>JAABUR0100000632.1_pt1 | contig 74269 bp, 67 predicted proteins | sample 5560091 | NCBI WGS metagenome assembly JAABUR01 (sample SAMN10711879, study PRJNA513375) | rock metagenome | isolation source: Antarctica rocks | place: Antarctica: Victoria Land, University Valley sud
CCACGAGCACTCATCCTCTGCGTCACCGAAACATATCGGGGTCATCGGCGGGGGTATGGCGGGTCTGACCGCGGCACTCCGCTTCGGACAGGCGGGATATCGCGTGACCCTCTGGGAACGAGGGGAGCGGCTGGGCGGTCAGGCGATCGCGTTTCCGGTGGCCGGCACCCACCTGGAGCGCTTCTATCACCATCTGTTCCAGAGCGACCGGGAGATCATTGAGCTGATCGAGGAAATCGGCATCAGCGACTCCCTCATGTGGTTGCCGTCAAATGTCGGGTACTTCGCCGACGGCCGCATCTATCCGCTCAATGGCGCGCTCGATCTGCTGCGCCTGCGGTTTATCCCCCTCATCGACCGTATACGCATCGGGCTTGTCACCGCTTACCTGCAACGGGTGAGGAACTGGCGGCGCTTCGAGCGAGTCACCGCCGATGCCTGGCTGCGGCGGGCACTCGGGGCTCGCGCCTACGATCGGACGCTGGGGGCACAGCTGCGGGCAAAATTTGGCCGGTACCACGATCAGGTGGCGATGGTCTGGTTCTGGGGCAAAATCTGGCTGCGGACGACCTCCCGGCGGTCGCCCCTCGACCAGGAAAAGCTTGGCTACATCCGCGGCAGCTTCAACGTCCTGATCGACGCCCTCGCCGCCGCTGCTCGCAATGCCGGGGTGGAGATTCATCAGGGGGTCGGCCCGTCTCGCCTGCGCCCAGACGGGGATGGCACCTGGTCGGTCGAGTTCGACGACGCACCGGCGGTTCACTGCGACGCGGTCATCGGCACCGTTCCCTCCCCGGTGTTCACCCGCCTGGTGCCCGACCTGCCGGAGCACTATCGCTCTGGCCTGCTTGATCTCACCTATGAGGCGGCGGTGGTCGTTCTCCTTCAGCTCCGACAGCCGCTGTCGCCAATCTACTGGCTCAACATCGCCGATCCCGAGCTGCCCTTTACCGGCGTCATCGAGCAGACCAATTTCATCTCCCCAGAGGAGTATGGCGGCAAGCGATTCGTCTACCTCAGCAAGTACCTGGAACCGGATCATCCCTACTTCACGATGCCCGACGACGACCTGATCGCGGCGTATCTCCCGTTTCTTCAACGGATCAACCCAACCTTCGACGCAACGTGGATCGAGCAGTCATGGGTCTTTCGGGAGCGGGCCGCTCAGCCGATCGTGACCCTCAACTACTCGGAGCGAATCCCGGACCACCGGACCCCCCTCGCCAACCTCTACCTTGCGAACACCAGCCAGATCTATCCAGAGGATCGTGGCACCAACTACAGCGTGCGGCTTGGCAACCGGATCGCCCAGATCGTCGCCGGCGATCTCCCCGTCCACGGGTAGGTTTCTAGCAACCGCTGCTGTGGGCGCTGCCAGTTGATCGCCAGAGCGACTGGCCATCGGCCACCGAGTGCTCGATGGCGCCGAGGCGGTGGAGATGGCTGAGAAAGGCAAAGGCCGTGGGTTGCAAGAGGTAGAAGGATGGCGCATCCGCGACGACAGCGCCGAACGAACGAAGCAACCCGGTCAGAACGGTCTCCGCGGTCGATGGGGTCCGCGTGAGGTCGAGGACTCGCTCGGCGACCCGGTCGATCAAGGCCCGGTTGAGCGAAAGCAGCTCACGGAGCGATGACTCAACCGCACCATGTCCCGGTACCGCCGCGGCGCAGCTCACCTGCCCAGCGCGCTCCAGGGCGACGAGGTGATCGGTGACCGAATAGAGATAGGGAATCCGGTACTTCTCGAGCACGGACGCGGGGAGCACCACATCGGCGCAATAGAAGACATCGTCGACAAGGTAGCCGACCTGTCCCGGCGAATGACCGTGGAGCGGGATGACTTTGATGTCGATACCTTCGACCGTGATCGGCCCCGGCTGAACCACGACATCGACCGGGCTGGCATCGGCGAGCAGGAACCGGCCTCGGAGGCTGTCGATCGGGTCAGCGCCGCCGTAGAGGAGCGACGGCTGAAGCAGCGGATAGCGAAGGACCGCCTCGTCGATTGCCGGCGCATAGACCCGAGCGCCGGTGCGTTTGACCACTGTCGCGTTCGCTCCGAAATGGTCGGCGTGCGCGTGAGTCGTCAGGATGGCGACAACCTCGGCACCTAGCTCCTCCCGAACGGTCTTGAGCACCTTTTTTCCACTGGTGTCGTTGAGACCGGTGTCGACGAGAATGACCCGGTTCCCGCCCGCTCGAAGCACGCCGGCATTGACCCCTCCCGGGATGACACCAGCGCGACCGCCGAGTTCTTCGAACACGCTCACTCCTCCCGGTTCGAACCATGCCTCGGCCGGATCCAAGCCGATCGTCGTGCCAGCACTATACTCATACCAGTCAGCGAACGGTGAGGGGGACGCATGCCGCCCGACACGGTACGACACGTTGTCGAGGTCGGACAGTTCGATCGCCCGGCGGTGGAGCAGCTGTTCGAGCGAGCTGATGCGATGCGGACGTTGCCCAGGGACATCACCCCCTTACGCGGTTTCATCCTGGCGACGCTCTTCTACGAGCCATCGACCCGCACCCGGCTCAGCTTTGAGTCGGCGATGCTTCGTCTCGGCGGCGAGGTGATCTCGACTGAGAACGCCCGAGAGTTCTCCTCGGCGATCAAGGGTGAGTCCGTCGAGGACACCATTCGGATCGTCGAGGGTTATGCCGACGCCATCGTCATTCGTCACCACGAGCAGGGCGCCGCCCACCGGGCCGCCGCGGTGGCCGCGGTGCCCGTGCTGAACGCCGGGGATGGCCCAGGGGAGCACCCGACGCAGGCATTGCTCGACCTCTATACCATCCAGAACGAGCTTGGCCGGATCGACGGCCTGCGTGTCGCCCTGGTCGGCGATCTGCGGTTCGGTCGGACCGCCCGGTCACTCGCACGTCTTTTTCGTCTCACCCAGGGGACCGAGCTGATCTTCGTTTCCCCGCCCGCCATTCCGATGGGCGACGATGTCCGGGAGACCCTCGATCAGCATGGGGTGACGTATCGCGACGAGACCGATCTGGCAGCGGTGCTACCGCGCGTCGATGTGGTCTACCAGACACGCATCCAGCGGGAGCGGTTCCCGACCGCCGAGGAATACGAGGCGTCCCGAGGGGTCTACGTCATCGATCGCGAGGCGATGCGTCGTCTCAATCCGAACGCCATTGTGCTGCACCCGTTGCCGAGGGTCGATGAGATTGCCGCCGACGTCGATGACGACCCGAGAGCCGCCTACTTCCGCCAGGCTCGAAACGGAGTTTATGTCCGGATGGCCCTGCTGGCTGACCTCCTCGGCGACTGATCGTTGCCTCCACGGTCAGGACCAATCGTTCCCGAGCTCTCCAATGTGGGAACGGCGTGGCTCCCCGGTGTCTGGTCGTCACGCATCGCGGCAGCGAAGGCCGGTGGCGCTGCTTCGGCCGTGCGAGCGGTCCCCCGATCGTTGCCCCAGACCTCGACGCCTACCCCCGCAACATCGCCGTGCCAAAGGGCGACGGTACAGGTCCGCCGCAGCAGATTCTTCCAGAGACGTGCATGGTCGAACGTTTCCTCGTCGGCGCTGAACAGATCGAAGACCGACCGCGACGCAACCAGAATCATCTTGTGCTTGGCCCGGCTCAATGCCACCGTCAGGCGCCGGGGATCGAGCAGGAATGCGGCGCTCGCCAGTAGGTAGGAACGGTCGCTCTCAGTGGCGCTGATCAGGATCACCCGCCGCTCGTCCCCCTGAAAGCGCTCGACCGTATCGACCGCCGAGCGAATGGTTGCCCCACTGACGGGGTCCCGCACCACCAGGCCCGGAATCGCTGCTTGCAGGGCCGCACGCTGCGCCCGGTGCGGCACGACCACCCCGAGACCGGTTGTGGCATCTAGCCCGTGACGAACCAGCGCCTCGAGGACCGGGGCAATCAGTCGCTGCTCGAACGGGTTGCGTTGCTGGCTGGCGGTCTCCTCATGGACCACCACAATCAACGGATGATCCGGGGTGAGCATCGCGCGGACCATCCCATCGACTCCGGCCACCGGCGACAACACGTCGGCCTTAAGGGAATGATAGGAAATCCCATCGTGGCGGTAGATCTCCTGTCGGAGGAACTCCGCCATGTCCGCATGGAGCCGGAAGCTCCTCTCGAACTTGATCATCGGCGGTTCCATCGGTAGCAGCGCCGAGAAGAGCGACTCATAGCAGGTGTATTCCTGAAAGGTTCGCCGCGGTTCTGTCTGCCAGTCATGCTGGACGATCGGCGCCATTTGCCGGTGATCCCCAACCACGATGAGCCGACCTTGATCGGTCAGCGGCAGCGCCGCCATCATCGCTTCCGGCAGATTCATCTGGGAGGCTTCGTCGAGAACGAGACAATGGCAGAAACGCTGGGCGAACATGCCCTTCGGCCATCGCTCCTTGATCAACTTCCGGACACCGCCCGGTGTGGCCCCCAGCACACACCATCGTGCGCCGGTCACCGTGTCGGCCGCCTTTGTGCCGCCGGTCTCGTAGGGCGGTAGGGCCACGACCCCGTCGGTCGCCGAGCGGTCCGCCGGGTAGCGGTAGAACGGCGTACGAAGCAGCATCGGATCGATGTACCGATCAAAAAGCGTGGTGTCCCGGCTCCGGATCTCTTCCAGGCGGGCGCGGACTTTGATCATGTTCTCCAGGAGCACGTCGGTGGCGGCGTGAGTCTTACAGCTGAGAATGACCCGATAGTCGATATCGGCAGTCATCGCTCCTTGAAGCCGGGCAAAGATGGCAAAGGCGGTCGTGTAGCTTTTCCCGGTGCCGGGTGGTCCCTGCACCAGCAGGGTCGGCGTCGCACCGTGTCGCCCGATGAACTCCCGCTTGCTCTCCTCGAAGTCGTGGAGCAACCCGGCCTGGTGAAAGGCATCCAGACCGTCCAGAAAACGCGCCTGACCACCGGTGGCGGCAGCGGGCCACGTCGCATTAGCAAGGCGAGGATCGACCAACCGATCGTAGAGGGTGTTCCGTTCGCCCGAGCAGATTCCATCGATCACCCCAGCCTGCCAGGCGCCATACCAACTGTTCGGATCTTCATCGAGCGAATAGAGCGCGCCGTCGATGAGCGGCCGCGGGTAGGAACCAAATGCGTAGCCACCGCCGCTGCCCGGTCGATAATCCTGGAGTCCGATCTCGACCCATCCACGGATCGACCGGCCGGCAGCGTCTCGATCCACGGGTACGCCGCGGACCGCTGCGCGGGGGTTGTACAGCATTTTTTTCGGCGTCGGTGTGAAGAGCTGCCGATCGTCTACCGGGAGCCGCTCATCAGCCATCCAGCGCGGGGAGACGACGACCACGTCACCGACCCGGATGCCCGACAACGCGATGATCTCCTCAAGGTCTGCATCGATTCCCGCACTCTCGATGCGCAGGCGAACCTGAAGTCCCTCTTGCGTCCACTTCGATGCGGCCTTCTCCTCCTTGGAGAGGACCGCGCGCGATGCCTCCGGGTGGCTCAGCAGGTAGGCGGTCTTGAGTCCCTCTTCCAGAAGACGGCGACACTCATTGTCGACATTCGCGGCGGCAACCTCGGCCGTTTGATCGACAGCGTGGTACCGAGCCAGCAGCGTGCGACCGGTCAGCACCCGGCGCTCAGGTGGGGGCAGCAGCGAGCGCTTCCAGCCATCAAGATAAACGTGGCGCTCGATCGTCTGGAACTCTTTCAGTGCCTGAGCAAGATCGTGCGCGCGATCCTCGTAGGTCGCCAGCATCGACAGGTCGTAGGGTCGCTTCTCGGTTTGCCGGTTCCCTCGAAATTCCCGGGCGATCCATTCCAACGCCTCAATGCGGCGCTGTTGAAACCCCTGCAGCAGCTCCGGCGTCACGTCGCGATAGGGTGCGTATGGATCGCTGGTAGGCACCGCGGGCGGTTCAAGGTCATTCCAGGCGGCGTACGCATACTCCAGCGGGATCTGGCTTCCAAAGCGAGCCCGGCTCGTATACCAGACCGAGTCGTCAGTCGCCCCGCTGGCCGGTGGGTCGAGCCGTCCCCAGAAGTCGAAGAGCCGCCGATTGAAGAGGCGCCGGTATGGTGTGCCCGCATTCCAGTCGAACTTCAGAAATGCCGCCACGGCCTGGAGCGACTGGCAAATCATTGGATAGTTCTTAAGCTCACGAATCTCGTCGACCAGAAACGTCGCGATCGGCGAGTCGAAGGCGGCGATCTGGGTCATGAAATCGAAGAGCGGCGTCGCACTCAGGATCGTCCCCGAATGCCGGCCCAGGGCATCAAGCAGGAGCAGTTGCTCAAAACGATCGTAGAAGATCAGATGGATCGGTGCGGCGTTCGCGCCGTCGGGCGCCGGCGCCGCAACCGCGGCCACCGCGGCAATCGTCTCGTCGATCCAGCGGAGCAATACATCTCGTTCCGACTCATCGGACGAGGGCGGCCCGGTGGTGAGATGAACGATGGAGCGGCGCCGGAGGGGAGTCTCGTGCCCCTCCTCGCAGGCCACGACCAATGACCCGAGGAGGTAGATCCGGTCGTTGAGGTAGTCGTGTTGTGCATCGATAAAGACGCGGACCAGGTTCGGGTTGTTCGTGGCATCGACATAGGGCAATGATCCGTAGCCTTTGCTGGGAATCTCCCTGACCCACCGGAGGTCGTCGCCCATAAAGGCCCGATAGCGTCGCGCCCGGTGGACCAGCTCGTCTAGTTGCGGTCCGACGGGCCAGGTCGACCCGAGCTGGCGAACCAGGGCCTCCTTCCCCGGACCCGGCTCAAGCACGCCGTCGCCTCCGGCCGTGCCGGAGGAGCGCACGTCTTTAGGACGCGGTTGCTTCAGCGCCGCCAGTTCCCGCATCGTCGTCACGCCAGAACGCTGAAGTGACCGCTTTTCCCGCTCGTCGAGGTGCGGCAGCATCGACAGGGTGTCCCGCTCCGCACTCCACTTCATGCAGAACTCGTTGTAGAGGCAGCTGTCGCATTTGGGTGACAGGTGGTAGGGAACATCATCAAAGCGCGAGGCAATCAGCCGTCGCGCGGTCGACCGATTGCCGGTGACCAGATCCCGCACGGAATCTCGGTAGCTTTCCGGGTCGGCGACCAGCTGGAGCATCCCCTCCTCGATACCAAGAAGGTCACGCGCGGCCTGACGTTCCGCCTCACGACGATGCTCGTCGTCCGGGCTCGTTCCACCCGTCTCGTTGATCGATCCCCGGTAGATCACGCCAAGCTGGATCGCCGCGACAGGGATCGCGTGGGCGGAGAGCAACGCGGTGAGCATCTCCTGATAGAACGCCACCTGAAGGCGATGCTCGACTTTGACCGTCGCCGAGCTTTTGACGTCGGCAATCAGCGCGTTAAGGGCGCCGTCAGCACTCCGCTCAAGGCGAAGGATGTCGAGATCCCCGCGCACTCGCCAGCCGTCGACAACCGCGTCGATCCGGGGCTGAAACAGAATGGTCGCTTCACCAGGTGCCAGACAGTGAACCGCCTCGACGACGACATCGTTATCGCTGATCCGCGATGGACTCGTTGCCGTCGCGGCCAGATTCGTGGTCGGCAAAGTGGCCGCGATCGACCGCTCGACCTTTTCCTCGAACGAGGTTCCCGAGCGGGTTAGCAGCGGGGGGAGCGTCTGTGCGCGGACCCCGTAGTCGGCGAGGAAGCTCTTCCCACCGGATCGTTCATGGAGCCGCAGCCGGAGGTAGCGCTCACACTGTTCCAGGGCGATGAAACGAGCGACATCCGTCGGCGAAACCGAAAAATGGTCCCCACCATCCCTTCCGACAGGATACAGATCGGCGGGCTCCGTCTTGATGTCGGTCATCCCGGGATCACACTCCGATGTCTGTCGACCGATGACGGCTCATCATACTGGACCCAGTACGCCGGCGGAGCTATTCGCCGACCACGATTCCCCTTGCCGTGAAGAGCGAAGTCTGAAAACCGCCCCCGCTCTCAGGTGCAGGGGGCGCTGAGGTGGATGCCCGCGACCATCGAGCATACGCGCAGTCTCGGGTCTCGTTACGGCAGTGGAGAGCAGGTGTCGGGCACCTTCACGGGATTCGGGACAGCCGTCACGTTGGTTCGGCATCGTGTTTGTACCTCGCCGCCCAGTCGACCCCCTGCCAGGTCGTCATCCGCGCGGGGCGGATGACGAAGAGCCAGCGCGGCTCGTGGAGTGTAGGGACGAGGTAATCGGGACCGTGTTCCCCCAGATAGCGGTACGACATCTCCGTCGCGATCGACACCCACGCTCCATCGACGGTCGGCCCGTGCACCAGCTCCGCGCTGCCCTTAACCAGGACTTTTCGATACGGCGGGGTCGCCTCGTCGATGGCGAGCGAGACGCGCGGGTCTTTGTCAAGATAGCTGGCCCAGATCGAGCGCTCGCGCGGGATGACATAGAAGCCATCGTCCGCATAGTGGAACCAGACGGGAACGATGTACGGCCAACCATCGCCGTCAAGGCAGGCAAGGCGGCAGACGATGCCCTGTCCTAGAAACGTCGACAGTGCCTCCCCGCTCAACCGGCCGACCTCGCCGCGCCACGACTCGCCGGTCTGCTCGTCACTCATCTCGGGTTTCCTCCGTCGATCTCAACCACTGTGACGGGCCGCGCCGACTCGCCGCGATGACCGTCATCATAAACTGCACGACATCGACGCCCACTCGATCGAGAAACGTGGCGACAGGAGTTTCCTGACATGCGTATTACGGCGGAGATCTATCTGATCGGCGGCGGCCCGACCTTCGGCTTCGGTCTCTCCCCCGACCCCGACTGTCATGTCTATCTCATCGACGGCGGTACCGAGCTCGCCCTGATCGATTGCGGTCTTGGCACGCCCGAGAGTGTCGAGCAGATCATCGCCAATCTCCGAGCTGAGGGGCTCGACCCAGAGCGGGTGACCACCCTGATTCTCACCCACTATCACATGGACCACGCCGGCGGGGCGGCGCGGTTCCGCGAGCAGCTCGGCCTCCGGGTGGTCGCGCCCGTTGGTGCCGCTGCCGCGCTTCGGACAGGCGATGAGGCCGCGGTCGCACTTGAGGCCGCGAAGCGCGCCGGGCTGTATCCTCCGCAGTACCGATTCGAGCCGGTGGAGGTCGATCGGGTGGTTTCCGGGGGCGACCACCTCCAGGTCGGAACGCTCCCGCTTGAGGTCATCGACACGCCGGGACATTGCGACGGACACGCGTCCTATCTGCTACATGGTGGGTCGACGCGGTCGCTCTTTGCCGGTGACGCCGTCTTCGCCGGTGGCCGGGTCGTCCTGCAGAACATCCACGACTGCCACATCGGCCGCTCCGCCGACAGTGTCGCCCGTCTTGCCGCTCTCCCCTTCGATGCGTTCCTGCCAGGGCACGGTCCGATCGGGGTCCACGACGGGCAGCGGCATGTCCGGCGTGCCGTCGACACGTTCAACCAGCTCTTCGTGCCGCAGAATCTGGCAGGATAGGGATCCATCTCCCGGTCGCTATGTCGACATCCGCATGGTCTCTCATCGCCGTGTGGCCACCGGGCGATCATGCAAGGCCATCATCGATCCAGACATCGTTGTACCGCGGCGCCATACCGTACCGATCGGGAGCCCAGCCATAGATGTTGGTGCGATGGACCCAGATCGCATGGCGATTGAACAGGGGGATCACCGGAAGGTGCTCGGCGACCGCACGTCCATATTGCTGCCCTGCCCGGGTGAACTCGTCCCGCGTCGCGGCCCGCTGCCAGGCACGGATGGCGTCGTCCACCGGAGGCACCGTCGCCTGCGCCCAGTTCCGACCGGAGGCATTCCGGCTGTCAAGGGCCGAGACTATCGCCCCGGCCGGACCCTGCCAGGAGTCGTATTGAAGGTAGGCATCGACGCCGGCCCCGACTTTGATCAGAAACGCCTCCGGAGTCACCGGCTCAAGCTGGAGGTCGATGCCGACCGAACGGAGCTGCCGCCGCAGGGCGGCACCGAGGGCCGTCATAAGAGGGTCGTCGCTCGTCAGGACCGTGAACGACAGCTCGCGGTCCCCCTTCACCCGGGAGCGGTCGGCGCCGACCGCCCAGCCGAGCGCCGTCAGCGATTGGGTGGTCGCATCATCATTCAAATGGTTGAAGCGCTCGACGTCCGCGGTGTACGCCGGGTCCGCCGTCGACACCGGCCCTGAGAGCGGCTCGCCCTGATTGAAAAGGAGTTCCCGCACCAACGCCGGGCGGTCGATAGCGCCGGAGATCGCCTGCCGCATGCGGAGATCATGGAAGTCGAGGTCCGTGCGCTCGAAGTTTAGACCGAGCAGGTACGCGGAGGGCTCGTTGAAGGTCAGGACCGTGAGATTGGGGTTCTCCTGGAGCCGCCCGAGATCCGCCAGCGCCGCTCCACGCAGCGTATCGATCTCACCGGTCTCGATCCGGGCGATTCGCTCGGCCGGATTGGCGATCGGTTCCCAACGAATCCGGTCGAGATAGGCTTTCCCCTTGTTCTGAAGCGAGGGAACGATACTGCCGGGGTAGCCCTCCCATCGCCGGACAGATATATGGCTCTCCGGCACCCACTCTTCGAACCCAAACGGGCCGGTTCCATCGACGACCTGCCGACCATAGTCATTCCCGAACTCGGTGCGGGTTGCCATGTTGACGATCGCGCCAGCCCCGCTACTTAGTGCCGTCAGCAGAGCGTACGACGGATAGTTCAGCGTCAGGCGAACGGTGTGACTGTCGGGTGTATCAATGTTCGCGATGGGGGCCAGCAGGGACGCCATCGATGAACCGGTCGCCGGATCGAGCAGGGTCTCGATGGTCTCCCTAATGGCCATGGCATCGACCAGGCGCCCCGTCTGAAACCGCGCATCCTCCCGGATGGTCAACGTTAAGGTCCTGGCATCGTCGTCGGCATCCCAGCCCTCGGCAAGCCCGGCCTCCAGGTCGCCATCGCGGTTCGTGGTCAGGAGCGACTCGTAGAGCGCAAGGATCGATGGGTCGCAACACGACGCGAGGAGCGGGTCCAATGGGGCAATGTCGCGATCGGACCCCTCGCGAAGCGTCCCGCCCGCCCTGGGCTCCTGCCTGCTGATGATCGCCCTCCTCGTGGAGCGGGTGCCGGCCGCCTGTCCGCCAGGCACTCCAGCTGCAATCGCGGCACCGCCGAGGGTTGTTGCCCGCTGCAGCAGCAAACGCCGGTCGATTCGCCGGCTCTCACGTCGTACGGGTCTCAGCGTACAGTCCGCCTCACTCACGCTGCTCTCCTCAACCTCCCTGCTTGCGCCCTCACTCGTCCTCGTCAGTGTCGTGGCTCGTTGGACTGTCGCCCGCCCGTGCCCCAGGATCTCCTGCGCTCTGAAGGTCGCGCGCAACGCCCCGGCTACAGCCGTCCACCAGTTCATATGATCATGCGTGTTTGTAACCGAGTGGATGTCGATATCTGCCGGGCACTGCCACAAGAGAGCGATCCTTGCGGGTCACGATCCGCCCCGGGGACATCGACGATCCGCCCACGTACGTCGCCTCGCCGCGACGCTCGGCCAACTGCACTGGGACCGTCCCTCAAATCGATGGCGTCATCCCAGTCGCGTATCGGCGGTGGGCTATTAACGTTCTCACCAACTGGCTCCGTGAAGGCGGCGAGTTAGGTCATCGCCCGGAGCGCACCAATGGCGTCGCCCAGGAGGCGTCGCTTTGGCACGGACCTGAGCATTGCCGCAACCTTAGCCTGCTTGGCTTTCTTCGGCATCCCATCGACAGTCAGGTACTCCGCCGCCGCTTGCGACAGCAGTTCGGGGTACTCGCGAAGTAAGTGCGGCCGAGGATGGGCAAAGTCGGTCACGTTGCGAATCTTGTAGAGGTCCTTGATGACGATACTCTCGTCGAGGAGCTCGCGATATCGCGACAGTGAGGCCGCTGAGAAGTCTCCGTGCTCGGCCGCGGCCGTAATGGCACGAGCCGCCAGCTGACCCGAAAGCATGGCCAGATTGACGCCCTCGCGATTGAGAGGGTTCACGAAGCCAGCGGCGTCACCGACGACGAGAACCCCGTCGGCGTAGACCTGAGGCATCCGGTGATAGCCGCCCTCAGGGATGAGATGCGCGGAGTACTCGACCGACTCGCCACCGGCGATCAACGGCGCGATCGCCGGGTGGCGCTTGAAACGGTCGAGCATGTCGTTGACGTTGATGCCGGTGCGGATCAGGTCTTCGAGCAACGCACCCGTTCCGATTGAGAGACTCTCCTTGTTGGTATAGATGAACCCGTAGCCGAGGAGCCCCGCGGTCGATTCGCCAAAAATCTCCAGGGCGGTGCCCATCCCCGGGGGCAATCCGAACCGGTCCTCGATGCGCTCGGGTGGCAGCGCGATCAGCTCCTTAGCGACTAGCGCCTGCTCGATCGGTGCCCACTCCCGATGAAGACCGACCTTCTGGGAGAGCAGGGAATTCGCGCCGTCCGCCAGCACCACGCAGTTCGCCAGGAGTTCCCCCTCCGCCTCGCCGGTCGTCACGCCAACGACCTGGCCATCGTCCCAGAGCAGATCGGTCACCGTGAACTCCGCGTAAACCTCTGCTCCAGCCTTCTCGGCGGTAGTGGCATGCCAGCGGTCGAATGGCGAGCGCAATACGGTGTAGGCATTGAAGGGCGGTTCCGCGAATCGCTGTGTCCGGTACGTCGCCCCCAGCATCGCATCATCGGTCAGAACGACGTAGCGCTGCTCGATAATTGGCCGCTCCAGGGGAGCTTCACGCTCGAATCCCGGAACAAACTCCTCCGTTGGTTGACGATAGAGAATGCCACCCCAGACATTCTTCGACCCGGGAAACTGCCCCCGCTCAAGGACGACGACCGCCATACCCGCGGCGGAGAGCTCCCGCGCCGCCGTCACGCCCGCTGGACCGGCACCGACCACGATGACATCTAACCGTTCTTCCGCCACCGGCGCGTCCTCCATCAGCTCAGGTCGACCCGCGAACGGGTCAGCACGGTCGATGATTGCCATCTGCAACCGGTCCGTGCCGCGGCCGTCGCCTCAAACGTACCGTGATTTGCCGACTACGTGCTACCACCGGCGCCGGCGATGACCGAGAGCCGCGACTCGAAGAAAGGTGCGTCTGGCGGCAAGCGCTGCGCGCCTGGTCGGTCAGCGAATGCTGCGACCGGCCTGCATGTCCCAGGGCACGAGACCGTTGGTTTCCGTCGTCCTGTCTGGTGCCCAATGGCAACCCTCCTCCCAGAGCGGTTAGCATGGCGAGAGACCAATCCTGGTTCATCGATGGAGCCCTTTGTGACCGCAATTCCCACCTCCTCCGCCACTCGTCCGAAGATCGAGGTGATCTCCGTGAACGTCGGCATCCCGCGTTCGATCGGAATGCGACGCGGCCACCCGGTACTCAGCGGGATCGTCAAGGAGTCCATTCAGGAGCAAACTCTGCGTCTTGACACCCTCAACCTGACCGGTGACCGCCAGGCTGACCTGCGGGTTCATGGAGGTCCCGACAAGGCGGTCTACGCGTATCCCTCCGAGCATCTCCCTCGTTGGAACGAAGAACTCGGCGTCACCTTCGCTGCCGGGACCTTCGGCGAAAATCTCAGTACGCTCGGCGCAACGGAGAGCGATGTCAGCATCGGCGACATCTGGGCGTGGGGCGATGCCCTCCTGCAGGTCACCCAACCCCGATCCCCATGCTACAAGCTGGCAATGATCACCGGCCGGCCCGATCTGCTGAAGCGGCTGATCGCCAATGGTCGGACCGGCTGGTATCTGCGGGTCCTTCAACCTGGCAATGTGCCGATCCTTGGACCGATCCGCGTCGTCGAACAGGCGCTCGATCCCATCAGCGTGCTTCATGCCCACCAGGCCATCGTTCCCGGCGCCCTCGGGCGATCGGAGCTCCAGCATCTCGCTAGCATCGAGACGCTCGCCTCGTCGTGGCGCGACATGATCAACGAACAATTGGACCGAGTTGGCTAGAACGATCGTGGACGGCCGCGTCAGCGTCCGGTTGCCTCGCGCAGCGCCGAGGTCAGGGCTGGAATGATCTCGAAAAGATCGCCAACGATGCCAAACGATGCGATCTTAAAGATCGGTGCATCAGGGTCTCGATTGATGGCGACGATGTAATCGGACCCCTGCATCCCGACGTTGTGCTGGACGGCGCCACTGACCCCAATCGCGATGTAGAGGCGGGGCGAGATCGTCCTGCCCGTCTGCCCGATCTGTTCATGATGAGGTCGCCAGCCAGCGTCGACCACCGCGCGCGTCGCCCCAACAGCCGCGTCGAGCACCTCCGCGAGCTCCTCGACCAGCCGGAAGTTGTCGGGCTCCTTTAACCCGCGGCCGCCGCTGACGACGCGGTCAGCAACATCGAGGTTTGCGGCGCCACCCTCTTTTGGTCGGGTCCCGGTGACCGTCACCCGCAGATCGGTTGCCTTCAGCTCAACCAGGAATGGCTCGGCATCGACGGCCGAAGATGTCGAGGCGGCCTTGGCGAAGCTCCCGGAGCGGACCGTGGCGATTTGCGGTCGCTGCCCGGGCAGACGGACCGCGGTCTGCACCCGGCCACCGATCACCGGGCGGACAGCGATGAGGTCGCCACCTTCGATCGAAAAATCGACACAGTCAGCCGCAAGTCCCACCCGACGCCGCGCTGCCAGCCGCGGCGCGTAGTCGCGCCCGGCCGTCGTCCCCGGAATCAGGAGGACATCGGGGTCAAGCTCATCGATCGCTCGGGAGAGGACGGCAACGACGGGTTCAGTCGTCAGACCAGCCAGACCAACGTCGTCGGCCACCAACAACCGATCGATCCCGAGCACCCCCACCTCGCCAGCATGCGCCGCGATGTCATGCCCGATCGCGAGCGCGATCAACGGCTTCCCGAGCGCGTCAGCGACACTCCGGCCGGCGGTGACGACCTCGGCCGACACCGCGCGCAGGCCATCCGGTTCGAACTCCAAGACAATAAGAACGCCGCCCGCCACCGCGAACCCCCCAACCGATCACGCCACGTCGATGTCTTGATACCGAGCTGTCATACGCCGCCGCGACAGCGATCAGAGAAGCTTGTGCTCCTGCAGCCAGCCCACAAGCTGGCGGGCCGCATCCACCGCTGGCACATCCTGCAAGAGGGTGCCCCCAGTTGTCCGCTCCGGGACATACGGCTCGCCCCAGCTAATCCGCTCCGACCCCTCCGGAGCAATCTCTGGCGTGACCTGGTCGAGCGGCTTTCGCTTCGCCGCCATAATGCCCTTCAGCGACGGATAGCGCGGCTCGTTGAGACCGGTGATCGCGAGGAGGACGGCGGGTCGTGTCGTCTCGACCGTCTGTCGCCCATCTTCCATATCGCGCTGGAGGGTGAGCCGGTCGCCATTGATGGAGAGCCCCATCACCGATGACACCAGCGGCAGGTCGAGCAGCTCGGCGAGTTGCGGCCCGACATGTCCGGTCTCATAGTCGTCGGAGGTTTGTCCCATCAGGATCAGATCGTACGGGATGTCGCGCACCGCACCGGCCAGGATCGTCGCGACTGCCAGCGTGTCGAGCTCGTTGACGTTCGGCAGATCGATCACCGCGCCCCGGTCCGCGCCCATCGCCAGCGCCCGGGTGACGGCGTCCTTGACGGTCGGTGGCCCGGCGCTGATCACCGTCACCTCGCCGCCATGTGCTTCCTTCAAGCGCAACGCCTCCTCGACCGCATACTCGTCATACGAGCTGACGACCCGCTGCCCACTCATCACCGGCGTCCCGGTCGCGCGATCGATCTTGACCGCATTCATATCGGGCACCTGCTTGATGAGGACGACAATGTTGAGAAGATTGACAGGGCTGCCTTGATTAACCATCGACGGCTAAGCTCCACCTTCCATAAACGAATCTCGATTCTCGTAGGCTGGAGTTCCACCCGCTCCTCGAGGTATCTCAACGAGCCCGAGTTAGCCACAGTGTCCTGGCCAAAGCCGTCCCGAGTCCGTTCCAATCCTGGTTATTCCGTTCCGCTTCGAGTTGGCGTGTCTGGTGGACGAGAAACGAACGTTGACGCCGCCCAAGGCCCACTGAGCCGCCGTGATTCCCGTCGACCAGACGGCGGGCGAGTCGGGTCTGCTTCCTCAGCGTCTCCCCATAGGCGACGGTTCATAGTGCCTGATGACCCTTCCCCGACTTTTAGCGTCGCAAGCTTTGAAGCTCGGCGGCAATGATAGCAGGGCGGGTCAGCACGTCCTTGACTCTGGTTCACACCGCGGTATCCAGAAGGAGCGCCCCGACGGAGTAGAAACGATCACTGTGTCAATCGCTGTGAACTGGATGCAGCGACAGATGGTCTGCTGCGCTTTGGTGGTGGTTCTGACCAACAGCCCGCAGTAGCCACTTTGCACAAAGCCGCCACTACGGCCCTTCTATAGCAGGTCGAGCGGTCGTCATCCGTGACAACGTGAACACTTGCGGTAGTGGAGGCCGTCGATGACGCGTACTCGGTCTGCAAGGCGGAGGCGCCGGTGGAGGTGGTCGATCTGCTCGCCACTCAAGCCCTACGGGTTCGTCGTCGCAACAACCCAGTGCCTGTAGGCAGGCAGGCCACGCCCAGTCGCCCACCCGTGATCCAATCGAGGACTGCCTGCTGTTGCTCGGTTCGCGTAGCCTCCCAAGCCGCTTCGTATTCCTCTCGGCTGACGCGGTAGATGGTGCCGCATTGGATCGGCAGAACGAAACGGTTCGGTTTGGCTACCCCACGTTCCCATTGGGAGACAAGACCCTGGGTGACATCGCACAGGGCGGCGACATCGATCTGCGTCAGGTTCCGATCCTTCCGAAGGTCACGGAGCGTGGTCATGGTGTGCCTTTCGATTCGGTGCGGAAGTGCAATGCGCCTCAGTAGGGGAGACAGCTACCGAGACACACCGCAACGACCAATGGGGTGGTGTTGTGAAGCACCGCTCGTCAATGCTTCACTTCTTATATTGTAATAACGATCGCGCTCGATGGCACTGAGGGTGAATGCTACCCTTATGGGATGTTTATCATCGCGCTCGTCAAGCGCTAGAATACCGCCGCCTGCCGCCCGTCATCTTCTCTTCTCATGCGTGCGATCAAACCTTCTAGGTCCGAAGTGGTCCGTTGCAGGCGTTGACGGGAATCGGCCCAGCGAGCACATCGTCGAGCGTTCCGTCTTAGCGTTTTGCGTCGAGTTAGCGACAGAGTGCGTGGGCCTCGATCAGACCCGCCGTTCGCCTTTCATGTTCGGCCATCGTTCGGACTAACCACCGTTAGTCCCAAGACCACCAGGGACGTCGGCGGCACGCCCTCTACTGGCGGTTACGGCAACTCAGCTTACGACGCTAGCCCGATCCGCACCTAAGGAAATACCCACCCCTCCATCTTGATAATGGTCAGAAACGGGTGATGAGCCACGCTGAAGCGCCTGCAGATCATCGGTATCTTCGGGTGAACATCCGACCCTTCGCGCTTCTCCTCGCTGACCACTATGTACCCATGGACCCCGGCGTGAGCGACGACAAACGGGTCAGCCGTATTCGCGGACGTACGGCTCCTCGAGAGGCCGGGGAACTCATTCGCAATCTGCGTCATAAACGCTTGCTCGCGATAATTCGCCTGGTGAAACATGGCCCTGTGCGCCTTCGCCCAATCAAACAAAGCGTCCTCCTGGTATGCAAGCTCCTTGTACACCTCTTCCGACGAGACCAAACGCCCTGCGTCCACCAGGTCGCCCATCCGCTCCCACAGTCCAACAAAATTCGGTTGCGGATAGATACGGTTGTACCCGCCGATCAGAGCGCTGGTGTCAATGCAGTAGGTCGATCTCAACGCGCTCAACGCTCAGTGCCAAGGGTCTCGACCAGAGTTGGGACGTTCTTGAGTTTCATGCCGAGGTAGCGAGACAGATCGGCATCTGTGATGTCGTCCCGGTTGTAGGCGTCTAGCACAGTGTGGATATAGCGCCGACCAAGGTTCCGAATTTGCTTGTTGTAGTAGGTGATGAACCCGGCTTGCTGCTCGCGCTGCTCGCCGTACTGGCGGAGGAAGTGTTGGCGGCGATCACGGTAGAAATCACGGGATGCGCGTTCCAGCGTCACTAGGCGCAGGAGCATGGCCTCCGCGCTGACTCCAAAGCGCCCGGCCAGGTAGAGCAGGTCATCATCGGACCAAGACGACTCCTCAGACGATCTACCAACCAGCGGCTCTCGGAGCACGGCGTCCCGCGGCATGAGCACCGCCGCCGCGACCGCGTTGCAGAACCATTCAAGGTTCTGAGTCGCCTGATCGGGCGCCGCTGCAGCATCCTCCAGATCACACAGTGCGCTGCGTCGCAGTAGCACGTGGGCGAGCTCGTGCATCAGTGTGAACGTCTTGCCCCTGATGGCGTCGCCGCTGTTGATGGCGATGGCTGGTAAGGGGCGCTCTCCAATGGAGAAGCCGCGCATCTCCTCCGTATCGATACCGGTGACCTGTGTGACTAGAACGTCTCGATCCTCGATTTGCCGTACCCAGGTGTTGAATACGTCGTAAGGACCAGGGATACCGGGGGGGCGCCCGGACGCGTCCAACCACATGCGGAGGTTATCGCCCACGTCTTCGGGATCGTCGTCCAACCACACAACGAAGTCAATGTCGGGTAACGGTTCATCGTCGAGCTCCGCTAACTCGAGGGCTACCTCGCGCTGTCCCATTACCCTCCTGTAGGCCTCGTGCAGCCGCGGAGACCAAGGCTTGCCGAAGCTATCGGGGGTCTGACGGAAATCTGGCAGCTCGTCCACACCGGGCGGCGGCTCCCGGAGGAAGAAGGCGACGAGCGGTCTGTCATAGACTTCAGACATCCGACGGAGTCGTGGCATCGAGACGTCCCCAACACCCTCCTCCAAGAACTGAAGGGATAGAGACGTCATCCTAAGTTTCTTGGCCGCCTCTTCTCGGGAGAGGCCCATTGACTCCCGTGCCCACACCAAGACATCCGGGGCCACATCAACGTCGTCAGAGGGCATCGTCCGATTCCTGTCCTTCGGAGCATCTTCTCACTCGAACCTTGAGCGCGATGGTAGCACCGTGGTCGCCTAGTTGTTGGGTCGTCAGACCGTCACACACTGCTTTCTGTTGACTGGAGATTAAGGAAACCGTGTACTGTCTGTTCCTTCACGGTGATTCGTTCTGCTCCCCCGCATCGCATGGTGAGATTGCTTCCCATAAGGGATGGTTCATTCTCACGGCTATCAGCTACTCAATCAATCTGCGAAGGACCACGATGAGTTCCCGCGCGGTCGTGAGCCAACACCGTTCGTGTAGGCTCCAAGAGGACAGCCATAATTCAGTCGGCATAAGCGTCGAGACCCACCAGTGGCCACAGTGACGTCCATTCGTTAGAGGGATTGAGTAGGAATTGGCATTCTGGGCAGAAGGATCACGCTCGAGCGGAACCGCTACCCGGACGTCACTCACATTTGATCGTGGCGCAACGGTTCTGTTTCGAGGTGGCCTACGCCGTATTCGACTCATCCCGGCCCTCTAGCAGTACAACGGTGCTGCCAGGGAGTTGGTCGAGGTAGCGTCGCTGGACCACATCGAAAGTGGCCTCGTCGGTGACGAAGAAGAACTTGTGGACTGCGACCGCCTCTTCCAGCTTTCGGAAATCTTTGACGAATGTCAGCTTCTGGGCCGCCCCCAGATCGTGCCCGTGGTAAGGCGTCGTCGTCTTGATCTCACCAACCACTCGCTCCCCGTCGATCGTCTTGGCGTCGATGTCTAGACCCGGAGCTCCCTGAGGCTTGAATGCAACGTCAAACGGCTGCATCGGCAGCTCGCGACAGAGCCAATGTTTTGCCATCAAGCAGGCAAGGAGGCTGGCGTCATTACTCGCATTACCGACTATCGCCTTGATCGACGCCAAAAAGGCGAACCACTCATGCACGGGTGCGTCAGCCTGTGGACCAGGATGCTCGCTGAGGTGAACACGCAGGTCCTCAATGCGCTGCTGAACAGCTGCAAGCTGCCCTTGCTCATTAGACGTGTGTTCCATGGCTCCTAATCCGCATCGCCGGGAAGATACCCAAAGCCGTCATAGATCGTCCGACTCTCCTGTCGTTCAGTGATTGCGTCGGTGCCCCGCGTCGCACGTCATAGAGTAGCAAGGTCGACGAGTACGAGAAACCTCGTCGAACCTCGCTGAATGCTGGCTAGGCGCTCAAGTCAACCAGCCATTGGGTCGCCGTATTTATCCGGACCACGTGAGCATCCGCCCGAGCCCGAAGGTCGTTGTGTTAGCGAACAAATCAGCCATCACCGACGCTGCGAACGTCGAGGGCGTCTCGCAGGCCGTCGCCGAAGAGATTGAGACCGAGCACGGTGAAGGCGATCGCGAGACCCGGGAAGACGCTGATCCACCAGGCCTGACGAATGAAGTCCCGACTCTCGTTTAACGCCAGGCCCCAGGTCGGCGTCGACGGGTTAACCCCGAGACCGAGAAATGTCAGACCCGATTCGGCCAGGATGCCTAGTCCAACGGCAAACGTCGCCTGAACGATGATCGGCGCGGCGGCATTCGGAAGGATATGGCGGAACATGATCCGGCTATCGCGAGCGCCGAGGGCCCGGGCGGCCGAGGCGTAGTCCATCTCCCGCAGGCTCAGGACATCCGCCCGAACGACCCGCGCGAAGTTCTGGACATAGCCGAGCGCGATCGCGATGACGACGTTGCGGACGCCAGCACCGAAGACCGCGACCATCCCCACGGCCAGGATGATCACCGGAAACGCCCACAACAGGTCCATGAGCCGCATGATCAGGCTATCGACCCAACGGCCATAGTAGCCCGCGGTCAACCCGAGAATGCTGCCGACCACCATCGACACCGCCGCGGCGGCGAGTCCCACGCTGAAGGAGACGCGCGTGCCGACGATGAGGCGGCTGAACAGATCACGACCGAACGAGTCGGTGCCCATCGGGTGGTCGAAACTGGGGGGGTCGAACAGCTCGAAGTCGTCATTGTCCGGGTCATAGGGGACGAGCGCCGGACCGATCAGGGCAACCCCGGCAAGCAGCCCGACGAAGATCAGCCCCAGCAGCGCCTTTCGCTCCGACCGCAACCTGCGCCAGAATCGATTCCCGGCGACGCTCCGGCGCGGGTCGGAGAGCTGTTCCAGCGTCTCGCCCGCCGGGGCTCCTTCCGGCATCGTCAGATCGACGCTGGCCTCGCTAGGCATAGTGGATTCTCGGATCGAGGAAGGTGTAGAGAATGTCGACGAAGAGGTTGGCCAGCACGAAGATGACCGCGATCAGCAGGATGACACCCTGAACGATCGGGTAGTCCTTGTCAAAGATCGCCCCAACCAGGATGCGGCCCAGACCACGAATCGAAAAGATCGTCTCGGTGATCACCAGGCCGCTCAGGAGTTGGGCCAGCTGAATCCCGGCGATCGTCACCACCGGGATCATCGCGTTGCGAAATGCATGGCGAACCAGCACCGATCGCTCAGTCAGTCCCTTGGCCCGGGCCGTCCGGATGTAATCGCCGCCGAGGACCTCGAGCAGACCGGCCCGGACAAAGCGCATCAGGATCGCGGCGTAGCCGGTGCCGATCGCGATCCCGGGCAGCAGCAGATGCTTCAACCACTCCCAGGCGCCGTCCTCGCCGATCTCCGCATAGCCGATCGCAGGCAACCAGCCCGTCCGAACCGCGAAGAGCAGGATCAGGATGATCCCAAACCAGAAGCTCGGCATGCTGACACCGATGAACGCGATGACGCTCACCAGGTAGTCGACTGCCGTATTGCGCTTGAGGGCGGCGATGATGCCAGTTGGGATAGCGATCAGGATCCCGATGACGAACGACACCAGGGCAATGCTCAGCGTCTTCGGCAGTCCCGTCTTAATAGCCCCGACGACCGTCTCGCCGGTCGCGATCGAGTCGCCCAGGTCGCCCCGGAGGATGTTCCCGAACCACTTGCCGTACTGGACGTAGACCGGTTCGTCCAGACCGAGCTTGTGCCGGATTGCCGCCGCCGCCTCCGGGGTGTACTCCGGTCCAAGCATCTGGACCGCCGGGTCGCCAGGGATCAGCCGGATCAGAAAGAAGACGAGCGTCGCGCAGCCCCAGACGATGAAGGCTGAGTGGATCAACCGGCGGATGATGTATTGCGTCACGCCACCACCCCGACGAAGCGACCCGCGGTTCGCGCCCGGAGCAGGTCCGCCGTTCGGCGCTCGGACGTTCCAGTCCGAGCGCCGATGGAGTCCTCCCTACCGGTTCACCGCTACTTGTCGAGCCAGACCTTCTCCATGTACCGCATCTCGGGGATCGGCGTGTAACCCTGGACGTAGGAGTAGAAGGCGACGAAGTCGGAGTAGTGATACAGGAAGGCGTAGGCGACATCTTTTTCAAGCTCGGTCTGCAGCTGCTGGAAGGCCTCGGCCCGTGCAGCCTGATCGGCGGTGGCGCGGGTGCTCGCCAGCAACTCGTCCGCCCTCGCGCTCTTGTAGCCGTAGGTGTTCCAAGGGCCTTCCGACTGAAAGAAGTTCCAGTGACCGTCGTCAGGATCGGCATCGACGACGCTGCCATTGGTCAGCATGTCGAAATCGCCGGCTTCCCAGCGCTCGTTCCAGGCCGCGTTCTGAAGCAGCTCGACCTGGACATCGAGCCCGATCTCCTTGAGCTGATTGCGCAGCACCTCCGCGGCTCGGGTGTCCTGCGTCGCCAATAGCGACACCTTCAGCCCCTGGAGACCACTTTGCTCGGCCAGCGTCTTGGCCTGGTCGAGGTCGAACGCCTGGGGGTTGTCGACCTCGTCCGGCTTCTTATAGGCCCAGGAAAAAGCCGGAGCGATCGCTCCAACGCTCGGCGTCCCCAGACCGAACACCGCCTTCTTGATGAAGTCGTCGCGATCGATTGCCTTCGAGACGGCCATCCGGGCCTCGGGCTTGTCCCACGGCGGGCGGGTGAAATTCATCGTCAGGCCAATCCAGTTGGTACCGGGGGCCTCGACAACCGTCAGGTCACTATTCTCCTTGAGCTGCGCGACTCCCTGGAGCGGCGCGATATCGAGCATATCGACATCGCCTGCCTCCAGGGCGCTGATCTGGCTCGATTCCTCGGGGATCAGCTGAACGACGATTTTGTCCAGGAAGGGGCGGTCACCATACCACTCCTCAAAAGCAACCATCTCGAAGCCTTTACCGGCCTCGACCGTCTCCGGAACGATCATGAACGGTCCGCACCCGATCGGGGACAGCCCGAACTTCTCGTCACCCAGCTCCTCGGCCGCTCGCTTGGAGATCGGCGTCAGCGCCCGCCCCGGCCCGCGGCTGCAAGCGGTGGCGAGGAATGGCGCGTACGGCTTGCTCAGCTTGACGAGCACTGTCTGCTCGTCGGGCGCAGTGATTTCGGAGACCAGCGCAAGCTTATTGGCATGGGGCGAGGCGAAATCGGGGTTGGTCGTTCGCTTATGGGTGTAGAGGAAGTCGGCGGACGCCAGAGCGTCGCCGTTATGATGCTTGAGTCCCTGGCGGAGGTGGAAGGTGTACTGCTGACCGTCCGGCGCGACTTCCCACGTCTCAGCGAGATCGGGCATCAGGCCGAGGTTCTGATCGAACTGCACCAGGCTACTGAAGAGGTTGGCGATCAACTCGCCGGCGACGATTCCCTGCGTCACCTGCGCTGGATCGAGACTGAGAATCTGCTGAAGGCTGTAGCCGAGCTTGAGGGTGCCGCCCGGCTTTCCCTCCTGCGCGGAGGGGACCCGGCTGGGGGCAGCGGCGGCCAGTGCATCCCACCGTTGAGCGAACCCGAGGGAGCCGGTTGCGGCTGCCACCTTCAACATGGTGCGCCGGGACACGCGTGGGCCGCTGAGAACACTCCAGTCGATCTGAGCCATGGTCCCCTCCTGTCGCGCTTTGGAACGGCACGTTCGACCATTCCGATCGTTTCCGGAAGCGGCTGACGCTGCGTAGTCCGGTTGTCAGCGCCAACATCGAATCGTTCATAACATCGACGCCACGTGGATCAGGTGATGACAACGATCGATTTCCCCGGCCTGGCAGACCAGCAGTATAACGCGCTACCGAAGGCGGCGAAACGGTCGTGAGGGCGTGTGGCACCGGGCGATGAGTCGTGTCTGGTTTTCGTCATAGAGTGGCACGTTGCGTGAAGAGAGCACATAACGTCGGCTGCCGTCGAGTGGATGGGACATCGCCGGCCTGCTAAGATTTGCACGCCAGCGTGTGACATGAGCATTACTCGACGTCACGACCCCGAAAACGACGCGGACCGCTTCTCGACGAAGGCAGTCATGCCTTCTCGTTGATCGGGCGTGCCGAAACTCTCGCCGAAAAGGGTGAGCTCGGTGGCGAGCTGGGCCGCCGGATCGCCCGCAAAGCTCAGCGCTAGCAGCCGCTTCGCCGTTCGGACCGCGGACGGGCTGGCGGCGGCGATCCGTTCTGCCAGCGCCATTGCCTCAGGGAGAAGCCGATCAGCCGGGTAGACAGCGTTGACAAGTCGATATTGGAGCGCCTCCCTGGCAGCCACGCGCCGCCCAGTAAAGATCAGCTCGGCGGCGATGCCCGCTCCCACGAGCCGGGGCAATCGCTGGGTACCTCCCCACCCGGGCGGGATCCCGAGCGTGACTTCAGGCTGCGCGAACTGAGCACTCTCCGATGCCAGACGAATATCCGCGGCTAGCGCGACCTCGCAGCCACCCCCCAGGGCAAGCCCATTGACCGCGGCGATCACCGGCTGCGGGAGTCCCTCAATGTCCCGAGTCAGGGCATGACCCAATCGCCCGAACGCCAGGCCCTCGGACGGGGAGAGGTTCGCCATCTCCTTGATATCGGCACCGGCGGCGAAGGCCCGATCACCGGCCCCGGTCAACACCACGCACCGCACATCTCGATCGGCTCGAATCGCCGCGAACCGATCGAGCATCCGCCGGAGCTGATCGGTATCAAATGCGTTCAGTGCCGCGGGCCGGTTCATCGTGACGACGGCGACGGCGCCGCGTTGCTCGAGATCAACGGTCATCGCGCGCTCCAGCCGTTTGGCGGTCGCTGACACGCTGGAAGCGTGCGGCGTTCTCGACATACCTGGCCGCGTTGGCGATCAATCCCTGCCGCTCCACCACGGTCAGCATGCGCTTCTGACGTGCCGGAACTCCCATGACGAGCGCCCCGGCAGGCACATCCGCGTCCTCCGCGACGACCGCGCCCGCCGCGACCATGGCACCATCGCCGATCCGCGACCGGGAGAGAACGATGGCTCCCATCCCGATCGTGACGCCGTCGCCGACGGTGGTCCCGTGGACGATGGCGCCATGCCCGATGGTGACATCATCACCGACGAGGCAAGCTGTCCCGCGGTCGACATGAAGCACGGCGCCATCCTGGATATTCGTCCGGCGGCCGATCCTGATCGGAGCAACATCACCGCGAATCGTCGCGTTGAACCAGACGCTGCTTTGCTCGCCGATCTCGACATCCCCCGCGATAACCGATCCTGGCGCGAGATAGACGTCCGGGGCGATCCGGGGCACCGCGTCATCCAATGCCAGCAGTAGGGGGTCGCTCACGTGCCGGTCCGGGGAGCCGGGACGTCGAGGATGATCGCGTCTCCCTGACCGCCTCCGGAGCAAATCGCCGCGAGACCAAGACCACCGCCGCGTCGCCGGAGCTCGTGAATCAGCGTGATAACCAGGCGAGCTCCGCTGGCACCTAGCGGGTGCCCAATCGCGACCGCGCCGCCATTGACGTTCACCTTATCGCACGGTGCGCCCAGCCGACGCATTGAGATCAGGGCGACGCTGGCGAATGCTTCGTTGATCTCGAAGAGGTCGATATCGTCGACGGTCAGCCCCGCCTTCTTCAGCGCCAGGGTGGCTGCCATCGCCGGGGTGTAGGCCAGGTATGGAACATCCCAGGCGGCCGCGCCGTGGGAGACGATCCGAGCGAGCGGCTCGATCCCCCGCCCCTCGGCCCAGGCTGCGCTCGCGACCACGACCGCGCCCGCACCATCGTTAACCCCCGGTGCATTCCCGGCCGTAACAGTACTTTCCGGGTCGAAGACTGGCTTGAGCTTGCCAAGCGCTTCCGCACTGGTGTCGCGACGCGGTGATTCATCGCGATCGACCACCACCGTCTCGCGCTTGCTCGCGACGTTTACCGGGATCATCTCCGCGGCGTTCCGCCCGTCATCCTGAGCCGCGATCGCCCGCTGGTGGGAGCGGAGCGCCCATTGATCCTGCTCCTGCCGGTCGACCCCTTCCTCCGCGGCGACATTTCCGCCATGCACGCCCATGTGGACGCCGGCCACGGCGCACGTCAGGCCGTCGCCGACCATCATGTCCTCCAGGACGCCATCGCCCATCCGGTACCCGGCGCGCGCCTTCCGCAGGAGGTAGGGTGCATTCGACATGCTTTCCATACCGCCAGCGACGATGACATCGTGGTCTTCGCAGCGAACCAGCGTGTCGGCCAGTGTGATGGCGCGCATCCCCGACCCGCAAACGCGGTTGATTGTCTCGGAGGTCACGGTCCGATCGAGCCCCGCGAGGAACGCGGCCTGGCGCGAGGGAATCTGGCCAGTCCCGCCCTGGAGGACGTGGCCCATGATGACGTGCTGCACGTCGCCGGCAGCGATACCCGCCCGGGCGATCGCCTCCCCGATGACGATGCCCCCAAGCTCCACCGCCGATTTTGACGCGAGACCACCATGCAGCTTCCCGAAGGGGGTTCTCACGCCACTCAGCACGACACTCTGCGGACGGGTGGGTATCTCGACAGTCATGTCCTCGTATTCCCTGACTGGTCCGTCACCGGCGCCGGTCGGCCGCCAGCACCCGTATCGGTTCGCTACCGAAGGGCGAGCGCCGGTTCCTTCACGAAGCCAGCAGCCGGCAACTGGGGGCAGCGAAGCGGCCTGTCCTCGCGATACCCCAGCGCGTACTCCGCCTGCAGGACCGTGTGAACCTCACGCGTTCCCTCATAGATCACCGCACCCCGCGCATTTCGCCAGAAACGCTCAACGGGATACTCGTTGGAATACCCATACGAGCCATGGACCTGGATGGCGTCGTCAGCCGACTGCAAGGCGACATCGCAGGCGTACCATTTCATCAGCGAGGTTTCTCGCGTGTTGCGAATCCCGCGGTTCTTCAGCTCGGCCGCCTGCATCGTGAGGAGGCGCGACGCTTCCAACCCGGCGACCATCTTCGCGATCATCTGCTGCACCAGCTGCAGCTTTCCAATCGGCTGGCCGAACGCGACGCGCTCGTTGGCGTACTTGGTGCTCGCATCGAGACATGCCCGGGTGAGACCGACGGCCCCCGCGCCGACAGTGAATCTCCCCTGGTCGATGCAGCTCATCGCGATCTTGAACCCTTCGCCTTCTTCACCGATTCGATGCTCGACCGGCACCCGAACGTTGTTGAACGCCAGCTCTCCGGTATTCCCGGCACGGACACCGAGCTTCCCTTTGATCGTCGCGGTCGTAAATCCCTCCATACCGCGTTCAAGCACGAACGCGGTCAACCCACGGTGCTTCTGATCGCGGTCGATGCTCGCAAACACGAGGAAGTGATCCGCCGCATCGGCGAGTGAGATCCACATCTTGGAGCCATTAAGGATGTAGGCATCACCATCTCGGACCGCGGTTGATTCGATCGCGCCGGCGTCAGAGCCCGCGTTCGGTTCGGTGAGACCAAAGGTGGCGATCTTGTCGCCCTGCGCCTGGGGCACGAGCCAGCGCTGCTTCTGCTCTTCAGTTCCCCACTGTAGCAGCGCCAGACTGTTGAGCCCGACGTGAACGCTCATTGCCACGCGGAGGAACGTATCGACGTACTCGAGCTCCTCACATGCCAGGGCCAGACTGACGTAGTCGAACCCGGAGCCGCCATACTCCTCGGGGATGGGCAAGCCAAGGATCCCCAGCTCGCCCATCTTCCGCAGGATTTCCGGATGGAACTCGACCTTCGCGTCCCACTCACCAATAAACGGCGCGACCTCGCGCTGGGCGAACTCGCGGACCATATCGCGAACCTGAAGTTGATCGTCTGTCATATCGAAGTTCATGGAGGCAATCGCCCTTTATCAAAACCGGCGGCCGTCGCCCCCGGCTATATGCTCATCCGAAGCCACGAAAAGGCCCAGCCAGTATAGGGGTTGCCCAGGGACCGAACAAACATTCGCTGGCTACCGTTTCGTATCCTTCGCCATGCCCGACCGACCCCCGCGCGGGGTTCACGCCGATGGCCACCACCAGCCGGCTCGATGGATCGACCTGAACCTCACACCCATGATGCGATGATGTGGTCCGCCCCGAGAGGGACGCTGGAACGGCCACGGTACACTCTGCCGGACGCTCAGCACCACTGCCGGTGGCCTCCGGCAGTCATGGCCACAATCGACGCCCGGTGAGGCTCACCATGCCAGATGCCCGAGCGGGAGCGACAGATCACACGAAACGGCGCTGGCCGCGGTCGATCGATCTTCCGTTGTCCCCTCTCGCCCGGTTCCGGAAGGTGGCGATCCGCGCCCTCCGTCGCCACTGTCCCTACTGCGACGCGATCGGCATCTTCGACGGATACTTCACACTCCGAGATCAATGCCCGGGCTGTGGAGTGATCTACGATCGGGAGGAGGGATATTTCCTCGGCGCCTACGCCATCAATCTTCTCTTTGCGCTGATTGTTGGTCTGGGTGGCGCCTTGCTGCTGATCTTTGGCACGCCCCTCCGCAATTCGTCGATTCTCTGGAAGGAAGCGATTGCCGTCTCCATCGCCGTCGGCCTGCCCATCCTCTTCTTTCCCTTTTCGCGGACCGTTTGGATCGCGCTCGATCTGATCGCCGATCCGCCCCGGTCGGACGGCGAACGGAAGCTCCGCGGCGCGGACCTGGCACGCCCCCGCCTTGAGCGCGATCGCTCAGGTGGCGCGGGCGGAATGGACGGATCGAGGACCGCGGATGAGGTCCCCGGAAATAATCCGCCTGAGTGATCCGTCAGGGTCCTCAAGGAGCAAGGCGCCTGTCGAATCGACATCGTGAAACCGACCGACAAGTTCTCTGTTCCCGTCTCGTATCGTCACCTGCTCCGACCGAAGATGGGCGCGTGCCCGCCAGGGTTCGAGGTCCGGAGTGGCCGGCGCGCCCAGGAATCCGTTGTAGATGCTGGAAAGCTCCTCCAGCAGGCCGTCGAGGAGCCTGCGCTGGTCGATAGAGCTCCGGCTGGCCTCCTCGATCGTGATGGCGCCATCGTTGCCCGCCGTCGTTGCGGAAACGTTCACGCCGATGCCAGCAACGACAAAGTCGACATGTTCGGCCGTTGCGCGCGCGTTCAAGAGGATGCCGGCAACCTTCCGGCCGTCGATCAGGACATCGTTCGGCCACTTCACCGATGGGCACACCGGGGCGACTGCCTCGATCGCCCGGGACACCGCGACACCGATCAGCAGCGGCAGGGCGGAGAGGTCGGCCGGTCTCACAGGCGGCCGGAGGAGGATGGAGCAGAGCAGCCCCGTCCCCGCCGGAGCAACCCACGCCCGGCCCGCACGTCCTCGGCCGCTCGTCTGCTCTTCTGCAACGACGACAAGGCCCTCAGGTGCTCCCGCTCGCCCAAGCGAGGCGACGACATCCATCGTGCTGGCGACCCGCTGCCGCCTCAGCAGCGGTTCCCCGAGGCGGACGGTCACGGCACTCGATCGTCGCGATCGGGCCGAGGCGGCAGACCATCCGGGGTAACGTTCCGTGGCACCGGCCCCACCACCGCACCATGAGTCGCTACCGGCGTCTCAACCCGGAGCAGACGCACGCGGTTGCCCTCGACCTTGAGGACATCGATGTGAACGCCTTCAGCGTCGAAGCTCTCTCCCTCACGGGGAAGGCGACCGAGATGGCGATGAACAAAGCCACCCATGGTGCCATAGTCAGCTTCCGCGAAGGTCAACCCGGTCGCCTCCTCAATGTCCTCGATCGGGAGTCGTCCGTCGACCAGCAACTGACGCTCACCAATCCGCTCGAAGAGCGGCTGCTCCGAGTCATGCTCGTCCTGAATCTCACCGACGATCTCCTCGAGAATGTCCTCGATGGTCAGCATGCCCGCGGTACCGCCATATTCGTCGGCGACGATGGCGATGTGGATGTGGTCACGGCGCAGCTCCGTCAACAGGGCGTCGGCTCGTTTCGATTCCGGCACGACATGCGCCGGTCGGATTAGATCGAGCAGCGGGGGGCGCTCGGTGGTACCGACAACGAACGGCAACAGATCCTTGGCATAGAGAACACCAAGGATTTGGTCGATCGACTCCTCGTAGACCGGAATACGTGAATGACCCGCCTCGGTGATCGTCGCGATAATGACGTCCAGCGACGCCCCTCGCTCGATCGCCACCATGTCGACCCGCGGCACCATGATCTCGCGGGCGGTCATCTCTTCCAGTCGAAGGATGCCGTCGATCATTTCGCGCTCTTCTGCTTCGATCATCCCCCCATCGGCATCCATCGCGATGGCGCGAAGCTCCTCCCCAGTGCCCACGGGTATCTGGGCTGGTAGTGGTCCTGGCAACGCTCGGGCGATCAGGCGGGCCAGTCCATCGCTGAGAGTCGACAGGGGACGCACCAGCATCGTCACTAGGTCGGCGAAACGCACTAGGACCGACGCGGTCTCGTCCGGTCGGCGGAGGGAGAGCGCCTGCGGCAACGCTCGTCCGAACAGAAGGTAGGCTAGCGCGACGCTGACGACGGTCAGGATGTGGTCGAACGAGCCGACCTCCCGTCCGATCACCGTGGTCAGATAGCTCGCCGCCACGGCAATCGCGACTGCCTGCACCAGGAGCAGCGACGCCACCAACGTTCGCCGTGGATCGAGGAGCCCCTGGACCGTGCGGTGGCGACCCTGCTGTTCCCCCGCCTCGCGAAGGCGTTGCCGGCTCACCGATCCGACGGCCGCTTCAATCGTCGCGGCAAGAGCCATCAGCACCAGCGCCGCGAGTCCGATCGTCAACTCGGTCCAACTCTCGCCGCTCAATTTTTTACCATCCTGCCCTTTGAGTCATCACCAGACCGGTAACGACACCTCCACGCATCATTAGGTAAAGAGGGCACTGATGCTGAGGTCCTTGTGAATACGCATGATCGCTTCCGCGAGTAACGGCGCGACAGTGATGACATCAATCTTGGTGCGAGCACCCTCCTTCGGCAGGGGGATCGTATCGGTCACCAGCACCCGGCTGATGGGCGACGCACCGACCCGGTCCAGGGCATCACCAGCGAAAATCCCGTGGGTCGACGCGGCATAGACCTCCGCTGCTCCCCGTTCCTTGAGTAAATCAGCCGCCAGGGTCAGCGTACCTCCGGTTGAAATCATGTCGTCAACGATGACGACTGGTCGTCCCGACACGTCACCCACCATCTCCAGCGCCTCGGTCTGGTCCGGACCCGGGTGCCGCTTGGAGATGATCGCCAGCGAACCACCGACCCGAACCCGAAAGTCTTCGGCCCGACCTACGCCACCAGCGTCAGGGCTAACGGCGACGACCCCGGGCGCCGCACCCACTTCACGGCGAAAGTGGCGAGCCAGCAGCGGTGTGGCGCGAAGGTGGTCGACGGGGATGTCAAAGAACCCCTCGATCGCCGGCGCATGCAGGTCGAGGGTCAGGACGCGATCGGCTCCGGCTGTGACCAGCAGATTCGCCACCAGCTTGGCCGATATCGGCTCTCGACCCGATGTCTTCTTTTCCTGCTTCGCATACCCATAGTAGGGAATCACCGCTGTGATCCGCGCCGCCGATGCACGGCGCAACGCATCGACCATCAGGAGGAGCTCGATCAGGTGGTGGTCGACCGGGTTGCAGATCGACTGGATGGCGAAGACGTCGCAGCCGCGCACATTTTCATCAAGCTTGACGCGCGTCTCGCCGTTCTTCCAGGTTCCCACCAACGCTCGCCCAAGGGGTGCTTCCAGCTCGTGCATGATGTCCGCCGCGAGCTGAGGGTGGGAATTGCCGGCGAAGACCTGGAGGCGTCCGTCCATCTAACCCCGTTCCTCTCCCTCGTCTGGCCGTCGCTCCACGACCCGAGCTGGCACGCCCACCACCGTCGCCCGGTCCGGCACGTCGCGCGTGACGACCGATCCAGCACCGGTGGTCGCTCCGTCTCCAACCCGAAGGGGAGCCCGCAAGACCGTGCCGCTACCGATAAACGCGCCCGCCCCGATCTCGGTGTGGTGCTTCCTGGACCCATCGAAGTTGGCCGTGATCGCGCCGGCCCCAATATTCGCCTCAGCCCCCACGGTCGCATCTCCGATATAGCTGACGTGACCGATCTTGACGCCGGTCGCGATCTGGGCGCTTTTAACCTCGACGAAGTTGCCAATGTGGACGCCCTCGCCAACATCCGAGCCCCCGCGAAGGTGGCTGTACGGCCCAACATCCGACCCCGTCGCGATGACCGCCCCTTCGATCGTCGACGCGCGGATCGTGACGCCATCGCCGATCGTGCTCCCGGCGATCATGGCGTGCGGACCGATCTCGCAGCCCTCACCAATCGATGTCCCCGCACGGAGATAACTGAACGGAAGAATGGTTGTGTCAGCTCCCACCGTCACGCCCGCGTCGACCAGGATTGTCTCCGGGCCGATCAATGTCACGCCACTGGCCATTAACTCATCATGGATTCGCCCCCTGGCAATCCCGTCTGCGATCCCGAGCTGACGCCGGTCATTGACGCCCAACGCGGTTTCTGGTTCACCCTGGACCGTCATGACGGGCCATCCACCGTTCGGCAGCGGTCCGTCGTCGACCGCCAGGCCGACGAGATCGGTCAGATAGATCTCCCCTGAGCCGGCACTCGGCGCCAGGCGCTGCAACGCTCCGCGGGCCCAGGCGACATCGATGACCATCATGCCGCTATTGATCTCCGCGGGCCCGTTCAAGAACGCCGCACCGTCGTCGCTCGCTTCAACGATCCCGACGGAACGTCCTCGTTCGTCACGGGCGATTCGCCCATAGGCTCCCCGTTCGTGCAGGATGCAGGTGAGCACCGTCACACGGGCGCCTGTCCCCCTGGCGCCTTCGATGAGACGACCGACGGTCTCAGCGGTGAGCAGGGGGTGGTCGGCAAAGAGGACCACCGCCCACGCCGCGCGATCCAGAACGGCGAGACCGCGTCGCGCCGCATCGCCGGTTCCGCGCGGCGTCTCCTGGACAACCGTGGTGATTCCCGGGTGCGACGACACCAGAGCCGCCAGATCGGGCATATCCGGCGAAACGACGACGACGGTGTGCGCCGGCGAGGCGGCGGTCGATGCCCGCAACACATGGTCGAGCATTGGAACGCCGGCAACCCGATGGAGGGGTTTCGGGATGCGCGACACCATCCGGGTCCCCTTGCCCGCGGCCAGGATGATGACATCGACGGCACCCGACAGGGGAGGAAGTGGAGGAGAATCAGCGGCCACGCATGGCACCGGCGATCGCGGCGCGATGGGCATGACCAGTGGTTTCATCGATGGCAATGAGGCGGGCAATCCGGACCGCATCAATCGGCTGGCGGGCCAGGATTCGAACCTGGAACAAAGGTTCCAAAGACCCTTGTGATACCATTTCACCACCCGCCAAAGGTTGTTGCTCGACGCGCGAAAATGGGGAGTGCTCCCCGCCTGGCCGCGTGCTCGGAGTATAAACCGTTCGCAATGCCTTGAAGCGCGTTGAAGACGACGCTCCGCCACGTAAGCCCTCCGCCCGGGCACCGAACATTAGACGCCGAGCGCGTCCTTCACCTTGCCGAAAAAGGTGCGATGCGTTGGCTGCTGCGTGACCTCGCTTCCCATGGTCTCAGCAAGTTGCTCGAACAGCGCGCGTTGCTCTGGAGTGAGGTCGCGCGGGGTGACCGCGTGGACCGTCACGACCTGGTCGCCTCGCTCCCCCCCCCGCATATCGGGCACCCCCTTTCCGCGCAGGCGGAATTGTTGCCCTGACTGAGTGCCCGCCGGGAGCTTGAATTCGATCGATCCGTCCAGCGTTTCCAGCTCGATCTCGTCCCCCAAGGCCGCCTGCGCCAGATTGACACCGACCTGCGCGTGGATCGTTTTGTTGACGCGGGTGAACAACCGGTGAGGTGCGATTCGTACTTTGACGAAGAGGTTGCCAGGCGCTCCGCCATGAGCACTTGCCTCTCCCTGGCCGGTCAGGCGCAGGGTGGCGTTCTCGTCGATGCCTGGCGGAATCGTGACCTGAATCATCCGTACGCGTGAGACGCGCCCACGACCCCGGCAGTTCGGGCAGGGGTCGGTCACCATGGTGCCTTCGCCGCCACATGTTGAGCAGGGGGTCGAGGTCATGAACTGACCCAAAATCGTCTGCTGCACGCGTCGGACCTCGCCGGTACCGCTGCAGGTCGTGCAGCGAGGCGGTTGTTGACCGTCTCGCATCTTGGTCCCACGGCACGCCTCGCAGGTCTCGAAGCGACCAACTTCGACCTCTCGGTCGACGCCAAAGACCGCTTCCTCAAAGGAGAGATTGACCGTGACCTGGAGGTCGTGACCTCGGGCGGGCGCCTGGCGGCGCCGTCCGCCGGTCGATGCCGCGCCGCCGAAAAAACTGTCGAACAGGTCGCCGAACGGCGAACCAGAGAAGCCGAAGGGATCGGCTCCGCCGGCACCATTCGCCGCATGGCCATAACGGTCGTAGGCGCCGCGCCGCTCCGCGTCGGACAGAACCTCGTACGCTTCAGCGACTTCCTTGAATTGTTCTTCCGCCCCATCGTCCCGGTTCACATCGGGGTGATATTTCCGGGCGAGCTTGCGATAGGCGCCGCGAATCTCGTCGGCTTGAGCGGCTCGCTCGACGCCGAGCACCTCATAGTAGTCACGCTTGTCAGCCATCATGTCCTGGGTCATCTTTGGGGAGGTCAATCCTGGGCATCATCCCCGGCATCGACCCGTGGCTATCCGTCTCGCGGTCTGTCAGTTGGATCCTTTTGAGGTCACGGCGCATATCGCGGAAGTATAGCGGCACCCGGACGGCCGTCAAGGCGATTTAGCACTCTCCTTGTTAGAGTGCCAGGGAGCGGCACCGGTGATTTCGGTCCGATTCCATCCAAGGGGCGGCGGCTCGTATACTTGGCCACGGGAGCAGCATCTTCTCTCCCACGGGGAGCTCCCGATCGGTGTGCCAACCAGGTGGAGGTAGCCAGCGTGGTTTTTCGCTCACTCGGTTTGAAGCGCCCGAAGATCGCTCCGGAGCTTGCCGACCGGGTCCCACCCGGTCAATATCTGACCGAGCGCTGGCCGGTGCTCCATCACGGCTCGATCCCCACGTTCAACCCGGCTACCTGGGATCTCCGCGTTTTCGGTCTCGTCGAGCGACCGTTTCGACTCAACTGGGAGGAGCTTCTCGCCGTACCACGTGTCACCGTGAGGGCCGATATGCACTGCGTGACACGTTGGAGCAAGCTCGACAACAGCTGGGAGGGAATCTCAGCGCATGAGCTCATGGCAAGAGCCGGGGTCCAACCTGAAGCCCGCTTTGTCCTGTTCCACTCCGATGGTGGCTATACCGCCAACATCCCGGTCGAGTCATTCAACGATGACGACGTCCTGCTAGCTGTTAAACACAACGGGGAGGAACTATCGCCGGAACACGGATATCCGCTCCGGTCGGTCGTTCCGAGGCGATATGCCTGGAAGAGTGCGAAGTGGCTGCGCGGGATCGAGTTCCTCAGCGAGGACCAACTCGGGTTCTGGGAGAAATACGGGTACAACAACCATGCGGACCCATGGCTGGAGGAACGGTTCGCCGAGTAGCGCCGCCGAGCCGCGCGGCGTGACCTGCTAAACCCGTGGCGGCATCGCTGGCCGCGTCCAGGGTCCGCCCTCCTCCGGTCGAAGATCGATCACCCGCCCGCCCCGGCGCAGGGCCGCTCGATAGAACCAGGGAGCGGCCAATGAGATATAGATCCGACCTTCTAGGTCGTCGATCAGCTCCTGTGGGATGGCGCTCACCCCCCCGGAGGCACCAGCTAGCGCTCCGGCGATCGCTCCGATGCTGTCGGCGGCCCCTCCAGCATTGACGGCCACTTCAACCGCGTCTGCGAACCGCGACGAGGTCATGGCGGCGATGAATGCTGCAGGCACACTCTCACGCGCGTCCAATCCAGTTTTCATTCGCGCGAGGATGCCGCTGGCGGATTCGCCGGTAGCGATGAGTTGGTCGGCCTCATGGAAGGCGGCTGCCAGGGAACCCGTGCCGAGAAAGTCGGCGGTCGCTGCCGCCCATGAGGGGGCGGCACGGTCTCCTCGGGCGGCGAGCTGGACACCGAACGCCACCGCCGTCACCGCGGCGACCGCGGCCGGGCTACCGTGAGTGAGACGGGCGACGACCTCCGCGTCCGCCCGGAGCTGATCCGCCGAAAAGGCGCCCACCGCGTGCACCAAACCGACCGCCACCCCACGCGATGCGACATCGCCGGTGGCCGGTCCATCCTCGTCGACCGGAACGCGAAAGTCGTGCACTTCGGCCAGGTCAAGCGCTTGCAGGGTGGCACCGGTCATCCACCGCTTCGACTCGCCCCGTCCAAGAAATCGCATTCTCGGACCGACCATCTCCCGGTCGACATGGCCGCTGTTGGTCGTCATCGACTCGACGATGCAGAGGACCACCTCGCTCTCGTCGGTAAACTCTCCCGCCTTCACCGTGGTACCGTCCGCAAAACGCTTCGGCAGATAGTGGGTTACCCGTCCACCGCCGACAGTGGCCTCCAGCTCCTCCCGCCGCAGACCAGCGATCGGCATGCCCATGGCGTCGCCAATCGCGAGCCCCAGCAGCGAGCCGAGGAATACATCTTCGGTCGCGTCCGGCATGGCACATTGTTCCTTCATTCAGACGGGGCGACGCTGCTCAGCGGCTCACTCTAGGCATCGGTGACGACCGTCGTCAACCTTCCTAGCGTGATGAGGATGGGCAGACGCGGGGGCCGACCGGCGGCGTTGACGCCCCGTGCTCCAGCCCCTAGACTCCAGCGATCATTGATTCCAGCGTGATCCCGAGTACCACTCTCCCCAGGAGGTCGCCATCGTGGAGCAGCGCCAGACCGCCGCTCGTGGCTTCGCGAGCCGCGCCGTTCACGCGGGCGAGCGAGCGCCGCGCCCCGATTTCACGCCGACCGTGACACCGATCTATCCAGCCTCCGCCTTCATCTACGAGGAAAGCGAGACGCTCGACGCCGTCTTCGCCAACGATCGCGAGGGGTACGTTTATAGCCGCTACGGCAATCCGACCACGCATGCACTGGAAGAAGCGGTGGCGTCGCTTGAGGAGACGGAGGCCGCCGTCGCCTACGCCTCGGGGATGGCCGCGGTCCACGCCGCCATTCTCGCCGAGGTCCAGGCAGGGGACCGGATCGTGGCGGCACGCGACGTCTACGGTGCCACCTACGCGGTGCTGACGAACGTCTTCGCCACCCTCAACGTGCGAACCACGTTCATCGACATGCTCGACCTCGATCGTCTCGAATCGGCCCTTGTCGAGGTCACGCCGCGCATGATCGCCCTGGAGACGATCTCCAACCCGCTGTTGCGGGTTGCCGATCTTTCCGCGGTGATTGAGTTGTGCCATCGCTATGGCGCGACCGCGATGGTCGACAACACCTTCGCATCGCCCTATTTGGTCAATCCGGCGCGCTTCGGCGCCGATACGGTTGTTCATTCCAGCACCAAATATCTCGGAGGGCATGGCGATGTCACGAGCGGCATTATCGCCACGACCGAGGAGCGAGCGCACCAGCTTCGCGAGTTGAACAAGCTGACCGGCGCCGTGCTGAGTCCATTCGACGCCTGGCTCACCCTGCGCGGCATCAAAACCCTGCCGTTACGCATGCGTCAGCAGTGCCAGAGTGCGGCGCGGGTGGCGCGCTTCCTCCAGGAGCACCCTCTGGTCTCACGAGTCTACTACCCGGGCACCGACGACCTGCGCGGGGCCGAGCGAAACTTCAACTCCGACCTCCGTGGCGGCATGGTCGCCTTTGATATCGCCGATGCGGACCAGGCGCGCGTGTTTCGATTCCTCGACGCGCTTCGTCTGTGCCTCCCGGCCACCACGCTTGGTGATGTCTATAGTCTGGTCCTCTACCCGGCAATGTCATCGCATCGCGCGCTCTCGCCAGAACAACGCGCTCAGATCGGTATCGGTGATGGTCTCGTCCGCCTTTCTGTCGGCATCGAGGATGTCGATGACATCACCGACGACCTCGATCAGGCGCTGAGGGGGAGTCACGAACTCGTTCACGGCCTCGCCAGGGAAACCGTTCCCCTCGCATCGATCTAAGTGGTAGACAGTGCCGTCGCTATTCGCGCGCCCGATCATCACAGGTGGAGGCAGTGCTTGACGCCGAAGGGTGACCGTGACGATAAGCTGGCGCGGCTGCGAGCGCAGCTTCCGGCCGTGACAGCGACGGGCTACTTCAACGCTGGGACCAACGGGCCGGTTCCCCTTCCCGCCCAGGAGGCGCTGCTCTGCGCCACGGCACAGGAACTGGAGCGAGGACGGATCATGCCCGGTCTCTATGAAGGGAGCGGCGAACGAAACGCCAGGGTTCGAGAGCTGGTCGCCGGGATCGTCAATGTCGACCCCCCGGAAATCGCCCTGACCCACTCAACGAGTGAGGGTCTGAGCGCGGTGCTGAACGGGCTTCACTGGCGACGTGGTGACGAGATCGTCACGACCAACCTCGAGCACCCCGGTCTTCTGGCTCCGCTCGGTTTGCTCGCTCACCGGTTCGGGGTGGTGATCCGGTATGCCGATATCGGGTGTGGCAGCGCTGGCGTCGCCGAGGCGATCGCCGCGGCATTCACGCCCCGGACACGGGTGGTCGCCCTCTCCCATGTCATGTGGTCGACCGGCGCCGTGATTTCCCTGCGGGAGGTGAGCGAGGTTGCTCACCGGCGCGGCATCATGGTGGTCGTCGACGCGGCGCAAGCGGCGGGTCACATTCCGGTCGACCTCCACGCGCTTGAGGTCGACGCCTACGCGATGGCGGGCCAGAAATGGCTCTGCGGTCCCGACGGGACGGGCGCGCTCTACGTCCACCGCGATCGCATTGGAGAGATCCAGCCGACGTTTCTTCGCTACGCTCAGATCGATCCCTATGGCTATGTCCTTCCCGCCCCCGGGGCGATGCGCTATGAGGTTGGCGAGTTCTACGGGCCGGCGATCGCCGCGCAGCAGGCGGCGTTGGCCTGGTTTCGCGACGATGTCGGTCCGGCGTGGGCCTACGAGCGGACCGCGACGCTTGGCCGCCGCTGCCGGGACGGTCTGGCCGCCCTGCCGGGGGTCGAGGTGATCACCCCCGAAGAGAAGATGGCCGGTCTCGTCGCCTTCTCAGCCCAGGGCGTCACTCCAACGCGGATGGCCGAGGCGGTCTACGATCGAGGCCACACGATTCGCCCGGTCGATTACCCGCCAGGACGGTCGGCGGCGCGGATCTCAACGGCCTGGTGGGCGACCGAGCAGGAGGTCGATGCGCTCGTCGCCGACATCGGCGAGGTCGCATCGCTGGCGGCAGCCGGCCCGGATGCCGGCCCCGGTAGGTCGTGATATGCGCCTCGTGACGCCAACCTGGCCATCCGGCCACCGCTGCGCGCTGGCGATCGCGATCACCGTCGACGCGCCCACTGTGGATCGCCAGGCCGTCAAGCCCGGCGGTTACGCGATGACCGGAACCGCGCGGCTGCTCCGGTTATTGGCTGATGTCGACGTCCGCGCGACGTTCGGATGGTCCACCGCCGCTGCCGAGACCTGGCCCGGACTTCTCAGCCAGTGCGCCAGCGATGGCCACGAGATCGCCAGCTTCATCCCCCATTGCTCACCGGCACCCGGTCCTCCGACACTGAGTGACACATCCGATCTGGCGTTAGTTCTCAGCGGTGCCATCGACCGGCTGCGGGATCTCGGCGCTGAGGATGTGACCGGGGTGATCTGGGGAGCGGATGACGTGGACGACTCAGTCCGGTCGAGGGTGACCCGGTCGGGTATCGTCTGGCTGTCCCGTGCGCCGTGGGCCGATCTGCCGACCATCGCTGACGCCGCGGAGAACAGCCCGGCTCTCGTCGAGATCCCGATCTGGGATCATTCGTCCGCTACCGGTTCGACCGGGTTCGGGATCGAGTCCACTCTGGCCCGATGGCGCGACGATCTCGATGTGCTTCGTGATGAAGGCGCGCTGCTGGGAGTGCGATTGGATGCCGCGGTTGCCGGTCAGCCAGGTTTCTCGCGGGCACTGCTCCACCTGCTCGACGATGCGACCGATCTCGGCGATGTCTGGGTGGCCCGGCTGGGAGAGATCGGCGGGTGGTGGCTGGAGCGAGATCGGGAGGAACGTCGTTGATCCATGCCCCATCCCGTTCATCCGGCTGGACCGGCTCGATCGAACCAGCCGCCGTTGGCAGCGATCTGCTGTTGCACAACGGTCGGATCCTGTCGATGAATCCGGCAAGGCCGGAAGCAACCGCCGTCGGCATCCGCCAGGGCCGGATCGTGGCGATCGGAGCCGAGAAGGATGTGCGCGCGGCGATGCCAGCGTCGGTCGAAACCGTCGATCTGGCGGGCCGCATGGCGGTTCCCGGTCTGAATGATGCCCACGCGCACCCCATGGGGGTCGGCCTTGCCGCGCTCGACATCGACCTGACCACCACGGGGAATCGTAACGGCTCAGTTCCATCCCTGGTGAATTTGGTCGAGAAGGCGGCGAGGGCACGACCGTCGGGCGGATGGATCGTTGGCCGAGGGTACGATCAGGCACGACTGGTCGAGCAACGCCACCCCACCCGTTCCGACCTCGACCCGGTCTCCTCCGGGCATCCAGTGCTTCTGATACGCGCCTGCCACCACATCGGCGTGGCCAACTCGATCGCGCTGCAGCACGCCGGTATTTCCCGCGATACCGGTGACCCAGCGGGCGGCGTTATTGATCGCGATGAGCATGGCGAGCCGACCGGTGTCGTGCGGGAGTCGGCGCTTGGTCTGGTCCGCGACGCCATCGGCGAGCCAACCGAGGAGCAGCTGGTGACCGCATTGGCGGCTGCTGGACGCGCCTTTCTGGAGAACGGTGTCACCAGCGTCGCCGAGGCCGGGATTGGGCGTCCCGAGGAACTGGCCGCCTACCAGCGTCTGCGCAGCTCGGACCAGCTGAGCGTCCGAACCTACCTGATGATGATGCTCGACCCTATGCTGGAGCCGCTGGAAGCGCTCGGCATGACGACCGGTTTCGGGGATGACCGGCTCCGGATCGGTCCCGTCAAGCTGTTTGCGGATGGAAGCATCGGCGGTCGCTCGGCGCGCCTGCGCCAACCCTATGTGGGCCCTGACGAGACGCTCGGTCTCTGGATGCAACCGCCGGAGGAGCTGACCGCAAGAGTGGACCGCGCCCATCGTGCGGGTTTCCAGATCGCCATTCACGCGATCGGTGACGCGGCGATCGAGCTGGTCGTCGATGCCTATGAAGCAGCGATGCGGGCAGCCCCCCGGTCCGATCCGCGCCACCGCATCGAGCATTGCTCGATCGTCGATGAGGCGCTGCTCGACCGGATCGCCGCGCTCAAGATCGTGCCGATTCCGGGCACGTCATTCCTGCATGCCTTCCTTGACGCGTACCTCGACAACCTTGGCGAGGAGCGGGTTCGCTATGCGTATGGCATGGCAAGTTACGCCCGGCGCGGCATCGTGGCCGCCGCCAGCTCCGACGCTCCGGTGGTGCCGATCAAGCCCATGATTGGTCTCCAGACGATGGTGACACGGCAGGACCGACGGGGTCGGTCAATCTGGCCCGAGGAGGCGGTCTCGCTCCACGATGCTCTTCGCGCGTACACGGTTAACGGCGCCTATGCCTCGTTCGAGGAGCGAGATAAAGGGATGCTCGCGCCCGGGATGCTCGGCGACGTCACTGTCTTCGACACCGATCTGTCCACCACGGAACCGGCTACCCTGGGCGACTCCAAGGTCGACCTGACGATCGTGTCGGGAGAGGTTGTCTACCAGCGTGGTGCAGGCTGACCATTGGCCGAGGCGGAACATAACCTGCGTTGGACGCCGGTTGCAGAACGCAATCGTCGGACACGCGGCAGCTCGACCGGCGACCGACATCATCACCATGAGGAGCCATCGTGACCACACTGACCTACCTGGGACATGCTGCCTTTCTTGTCGAACATGATCGAACGACGATCGCCGTCGATCCCTTCCTCACGGGCAACCCGCTCGCGGCGCGTCAGGCGGCCGATATCGCGCCGTCGGTGATCCTGCTGACCCACGCGCACAACGACCACGTCGGCGACACGGTCGAGATCGCGAAGCGGACCGGCGCCACCGTGATCTCTACCTTCGAGCTTGGCGAGTGGCTGACGGGGCAAGGTGTCACGGGCGCGATCCCCGCGAACCATGGCGGCACCGTCGCGTTTGATGGTGGGACCGTCAAGCTGGTTCCCGCCTGGCATACCTCGTCCTACACTCATGACGGGCAGGTTGTCGCGCCCGGGGTGCCTGCCGGGCTGGTCGTTCGGATCGGCGGAAAGACCATCTACTTTGCCGGTGATACGTGCCTGTTCGGCGACATGCGGCTGATCGGCGACGAAGGCCTCGACCTCGCCGTACTGCCGATCGGCGACCACTTCACCATGGGACCGGGCGACGCCGTCCGGGCAGCTGAGTTTCTCAATGTCCCGGCGGTTGTACCCTGCCATTTCAATACGTTCCCTTCGATTACCCAGGATCCCCACGCGTTCGGTCGTCTCCTGAAGGAAAAGACTGGTGCCCGCGCCATCATTCTCGATCCTGGATCTTCTCATGCCCTCTAAGCAACGCGGCCCCGCGCGTTCTCGGCGATCACCACGATCCCGACTATGGGCCAGATAAATCCCTACGACGAGGAGCTCCGCCGCACCGCCTATCAGAAAAAGGTAGTCAGCCGCCTTTCGCCGCCGGATGTCCTGAACCTGGCGATCGCCTTCTTCTCCGAGCGTGGCTACCGCGCCGGCCGTACCGGCCGCCCGAACCACGTCTTTCTCTTCGGCAAGGCCGAGGGATCGCTCCCGCGCGTCACCGGCGAGATCGCGGTCCGTGCCGACGTCGGCAAGCCTGGCACGACGCTGGTCACCCTCGACGCCGCCGGTGAGCGTTTGGGCCCGACCATGGAGGAGTTCCATCGCCATCTCCGGGCACAACGCCGTTCTGTCCCGGCAACCACGGGAAATGCGACGTCGAGCGACCCGGGAGGCCGGTAATGTTGCGATCGGGATGAATGGCGGGCGGTGGCGGTGGTCATAACCACCGAGCTGTCGTCTGCCGGTGCTTCAGGCCGGGGCGCGACATTCAGTAGCCTGGTAGGTCGGCGGCATTGGCGGGAGAGCAGGCGTCAGCGTGATATGGCGGCGGCATGCGTCGTGCCGCCATCGCCATCGCGAGCCGGCGTGATCAGCGCGGTCCGAGCACGTCTTGTCCGGGGCTAACCCGCTCCCCTATAGTGCGCGCGTAGGTGGACCCAGCGTCGACCAACCGCAACGAACGGGTGGCGGCCCGTGTTTCCCGCACCCGCCCCAGTAGCTCAGCGGATAGAGCAGCCGCCTTCTAAGCGGCCGGTCGCAGGTTCGATTCCTGCCTGGGGTACCGCTCTTCTCGTGCGGGCGGCTCGGTCGCCGGCATCGCCTGCCGGTCGCTGCTACTTCGAGCACTCACGCCGTGATGGTTCGGACCCGCGCCCCGGTCCGGTAGCCTGCGTCCCCGGTTGTCCATGTGTGAATGGCACCATCACGCCTCGGTAGAATTAATTCCACCGGGGCCTTGTCGGTCGGCTTAGCGCGGCTGCAGCTCCAGGGCAGCGCTGTTCATGCACCAGCGCTGGGAGCCGGCCGCGGCCGGCCCGTCGTCGAAGAGGTGACCGAGATGCGAATGGCACCGGGAGCACTGAACCTCGGTCCGGACCATGCCATGCGATCGATCCGTGATCAGCTCGACTGCCTGGGGCGAGACCGACTCAGTGAAGCTCGGCCAGCCGGTCCCCGAGTGGAACTTGGCCTCGCTATCGAAGAGGGGGTTCCCGCAGGCGGCACAGCGATAGAGCCCGTCATCGTCCGTGTCAACATACTGTCCGCTGAACGGCCGCTCGGTTCCAGCCTTCCGTAAGACGGTGTATTGCTCCGGCGTCAGACGCTGACGCCACTCCTCGTCGCTGCTCACGACGGTTTGGAGACGCGCATCTGTCTCCTGCTCCAGTTCGATCCCAGGCGCAGGCGGCTCGGGAATGGTCACGCCTGACCCAGCGAACACCGTTGAGTCAGTTTGTGGGCCTTTGATGGTCATCTGAGAGGAACTCCTCGGTATCGCCGTCGACTGAGTGAACGATACAACACCCAGGAGAGCAGGTCGTGACAAACGTTACGTCGCCGTGTAAGGGACCGATTCACGCGCCGCCGATCGATGCTGTCTGTCGCCGCTATGCCGATATGTTCGCCAGGGTCGCCGGAGTTCGCCTACCTAGCGTCTTACCAACATCAGCCGACGTGGTACCAGATGGGCGATGACACCAGGATGACCAACCGACGTGCGAGTATCGGGGTCGAATCCATGGACCACCGGTCGTATTGCCAGATCGAGTCGTGCCAGCGCCGACAAGCAGGTCGGATCCTGACGTCAACCGGCCGTCCATCGATCAGTCGTGGTGAGCCGTATTCAGGCGGCCTTGTTGCGGTCGACGCGGCGACTGGAGCGGAGGCGCCATGCGGGCCGTGCTGCCCGGTCCGCATCAGCGACCGTCGCGTTGTTCATGCCTAAGCGTTACCCTGGTGATCGGAGGTCGGCCGGTCCTTAGCGACGTCAGCGGCGGGACCGTGGCCCGCATCGGGGTGCAGGACGGGGCGATGGTTGGACCGCCGCGGCACTGAGGAGCTCCGTCGACCACCGACGATGTTGTCGCCTGCACCCGCGATCTCGCGATGAGTCAGTCTGGAATCATTCTCTCCAGTTTCAGCACGCCCTGACCCGCTCTGCCAACGTCCGATCATAGGACACCGTCGTGCCTGGGTGGGTGCTGATAAGGTCGCTTGCGCCGCAGGACGCTCATCTGAGCGACAGCGATCCCGATGACCAGACCGACCATCCCGTTTTATGGCCCCGCCGGCAGCGACCCTCGATGGGTGAGCCTCCCCCTCATCAGCGGCGATACCGATCACCATGTCCGGCCATGCCACCAGAGCTACCATAGCGGTTGTGCCAGGACCGTGCATGAGGCGCACCTTCAAACGTCAGGCCTTATCGCCGTAGCGGCTCATGGCAGCGGGAGCCCGCCCGGACTAAGCAGAACGACGGCACCTGAGACGATGAGCGCGATGCCGACCACTGGCACGAGTCGACGTCCGCGTGGCGCGGTCTTCTCGATCAGCATCACTCCGGTCAGGGCTGCCATCCAAGCGAGGCTGCCAACACCGACGGCGAACATCGTCAACATCAGCGCCCAGCAGCAGCCCAGGCAGAACAAACCATGGCGCAGGCCGAGCAGCCAGGCCGGCCGAAGACCTCGTTGGTAGTGATGCCAGAGGAAGGCGACGGGATTGCGGCAGGCATTCAGGCAGCGTTCCTTGAGCGGGCTGAATTGAAAGCCCCCGGCCAGAACAAGCACCGAACCAGCGATCAGCCACGGACGATCGTCGAGCCAGCTCCAGCGTTCGATGAGTTGATGAAGCCCGGCGTCGCTGAAGAGCGCCAGGAGGGCGAAGCTGGTCCAGACGGCGAAATAGGCGGTGATGAAGGCGGCGAACGCGAGCCGCGGCCGTGCCTGCTCTCGGCTGGCGCGGGCGAACAGCCCGACCATCGGCAAACTGGAGGGGAGCATCATCGCCCCGGTCATCACTTGCCAGGCCGCCAGGAAGAGCAGCAGCGCGGGTAGCGAAGGGAGCGTGTGCCCCTCCAACACGGCATCATGGGACACAACCTCGCCGAGGTCGAGAAGCGGCAGGGCTAACGCCAGCGCCCAGGCCGTCAGCACGGCGCCCCAGACGAGCGATTCACCTGGGATGGGATAGAAGCGCGAGCGTGCGATCGCCATTGGGACATCTCCTTCCAGAGACGGCGGCGCACCCTTCCCCGCGGCCAGGATTGCTCCTGACCACGAGGCGGGTGATGCCAGGGTCGGCGGCTCAGGCCTCGAAGCGGAAGAGCCCCTGGATCGCGTTGTTGCCTGTCAGGTCGATGTCGGCCATGCCATGCCCCGTTTCCTCGCGGCGGTACCTAGAGGCCTTACCAACGTAGGCTGGCGAGCCAGGGATGGTCGTAAAGGCGGTATCGTGGAGCGCGGTGGCGGTGCCGGTCGCCCCCTGGAAAGGCGCCATCTCGGCCTCCACGGTGGAGCCAATGGTCAACGTCCCTTTGCCCCCCTCAACGGTGAAGGTGATCGGCGATCGCTCGACCGCAACCACCTCGCCGATCAGCCCCGCCAGGTCGGCGATCGCGCCGCCAAGTTGACCGGTAAAGACCTTCAAGAGCGCCTCCTGCTGCTGGGCGGTACTGCCGTCGTCGACGTAGACGACGGCGCGCCAGTTGCCAGCCAGGACATTGCCGGGAATGTGGACCGACAGGGCCACGGTGCGGCCCGCCACGTCTAGACCCTCGATGGCGCCCTTGTCGATGCGCCAGGCGAAGGACGAGTCGCAAGTACCGCCGTCCGGATCTTCACCAACCCAGCACGGGCAGAGGATGTTGCAGGTGCAAACTTCGAGTAACCGGCCTTCGATTTGGTATACCATCTTCGCTGTTGCCTCCTTATTCTGAGTGGACATCGCATCCAGCAGGTTCGCGTTGCCAACCACAGGCGTTCTGAGGAGTGCGGTCGCAGCCGCGATCACGCTTCCAGCGCGGAGCACCCCGCGCCGTCCGATCCGCCGTCTCACGTCTGGAGCGTCCATCGAGCGCTCGGCCATCCTGGCCTCCTTTCTCGTCAATCATTCCGGGTGGCGCGGCGGTCGCGACAGATGCCACCGGAATCAAGCCTAGGCGAGGAGGCGATCCCGAACATCCAGGGAACTATGTACAGGCGAGTATGTAATTTCAGGTCACGATCAGGACCGGGCCGCCATGAGGAGTGACGCCCGTCAATCCATTGCACACTGGATTCACGCCGGGGGAGTGTTCAGTCGGGTCGCTGGCTCAACAACCCGTGCTCGACGGCCCACGCAGCGACCTGCGCACGAGAGCGGTAGCCGAGCTTGTTGAAGATGTTCGCCACGTGCCGCTCTGCCGTCGACACCGAGACCGTCAGCTCCTCGGCGATCTCGCGGTTGGACCTGCCCTGGGTAATCAAGCCGGCGACTTCGCGCTCGCGGCGGCTGAGCCGGGTCCTGTCCTGACCGGTCGCCGCTCCTTCCGAGTCCGCAATGGAGAGGTTGTCTTCGGCGACCGCCGCTTCACTGGTGACCCGGAACAGGCGCCAGCCACCGCCAGGCGCCGACATCAGCCGGACGTCCACATTCTCAAAGCCGATCCCCGAACCGACGACGAGGTCTCTGACGATGCTTGAGACGAGCAACTCACCAGGTCCAGCGCGGGCCATCACGCGGGCCGCGACGTCCACCGCGACGCCCCCGACATCCTCCGCCAGCACGTCCACTTCACCAGCGTGGAGCCCACTCCGCACCTCGAGGCCGAGCGGACTCGCCGCGTCGCTGATCGCCACGGCACAGCGAATCGCCCGCGCCGGACCGTCGAAGGTCGCGAAAAAGCCGACGCCCGTTGTCCGGATTGCTGAGCCGCGGAAGCGCGCCAGCTCTTCCCGAACGACCGCCTGGTACCGACTCAGTGCGCCGTGCCAGCGCTGGTCGCCCAGCCGCGCCACGGCCGCCGTCGCGTTGGCGATCTCCGTCAAGAGCACGGTCGCCAGCACGCGGTCGCGAGCGATCGCTGGTCGGTCCCCGGTCAGGAAGTGATGGACCGCGTCGATAATGGCATCGACATCACCCACGAACGGCAGATGATCCTCGCCCGGCAGTTCGACCAGGGTGGCGTCCGGAATCTCCTCGGCCAGCAGACGCGCACCTTCGATCGAACAGAGACGGTCCCCCGTCCGGTGCAGCACCAACGTCGGCACCCGGATCGTGCCCAGGAGATGACGGATGTCGATCCCCGTGTTCATCTTGGTCAACGCCAGCGCCGCGCTCGGGCTTGCGCTCCGGCGGAGGTACCCCGCCCACCACCTGCAAAATCGCTCGTCTTCGAGCTTACTCGGTGCCAGGAATTCGAGCACGGCCGGACCGCCCCACTGCCGCGTGAGCAAATCGTAGAAGTGCTCCCGCTCGTCCATCGTCGGTCCCCATGGGTAGTCAGCGGTCCCAATACGTTTCGCATAGGCTCCGTACATGATCAGAGCCGCGGTTCTCTCCGGGTAGGTAGCCGCGAAGAGCGCGCAGATTGCCCCGCCCTCGGTACTGCCGAGGAGCGCCGCGCGCTTCGAGCCGACCGCATCCATCACGGCCCGAACATCGTCCATCCGCTCTTCAAGTGCCGGCAGCGCCACGGCCCGGTCCGACAAGCCGGTGCCTCGCTTGTCGAACACGATCAGGCGGGTGAACGATCCCAACCTCGTGAGGAGGCGAGCGTACGATGGGTCGTCCCAGTTTTCGTCCACGTTGGTGATCCAGCTGGACACCAGGACGAGGTCGAGCGGACCGTCGCCCACCACCTGGTAGGCGATGTTAACGTCGCCGCTCCTGGCGTATCTCGTTTCACGATACATGGCATCTGCCCCCGAACACTGCCGCGACTGTAGGTCGCGATCCAGGGGGCGTCAACCGGGGCGAACAGGTGTTGCCCCCCATCGCGGGTGGCACAGAGGCGGAGGCGACGGTCAAATGGTGAGACCGCTGGTCGATTGCCATCGGCGCGTTGGGGCGTGGACGCCTCTCCGCCTACCATCGGTCCCATGTCGACGAGGCGCGAACCGTCTACTCGCTGGTGGAACGCGGACCGTCGGGTCGCTGTCGCATCGTGGCAGCCATGTCCCGCGGTTGCATGGGCGGTCCCGTCACCGGCGATCGGGCTCATCAGTACCCAGCGACGGCGCACGCCTGGGTTCACAACCTGTAATGAAGGAGGTGCGCCGTCGCTGGGTACTGATGAGCGTCGCCTACTCTGGCGACACGCCAAGCGCATACGGCACCGGGCAGGTCACCCCCGTTCCAGCGAGGCCGCAGTAGCCGTTTGGCACCTTGTGCAGGTACTGCTGGTGGTAGTCCTCGGCGTAATAGAAGGGCCCGGCGTCGGCGATCTCGGTGGTAATGGCCCGCCGCCCGGCCGCGTCGAGGGCCTCGTTATAGGCGTTGCGCGTTGCCTCAGCGATGCGCCGCTGTTCATCGGAGGTGACATAGACGGCGGAGCGGTACTGCGTCCCGACATCGTTCCCCTGCCGCATCCCCTGGGTCGGGTCATGCGCTTCGAAAAAGGTCTTCAGCAGATCTTCGTAGGAGATCTTCGTCGGGTCAAAGACCACGAGGACCGTCTCCGCGTGGCCGGTGCGTCCGGAGCACACCTCTTCGTAGGTCGGGTTCGGCGTCGTTCCCCCGGCGTAGCCGGCGGCAGTAGTAAAGACACCATCGAGTCCCCAAAAGAGCTGCTCAGCGCCCCAGAAGCAACCGAGCGCAAACTCGGAGCGGACCAGCCCGGTCGGAAAGGGCGGCTGGAGCGGGGTATTGAGGACGGCATGGTGGGTTGGGATGGCGAAGCCAGGCTCAGGTCGCCCGGCCAGCATCTTGTCGGCTGTTGGCATCTGGCTCTTCGTACGGCCGAAGATCACGTTGAACCTCCTGATAACTGAAGACCGGTTTTCACTCTCCCGCTTCCCTGGCGACGTTGTTGAGCGGTGCCAGATGGCAGTCGGAGCGGCTTTGTGCCTGGACCAGACCGCTTGCACACCCGAGCGGTCAGCAGGCTCTCTAGTCCTGTACGCTCCATTGTAGCGGCCGAACCCCGCTGATTCATGACAAATGTCACACAAAGGCGAACGGCAACGAACCGAGCGGTCTAACACCAGTGCGGGGGACAGGGGCAGGGCTCCCGACAGCCGCCGGAGCACAGGGTCCCCAATGCGGCCGAGCACCGGGGTCATCGAGGGACACGTCGCGGTGGCGTCCGGGCTGGCCCTCAGCACCGTTCGGCGGAGCTGATCAATCGGCCTTGAGCGGGGCAGGTTCAAGCCGGTGCTCGGCGAGCCGCGGAGCCGGATGGGCCGCGAACCGGTCGAGCCACGATGGCAGCCACCAATTCCAATGACCAAGGAGCGACACGGTGGCAGGGACCAGCAGTGCCCGGACCACCGTGGCGTCGAGGAGGATGCCGGCCGCCAGCCCCGTGGCCAGGATCTTGACCACCACCACCGGCGCGGAGCCGAGCGCGGCAAAGGCGAGAAACAGAATCAACGCGGCACTCGTCACGAGCCGACCAGTGAAGCCGATGCCGCGCACGATGCCGGTATCGGTGTCGCCAGTGGCATCGTACTCTTCGCGCATTCGGGCAAGGATAAAGACCTCATAGTCCATCGAGAGCCCGAAGAGAAAAGCGAAAACGATCAGCGGGATGAACGGTGTGATCGATCCCGTCGCCGAATAATTCCAGATCGCCTTTGCACCATACCCTTCCTGCCAGACCAGGGTCATCACCCCGAAGGCCGCACCGATCGACATGACGTTGAGGATCAGCGCCTTCAACGGCAGCAGGATCGATCGGAAGGCCCGCACGAGCAGCAGAAAGGTAACGACCGAGATCGCCGCGAGCATCAGAAGAAAATTCCCATAGACCGCCGAGATGAAGTCGGCGTTCTGAGCGGCTGGTCCCCCGACCCGCACCGCGCCGGGAAGCGAGTGCGCTACGTCGCGCACGGCAGAGAGGGTGTCACCGCCTCTGGCGGAGTTCGCATCGGCGTCAGCAAAGACCGCCACGATGGCAGAGTCGCCCTTCCGCCAGGCATCGCCTTCGGGCGCCACCGCTGCCCGAACGCCATCGATCTGCGCCAGCTTCGCCGCTGTCTGCACGGGGTCGCTTCCTGTCACCAGCACCTCGAACGGCACCAGCGCCCCCGGTCCGATACCCGAACGTTCCAGCGCCCGCAAGCCCTCGGCCGCCGGACCGCTCTTCGCCAGTGAGTCGGCACGCGGATCACCGACCTTCAAGGAGAGCGCCGGGATGAGGAGCGCGATCAGGATCGCGAGGGCAACCCCAGCGGCGATCCATCGGCGGCGAACGACCAATCGTGCCCACGAGGACCAGGCCGGGCTCTCCTGACCACCGCGTCGCAGACGAGGACGGTCGAGTCGCGGCCCGATGGTGGCCAGGATCACCGGCAGCAGCGTCACCGCGACGAGCACGCTGACCAGGGGGATGAGCATGCCGCCATAGCCGATGCTTCGGAGAAAGGGCACCGGAAGGACGACGAGCGCCAGCAGACCAACCGCGACGGTGGTGCCGCTGAAGATGACCGAGCTGCCAGCCGTCTCCATCGCCCGAAGTACGGCGTCCTCGTTGTCGTAGCCCTCCTCCCGTTCCTCTCGCCATCGGGTCACGATCAGCAATGCGTAATCAATCGCCACTCCGAGGCCGATCAGCGCGACGATGTACTCGACGATGAACGAGACCTCTGCCACCGTCGACACGGCCCAGATCAGGAGAAACGTGGTCAGGATCGCAACTGCCGCCACCAGGAGCGGCAGCAGGGCGAGGAACGATCCGAAGACCCAGGCCAGGATGATCAGGGCGCCGGCCGCCGAGATGAGCGTCTCAAAGAGAACCCCCGGTCCTTCATCGTTGCCGCCGCCGCTGTCGAGCTCGTCGTAGCCAGACAGTTGCACGGGCGCGCCCGCTACCATCAAGCCCGCGGTCGCCGATCGAATCGCCGCCAGCTCGGCGGCCGGGGCGAACCCCTCGCCGGGCGGCACGAACACGACGGAAAAGGTGGTCTGTCCGTCGTCAGCGACGAACGAGCGGTCCTCGGTCGACGCAAACGAAGCGAGACGTGCGGCCAGAGCCGCTTTCGCGATCGCGGCATCCACCGCGGCAAGCTTCGGCGTCACCCCCGGTGAGTCGACAGTCGTCCCGGCTGGAAGCGCGACCACCGGGACCAATGGCACGATCTGGCCGCCATTGCCATAGGTTCGCAGCATCGCCTCGCTCGCCTCGGCGCCTTCTTTGCCAGGAACGCTGAAGTCGTCGGACAGCGCGCCGACAGCCGAGGAGACGCTGAGAACGGCAATGACTGTGATCAGGAGCCAGGCCACGACAACGAGTCGTTTGTGGCTAAGAACAATCCGCGTCAATGAGCCTAACTGCACCGGCCTTACTCCCTGTGATGTGTAACGATCAACCATGTCTCTCGGGGTGGCATGCTCGGGATCTCAGCGGTTGGAGCCGGGACCGCCCATGATGGTCACCCCTGACCATCATGGGCGGTCACTCTCGCTCCACGCTAGCCTGGGGGCGATATTGGGACGGCGCCACGCCTGTATCGGCGGAATGGCCGGATGATCCCGCCGAAGCCGATGCGCGTGGTTTCGGGAGATACGCTTGACTCACAGCGGCAGTTCACGTCACTTTGTGCCATCGGATCAGAGGCTGCACCATGTGCATTCGCTGCAAGGGTGTGACAAGCTACGGTGATCATGAAAGCTGCCTCCCTCCGCGACCGCCAGCGCCAGGAAGCGATCCAGGAGATTGTGGATGCGGCGTTCGATCTCTTCGAGTTGCACGGCTACAACAACACGACGATCCGTCGGATCGCCGACCGGGTGGGCATCGCTCCACGCACGTTTTTCCGATACTTTCCGCGAAAGGAGGATGTCGTCTTCGGGGATCAGGAAAGCATCATCGCTCGTCTCCGTGCCGGCCTGGCTGAGATTGGGGGAGAGGGATCGCCAGTCCCGGCGGTAACCCGCGGGATCCTGACCGTTCAGGATCCCGCAAGCAACGCCCGGAGGGAGCGGACCCGCGCCCAGTTGATACAGCAGGTACCGGCAGTCCGCGCTCGCGGTTTGAGACTGGTGGAAGCCCTTGAAGTCGAGGTGGCGACCACTCTGCTCCGACATCTCCCTGAACGCCACCGCCAGATGGCCATCGCTCGGATGATCGCCGGGGCGATCTTCGGCAGCCTGCGTGGGGCGCGCTGAAGCGCGGTTGAAGAATGGCAGGCAGAACCGGCGGTTCTGGTCAAAGCGGCGCTCAACATCGCCGAGCACGGCGCGTCGGCGTACTTCCTGCCAGACCCGGACTAACCCGAGTGATCAACGCTCCATGACGAAGGGGCGACCGAACCGGCAGAGACCTCCTAAAGGCGGAGGGTCACGATCTCCACTCAGTGATGGAAGGCGATTCGGTTCAGCGGGCACCGTGCAGGATCGGAGAACCTTGGTCCGTAACTCAGACAGCGGACACCTACGATTCGCCGCGTCGTTGTTGCTCAGCTCGACACCGACCGGGCCAAAAAAAGAGGACGGACGGCAGAAGCCGCCCGCCCTCAGTCTTACGCCGAGCGATATCGCCGGGCGGCAGACCGCCGCTCCCTGGGGTCTGACTACGCGGGGGGCGCGGCCACCGGCGTGTCACCAGTTGAGCCCGCCTCGGTATCGAGAGAGAGATCTCCCTCGGCACCCGCGTCCGGGGCTGCTGGATCACGCTGCTGCGCGTCACGCTCTGCAGACCGCACCGCCAGGCGCTGCTTCCGCTTTGATGTTCGACCTTCGTTCGCGGCAGCCGTCTCCATGCGACGCATGAAGCGCTCGACCTGACCGGCCGTATCAACGATCCGCTGCTCGCCCGTGTAGAACGGGTGACAGACATTACACAGGTCCGTGCGCAGCAGCGGCCGCGTTGATCGTGTGGTAAAGGTGTTCCCGCAGGCGCAGGTGACCGTTGCTTCGACGTAGTTGGGGTGAAGACCCGCCTTCATAGCTCGTAGTTACTCCGTGATATGTGAGGTCGCGTTGACCTCGGAATTCGTTCTAGAAACGTGCGTGGCGACGGAAACCGGGGGGCCGGTCGCGTTAATCGGCCGCTGACACAACCTCCGGCTGGCTGAGTGCCGGTCGGAGCAACTCCCGTGCTCCACCGACTGGGTAGACATCGGGGGGATAGACGCTGATCCGCCGCTTGTTGCGCGCCACCGGCTCGAACCGCACCACGCCGTCGATCTTGGCGTAGATAGTGTGGTCCTTCCCAATACCGACGTTGTTCCCGACCCAGAACTGCGTCCCGCGCTGGCGGACGACGATCGTTCCCGATCGGACGATCTGACCGTCAGCTCGTTTCACGCCAAGTCGCTTCGACTGGCTGTCGCGACCGTTGCGGGAGCTGCCAACGCCTTTTTTATGTGCCATGATTCTTCCTCCGACGCCTGCCCGCTACGCTTAGCCGCTGATCGCCGTAATCGTCATCTTCGTCAACGACTGGCGATGTCCCATCTTCCGCCGGTACCGCTTCTTCGCCTTGTACTTGAAGACGACGATCTTCTCGCCGCGGACATGGTCGTCGATCCGAGCGGTAACCGTGGCCCCACTCACCACCGGGGTGCCGACCCGGGTCGCGCCGTTGCCGCCGAGCAACAACACCCGGTCGATCGTCAGGTCGCTTCCCGCGTCGACGGCGAGGCGCTCGACAGAGACCGCATCGCCGACCCGGACCCGATATTGCTTGCCACCGGTTTCAATAACCGCATACGGTCCCGACGGTGGCATGGCCACGAGTGGCGCGGCGCTCACCGGTCGCTCTTTTCGCGTTGGCCCCGATGTCCTCCGGGTCGTCACGACCGGAGCAGGACTGGCCAGCGCATCGTCGTCCGGCACCGGCTCATTCCGAACGCCCGCCGCCCGCCGCGCCCTGGTCGTGGGCAGCTCGACCGTTTCCACGGAGACCGGCTCGACCGCAACAGCCTCATGCTCGACACTTGCACTCGCGAGTTCGACCGTTTCGACCGAGATTGGCTCGACCTCGACGGGCTCGTTCTCCGGGTTCGAGACGGTTAGCTCAACCCGCTCGACCGAGACGGCTACCGGCTCGCCGGCTTCCGGCGTTGCATCGGTGGCCCCGACGACATCGACGGTTTCTGGAGCATTGTCGCCCTCGTCCGGGGTCCGGATGGGCTGCGTCGTCTCATCGGTCATATCGGTCATATCGGTCTTAGCTCTCTCTGTGCTTACCCTGGCGGAGGGTCCAATGACAGCATGGCAACACAAAGTGGACGCGCACAGCGCCCACAAGAAGAGATTGTACCATAGGTCGCGGCACTGTCGCGCCTGACGAGCGTGCGGCGATCATCGTCGATCCACGGTAGGATGAAATGAGCGATCGGAGCCGCTCAATGCGGGCCAGCCCGCGACGAGACGTGGTCGCACCGGGATGTCACGACGACGATGATGGGGGGAGAACGGGTGACTGTTTCGTCAGACGATGGGCGCATGCCAGCTGAACCCTCACCCGCGCCTGATTCAGTCACCAGGGCCGTGATCGAGGCCCGTTTCGTCACCATCGCCGGTCGTTTCCGCGACGCCTGGACGGCGGCCCAGCAGGACCTAGTTCGCACGCGGATCAAACAGCTCCTCGATGTGAGCGACGAGCTTCACCGAACACCGATGGCGAATCATGACGAACCCGAAATCGTCTTCGTTCCGTACGATGGAGGTGGTGTCGCGAACGGGACCGGTGCACCGTCATGCTGACAGGCAACGACCCCGCCTTCCCAACGGTTCGTCAGATGGCAATCGATCTCCGTGCCGGACGGACGACACCGACCCGCCTGGCCCAAGAAGCGCTTCGCCGTCTTGGCGAAGATGGCGTCCGCTTGAACGCGGTCGTGACCATCACCGGCGATCTTGCCCTGCGGGACGCGGCTCGCGCAGAGGCGGAATTGGCGGCGGGCCACGACCGAGGGCCGCTCCATGGGATTCCGTACGGCGCCAAGGATCTCCTCTCAGCAGCCGGCATCCCGACCTCATGGGGCGCCGCACCGCTCCGGAACCAGGTCTTCGATCATGACGCGACAGTGGTCGAGCGCCTGCGCGAGGCGGGCGCGGTGCTGGTTGGGAAGCTGGCGATGGTCGAGCTCGCTGGCGGGTTTGGGTACGATCAGCCGAACGCTGCTCTGACAGGCCCGGGACGTAACGCCTGGGATCCTGAGCGGTGGGCGGGCGGTTCATCGAGCGGTTCTGGTGCCGCGGTAGCTATCGGCGCCGTCCCATTCGCGATCGGATCGGAGACCTGGGGGTCGATCACCACGCCGGCTGCCTTCAACGGCATTACCGGTCTCCGCCCCACCTACGGACGCGTCAGTCGCCACGGGGCGATGGCCCTCTCCTGGACTATGGACAAGATTGGCCCCATGGCCCTGACCGCCGATGATTGCGCCGTCGTGCTGGAGGCGATCGCGGGGCAAGACCCGAACGACCCGACGACATCGGGTCGACCTGCCGGTCTCGATATGGAGCCACCGTCCGGCGCTTTTCGGTTCGCCGCGCTCCGAGCGGCGACTACCGCGGTCTCTCCCATGGTGGCCCAGAACTACGAGGCGAGCCTCCAGGTCCTGCGGACGCTGGGCACTGTCGAGGAGGTCGAACTGCCCGACCTTCCCTACGATGCGGCAGCCACGATGATCATCACCTGCGAGGCCGCGTCGGCCTTCGAGGAGTTCTTGCAGGACGGCCTGGCGAACGGTCTGACCGCCCCGGAAGATCGTGTCTCCCTCTATGCCGGTCTCAGCGTTCCAGCCGTCGATTATCTTCGCGCGCTGCGGCTGCGGCGCCGTGCCAGCCGCGCTGTCGGCGCGGTCGTCGCGCGCTACGACGCGATTGTTGCGCCGACCCTGGCACTTGTCGCGACGCCGATCGACGCGGACTTCACCGCGGCGTTTCACGGAGAGCGTGGGCCATCGCTCGGCGCCGCCGGCAACCTGTGCGGACTCCCGGCGATCACCGTACCGAACGGTCTCGGGGAGGACGGATTGCCTACTGGGCTGGAGTTTCTGGGCCGCGCCTTCGACGAGCGAACCATCCTTGCCGCCGCGCGAGCGTTCCAGGCGACCACCGATTTTCATCAGGCGCATCCGGCGGTGTCACCCTTCACCGCCGCCTGATCTGGAGCGGTCTGCCGCGATCAAACGCGGTCAGTGGCTGGCCACGATCTGGCGCAGGTCTCCGAGCGGCTCGCCGATCGCCACGATCGCGCCGGGACCGTTCCCGGCGGCAAGCGCGGGCTCGGTGATCTCCCGTCGCAGGTCAGGGATCCAGCTCCGAACGACCACGACCGGAGTCGACCCTTCGAGCTCGACATCGCCGGCGTCGGCGCACACCACCGCGGTCTCTCCGGCGCCGAGCCCGACCCCGTTCCCATCGGTCGTCAACACCGCGGAGCCGCGGAGTATCGTGTATGTCTGCGGCGACGCCTGCCGCGGGAACGCCACCCGTATCCGCTCGCCCGCGGCGGCTGATATCCGTTCAAGGGCAAAGTAGCGGCAGGCGACGAGCAACTGGCGTCGGCCGGCGCTGCTCGGTATCCGAAGCGATGGGATGAGCTCCGGTCGCATCAATGGGTCGACCGCCGCGACACCGGCCCCGGGGTGAAGCTCTCGCAACCGGCCCGTCGCATCGCGTCGATCCCAGTCATAGAGCCGGTACGTGATGTCCGACGCCTGCTGAACCTCGTAGACGAGAACACCGGCCCCCAGAGAGTGTACGGTTCCCGCCGGGAGAAGCACGCACGTTCCCGGCACCGCGGGCAGCCGGCGCAGCAGGAAGGGAAGCTGGGCACCCCCCGCCTCGCAGGCAGCCCGAACATCGGACGTGGTGACTCCCTCGCGGAGCCCGGCGTACAGCCGCGCCCCTGGTGCGGCAGCGACGACGTACCACGCCTCGGTCTTCCCGCGACTCCCCAACTCGCAGGCGGACTTGTCGTCTGGATGAACCTGGAGGGAGAGATCCAACCCGGCGTCGAGCAGCTTGATAAGCAAGGGAAAGTCCGGCCGCTGGTCGGTTGCCGCCATGCCGCGCGTCCCGAGCCATGCCTCGGGCGATGCAGCAACCGCCTCACCAAGCGTGGAATGGTGAGACGGTGACTCGCCAATGCCGGCCTCAGGCGCGGTCATCACCGCTTCACCCAGTGGCTCCGTGCCGGTCCCGCGAAAGCCGAAGTGTGCGAGCCGATCGCCCCCCCACGGTTTCTCATCGAGGCGAGGTCGCACCACGAGCGGTCTCATGCCTGGCATCGATCTCTCTCCCGGTTGGAACCGGTTATCTGCTCGACCGATCGGTCGTGGTGCCGGCCTCACCCCGCAACATTCGTGAGGACGACCTGAAGGGTGAGCCGAGCGGCGAAATCTTAAAGCGGGCTGTGTACAATGATGATTCATGCTCTCACGTTGAACCTCGGAGATCGCTCCATGAATCAGGCACAACCACCGAGCAGTGACGTCCGGCTCGATCTGCTCCAGCGACTGGCGGAGCAGGCCATGAGCGACCCGGAGTTTCGGGCGATCGCTCGAGATGACCTCGGCGCGGCGTTACGCGCCCACGGATACGATCTCAACGAGCGTGAGATGGGGCTCGTCATGAGGTTTCGTGCATCCCTCGCCGAAGCGGGCGTCGATCTCTTTCTGAACGAGGCGATCACCGATGACCAACTCGCCGCCATTCTCCGGGACCAGCTCTAACACACCGGGACCTTTCTCGCTCTCAGTGGTCCATCGCTCCTGATGCAAACGCCATCACATGAGGTCCGTTCCAAAAAGACGGTCGCCGGCATCGCCGAGACCCGGCCGGATGAATCGCCGCTCGTCGAGCTGACGATCAAGCCGGGCGACCACCAGCGGGACATCGGGATGCAATCGTCCCATCAGCTCAGCGCCCTCCGGTGCGGCGATCAGTCCGACGAAGATGATCCGCGGCGCGCCCCACCGCTTGAGGACCGAGGCCGCGTCAGACGCTGATCCGCCGGTGGCGAGCATTGGATCGAGAACGATCACCAGGTCGTCGGGGCACGTCTCGGGGAGCCGATTGTAGTAGCTGACCGGCCGGTGGGTTTCCTCGTCGCGGTACATGCCGAGGTGCCAGACCTGGGAGCCGGGCAAGACGTCCAGTGCCGCCTCGACCATGCCGAGCCCGGCTCTGAGGATCGGCACCAGACCGATTTTGACGGCGATCTCATCGCCTACCGCGTCTTCGAGTGGCGTCCGATACCGGACAGATCGGAGTGGCAGATCGCGCGTCGCCTCGTAGAGGAGGAGCGTCGCGACCTCTTTAACCAGTTCTCGAAAGACCTTCGGCTCGGTTCGCTGGTCCGCCAGGAGTCGCATTTTATGACGCACCAACGGGTGGGCACTGACCTGAAGTGACCCCTGGCTCCTCACGTTCTCACCGATCATGCCTGTCGTCTGCCTCCAGTCCATCGCGCGACCGGGAACGACGGTCAGCGGGGGCATCATCGGCGGATTGATCGCGAGGTGCAAGCCGACGACTCAGGGTAGATAATTGCGTCCGGCTATGCGGCGATACAGCTTCGCCGGAAGCTTCTGGGAAGCGGAGGAGAGCATGAGTTTCGTTCAACGATTGCAACACGCCAGCGTCCCGATGCCCAGGGATGGTCACGCGGCGGCCCGGCGCTTCTACGGCGATGCCCTCGGTATGCCGGAGATCGCCCCTCCGTCGAGCCTTCAAGGGATTGATGTCGTCTGGTTTGAAGCGGGTGACGGCGGTCATGAGATTCACTGCTTCGCCGACGCCGACCACGGCCCGAACTCACCCGGTCAGCACCTTTGCCTCCAGGTTCACGATCTCGCCGGTGTACGCGCTCAACTGTCACGGTATGGCGTAACGGTGGAGGATCCCATCGCGATCCCGACCAGGCCCCGCTGCTTTGTTCGAGACCCCTTCGGCAACGGGGTCGAGTTGACCGAGATCAATGGGGACTATCGCGATCGTCCCTGACGGCGCCTGGATGGTGCCGATCTCAGCAGACCACAAACACACCATCCCACGCTCTCGACCATCGACGTCACATCGCGTACGCGGAGGAGCACCATGACGGCCACGACGCAGAAGATCACGTACACCGCCACGCCGGACCAGATCGAGGCGATGCACCAGGCGTTCGACACCGCGCTGGAGAAGGTTCGCCTCGATCTCGGAGCGACCTATCCCATATTGATCGGTGATGAGGAGCGGCAGGGCCGGGAAACATTCGAGGTGCGAGCGCCCGCCGACCACGACCTGCTGCTAGGCCGCTTCCAGAAGGGGACCAGGCAGGACGTGAACGATGCCGTCGCGGCCGCGGCGGCGGCCTTCCCCATCTGGTCCGGGCTCACCTATGGCGAGCGTGTCGCGGTGCTCAGGAAAGCCGCCGCCAATGTCCGCGAGCGGAAGTTTCGGCTGGCCGCGCTGCTCATCCTCGAAGCGGGAAAGAATCGGGCCGAGGCGATCGGCGAGGTCGAGGAAGGCGCCGACCTGATCGATGCCTACGCCGACCAGGTCGAGCACAGCAACGGGTTCGACCGCCCCCTGGAATCACTCGATCCAACCGAGCGCAATCGATCAATTTTGCGGCCGTTCGGGGTCTGGGCGGTGCTCGCCCCCTTCAACTTTCCGCACGCGCTGTCAGCCGGGATGTCATCAGGGGCACTTGCCGCGGGGAACACCGTCGTCTACAAGCCGGCAAGCGCCACACCGATCGCGGGTTATGAGCTTGCCCGCTGTTACCTGGACGCCGGTCTGCCTGCTGGCGCCTTCAACTTCATCACCGGCTCCGGAGAGGAGGTCGGCGACGCCATGAGTCATCATCCAGGAGTCGACGGAGTCGTCTTCACTGGCTCTAAAGAGGTCGGACTCGACCTTTTCAAGTCCTTCTCGACGGATTACCCCAAGCCGTGCATCACCGAGATGGGCGGGAAGAACCCGACCATCGTGACCCGGCACGCCAACATCGACAAAGCGGTCGAAGGTGTGGCGCGATCGGCGTTCGGATACTCCGGCCAGAAGTGCTCTGCCTGCTCACGGGTCTACGTCGAGCGCCCCGTCTACGACGACTTCGTTGACCGGCTGGTCCGCCGCGCGAGCGAGATGAAGGTTGGCGATCCCGCCGAGCGCGACGTTTTCACCGGTCCGGTCATCGACGACCGGGCGGTGGCCCGCTTCGAGCAGGCCGTGCAACAGGCGGCAGGCGGCACCATCCGCATCGGCGGCACGCGTCTGACCGGTCCGCAATACGATCGCGGCACCTACGTGGCTCCAACCGTGGTCGACGGGCTCGCCGCCGATCATCCGCTCTTCAAACAGGAACTCTTTTTACCCTTTATCACCGTCGCTTCGGTTGACTCGCTCGACGAGGCGATCAAGCTGGCTAATGACACGGAATATGGCCTGACCGCCGGCATCTTCAGCGAGGAGCAGCGGGAGATCGACCGCTTCTTCGATCAGATCGAAGCCGGTGTCGTCTATGCCAATCGCAAGGGCGGCGCAACCACCGGCGCCTGGCCGGGCAGTCAATCATTCTGCGGCTGGAAAGCGAGCGGAAGCACCGGGAAGGGCGGCCTCGGACCCTACTACGTGCAGCAGTTTATGCGGGAGCAAAGCCGCACGGTTGTCGTCAATGCCGAAGACGAGGATGTGCTCGCCACCGAAGAGGCCGGAGAATAGCGTTCTCCCCCGCCTTCTGTCAGACCGCACCCGTTTCTGGCGGCGTTCGACTCGCGAGGAGAAGCAACCGCATGGCCGTTGACGTCGCGACCGATCTTCAAACGAGCATCGCGGCCGACCTGTTGAGCGACTATCGAGATCGAACCGAACGCTCGCGCGCGCTGCACGAGGCGGCTCGGCGTGTCCTTCCCGGCGGCGACACCCGGACGATTGCCTTCCATCCGCCCTATCCGCTGACGATTTTGGAGGGGCAGGGTTGCCGGATCGTCGATGCGGACGGACGGACTTATCTCGATTTCCTGAACAACTACACCTCGCTGATTCACGGACACGGCCATCGGGCCGTCACCGATGCCGTCACGGCGCAACTCCCGCGCGGGACCGCCTTCCCGGCAAGTCACCCCGCCCAGGCGCGCCTCGGCGAGATCATGACCGAGCGGGTGGCGTCGGTCGATCTCATTCGCTTCTGCAATTCCGGCACGGAAGCGGTCATGAACGCGATCCGCGCCGCTCGTGCCTTCACGGGCCGGGACCTGATTGTCAAAATGGAAGGCGGGTATCACGGGACCTACGACGATGTCGAGGTCAGCGTTCATCCCGACCCCGCCGATCCGGCCGCCGGCACCGCGAGCTCACCGATCGGTGTCGTGGGGGCCGCGGGCGTTCCCGCGAATACGATGGCCAATGTGCTCGTGGCACCCTTCAACGATATCGACGCCGTCGACCGGCTCCTGGCTGAACGGGGCGATGAGATTGCGGCGGTCATCGTTGAACCGGTCATGGGCGCCGGTGGGATGATTCCCGCCGAGGAGCCCTTTATCGAAGCCCTTCGCGTCCGCACCATTGAGCTGGGATGCCTGCTGATCTTCGACGAGGTGATGAGCTTCCGGCTGCAGGGCGGCGGCATGCAGGAGCATTACCGGATTCGCCCTGACCTCACGACGTTCGCCAAGATCATCGGGGGCGGCTTCCCGATCGGCGCCTTTGGGGGTCGGGCCGCGATCATGGAGCAGTTCGATCCGGCCCGGCGAGCCGCGCTCTCCCAGTCCGGCACCTTCAATGGCAACGTCATCAGCATGGTCGCTGGCATTGCCGCGATGGAACATTACGGGGTGGTCGAGGTGGGCCGCATCAACCGGTTAGGTGACCGCCTCCGAAACGGCTTCGCCGCCGCTTTCGAGCAGAGCGGCGTCGAGGGCACGGTCACTGGCTACGGCTCGTTCGTCGGCGTTCACCTGACCGACAGGCCGGTGCGGGACTACCGCGATGCGGCGACTGTCGATGACAACGCCCGACGGCTGCTCCATCTCGCGCTGCTACTGGAAGGCATCTTCTGCGCTCCCCGTCTGGCGTGGTCGACATCGACCGCGATGGGCGAGGCGGAGATTGACCAGGCGATCCTGGCATTTCGGCGGGCCTTGAGCCGCGTGCGCCCGGTGCTCGCTGCCTGACGTTGCGCGCCACCGCACTCATGCCAGACTGTTCGCCCAACGGGTCGAGGGTCGGCAACCGCTGTCAGGAGCAACGAACGCCACCGACCGTGGTGCGATGAACGTCTTACCCCGAGCGCCATGATCACGATGCTGGGCCCACCCGCCACATCATTCGTTAGCCGGGGCGGTCGGCGATGCCGCTTGCCCCTCGCAAACGCCACGCCGACGGGGTGGCGCGGGACCGGACCAGCGTCTCAGTCAGAGCACCACTGGCCAGGATCGCCACGAAGGCAAGGGCCGCGACGCCGAGGAAAAGCGCCCGGGACCCAGCGCGGTCGATCACGACAGCAGCCCCAATTGGCGCGATGGCCGCGACTGCCAGCACCAGGTTGGTAAAGCCAACATACCCGAGTCGACGTTGCGCCGGTGCGATATCAAGCAGGTAGGCAAAATTGGCTTGCTCCTGGCCGCCGATCGTCAGGCCATAGAGGGCAACGAGCGCGCCAACGAGCACGACGGTCAGCCGTTCGTCGCTGACCCGGTCCGCGAGGAGATCCCCTTCAATGAGGTACGGCACCAACAGCGCGACCAGCGGTATCACCAGGCGAGCGAGCGACGAAAGCTGAAGAATGGCCCGTTCGCCGCGGGCACGCGTTGACGGCGCCCAGAGCACCCGTCCGACCAGGCGCGCGACGACGAGAACCACGACAAAGCGACCGACCGTCGCCAGGCCAACGCCGAGCTCCCGTACGGCGTAGACGACGTAGAACGGATCGGCGCTCGCCACCAGAGCGATCAGCACGCGGAACCCGAGGAATCGGCGCATATTCGGATCGCGCAGGGCGTTAGCGCCAGACCCGAACGCCGAGCCAAGCGATGGCTGGAGCGGGGCTGGCATGCGGAGCGGCTCGTGAAGGATGGCGACGAAGAAGGCCGCGGCCAGGCTACAGACTGCACTCGCCAGGAAGAGCAGGGCGAAATCCCGGGGGAAGGACGGGCCCTGGCTCCCGAGCAGGCGAGCCGCGACCAGCGCCCCGAGAACCGCTGGACCGCTGGACCACAGTCCGCGCTGTCGAAAAAATCGTCCCCGGTGCTGGTCAACGATGCCCTTCGTCAGGATGGATGTCGTCGGCACACTCGCGAAGCCGGCAGCGACGCTGTAAGCGGCATAGCAGATGACGAACGATCGAAGGAGGCGGTCCCGGTCGCCCGCTCCGCTCCCAAGCGCGACGATTGCCAGCAGCGAAAGCGCCGCGGTGCCAACCAGGCTCGCCGCGACGGCCCATGGCAGGCGGCGTCGGCGGCCCTGCATCACCGACCCGGCGAGGAGCCGGCTCAGGGACCAGCCACCGATCCCTATCGCCGGGATTACCGCGACGATCCGGTTTGACTCGGTCAGCTGAGCGACGAATGCCGGAAGAAGGATGGTCGCCTGAATCAGCGTGTCGCTGAGGGTAAGGAGGGCGGCGATGCCGGTGCCGACAAAGAAATCGAGCGCGAGCCCACGCCGATCGCTTGCGAACCGGCGGAGCTCCCCACCTGCCACCCGTTTCTCTCCCGGTGCCGTCGATGTCGGCTGTGCGATCCAATGCGGGCCGAGTATACGCCAGCCTCATCGGAGTCGACGTCCAGTACCCGGCTGAGGGCGGTGTACGACGTCTGAACCACTGGTTCGGCAGTCGCCCGATCAGACCGGTGGCTCACGTCCAGCGTTGATGAGGGCGGCCTGCAGGGCGACGGCATCAGTGTCCGCGAGCCCTCCCATGATCAACGTCGCGGTCTCGCTCCATTGGCCGGTCAGCCCGCTGCTCGTCCCCCTGGGTGCCTGTGCGCGCAGCGCGAGCGCGGCCTCACGATTCGGGACAGCAGTCAGAGACCCTGCCCAGCCTGCCAGCTCGACGGGACCGGCCGACGCAGTCATGGCGGCGTCAACGGCTCGTGCCCAGACCGGTCCATCTCCCTGTAGAGGGATCCGGAGCAGTCTTCTCACGCTGCCATCCTGAACGGTGAGGACCTGCCGGTCGTCCTCGCCCATCACCACGAGGGGCACCTCCCGGGGGTCTCCAGTGCGGGTCTGAAGCTCCGCGCGGAGCTTGGCATAGGTCACGGGAAGGAGCTCGGGCAAGACCATCGTCGAGGCAAGAATCGGCATGAAGTTCGCGTCCCCCTCCCAGCGGGGCACGACATGCTGATGGAGGTGGTCGGCGACACCCGCTCCGGCGACCGCTCCGACATTGATACCGATATTAAACCCGTCGCAGCGCAGGGCGCGGCGGACGGCGCCCAGGACGGTTGGAAGGAGCTCCGCCATCTCCGCCAGCGCGGCCGGGTCGACCTGCTCCGGTCCCGCAACATGGTCGTTTGGGACCATCATGAGGTGTCCGGTGTTGTACGGGAACAGGTTGAGGATGACGAAGCACCGTTCGCCGCGATGGATGATCAGGGAACCGGTGTCGTCGGCCGCGGCCAGCCGGTTGCAAAAAATACAGCCGGTCTCGTGCGTCCCGCCGCTGACATAGCGCATTCGCCAGGGAGTCCAGAGTCTGCTGAAGTTTTGACCGGGGATGGGTTCCGGGAGCGGTGTTGAGGGCCGATCGGGTTGGGGCAGGTCCATCACGGCATGATACCATCAGGCTGTTTGACTGCCTCGACGCCCACGGTCGTGCGCCTTTGGTTGTTCGTTCCCTCCCGTCTCGTTGTTGGGACCACGGGCCTCGACGCCGTGCCGCGCCATACGATCGAACCGGGGGTGAGAGCAGGCGTGCAATCGACGCGGGTACTTGATCGACCAGGGTATGAAACCCTCCATGCGACCCGCCTGGGCCGCACGGGAGCCGCACACGCCAGCTGGCCCCTGATACGAGTGACGGCCGAAGTCTTCACCGACTCGTTGCTCGCCTGGCTCGCCTTCTGGCTCGCGTGGCTTCTTCGCTACCAGGCTGAGGTTGGCGGTCGGATCTTGCCGGCAGACGAGGAACCGTTCGCCACCTTCCATGGCAAGGCATCGCTCTTTGCTGGCGCCCTCCTCCTCGTCCTCCTGATCCGCGGCGTCTACCGCCTCCCGCGTTCGGCCGGTCTGCTGGACGAAGCCACACTCCTGACCGGCGGCATTACCACCGCCATGGCAGGCGTCATTCTCTGGGCATTCTTTCTTCGCTTCGCGCCGTCGCGACTCGTCTTTATGTACGCCTGGGTTGGCGCCATCGCCCTGCTTCTCGCCAGACGTGTCGTGACGCGTGCCTGCCGGAGATGGCTCTGGTCCCGGGGCCACTTCGTGGACCGGGTGCTGATTGTCGGCGCAACCCCCGCGGGTCAGCGAGTGATCCAGGCGATGACCGCCAGACCCGCGCTCGGCTACCGGGTCGTCGGCTTCGCCGATGAGGCCGGTGATGCTCAGCGTGGCAGTCTTCGCACCGCTACTGAGCACCGGGTGGTCGAAACCAACTGGCTCGGGCAGTTCGATCAAGTGGGTCAACTGGTCGAGGACCACGATGTCGACGAGGTGATCATCGCCCTCTCCTCTGCCGATCAGGACCAGGTGCTCGACATCGTCAACCAGTGCCGGGCGAGGGATGTCTCGTTCAAGGTGGTACCGGATCTCTTTCAACTCGCGCTTGATCGCGTCGATCTCGGTGAGGTCGCTGGAATCCCACTGATCGGAATTCGCGGCGCCTCGATCACCGGCCGCAGCTATCAGGTCAAACGCGCCATTGATCTGGCGCTCACTCTCCTCCTTCTCTCAATCATGGCCGTGCCCATGGCAATCATCGCGCTGCTAATCCGGCACGATTCACCGGGTCCTGTCTTCGTGAGTCAGCGCCGGATCGGTCGTGACGGGAGACCATTCCCGCTCCTGAAGTTTCGGACGATGGTCGACGGCGCGGAACGGCTGCGCGCCGATCTGATGGCCAGCCACGTCGGTGGCGGCGGGGCCGATCCTCGACTCTTTAAGGTCCCGAACGATCCACGCCTGACCCGGGTTGGACGGCACCTGCGCCGCTTGAGTCTGGACGAGCTGCCGCAGCTGATTCACGTGCTGCGAGGCGAGATGAGTGTGGTCGGGCCGCGCCCGCCGCTTCCGGAGGAGGTCGAGGGCTACGAGGAGTGGCACCGGCAGCGGTTGATGGTGACGCCGGGCCTGACCGGTCTCTGGCAGGTGAATGGGCGGAGTCATCTGAGCTTCGACGAGATGGTCCGCCTCGATCTCTACTATGCCGAGCATTGGTCGCCATGGCTTGATATTAAGATCGTGCTCCGGACCATTCCCGCCGTCCTGACTGGAAACGGGGCATACTGAGCGGACCGGCCTCAACGACGGCTCGGTCCCGCCGCGCCGGAGGGTTTAATGGTTGCAGGAAAACACCCACCAGCAGGCGCGGCGATGGTCGAGCAGCCAGGCGCGGCACTGGCTGATGCTCCTGGGCCGATGGCTCCTCGTCGTCGAATACGGCTCGTGAGCTGCTCGTGAGCATTGAGACGGTTCTCGCTCTCCTGCTCCGTCGTTGGTGGCTCATCGCCGCTCTGCCGCTCGGGGTATTGGTGGCGTCCCTCGCGGTGACATCGCACGCGCCCTACGTCGCAACGGTGCAGGCGATTGTCCTAATCCCTGGCGACACCGAAACGCCAGGCAATGCCGAACGCCCGGAGCTGATGGTGATGGACGACGTTCCATCTCTCATTCGCTCCCGAGTCTTTGCTGAGGCGGTAGCGTCTCGCCTACGAACGATGTCGCCAACGTTGAATCTCGACTCAGATGCGGTTGCCCGGGCAATCAGCGGAACGCGATACAGCCGGCAAATCAAGGTGCGCGTCCGGCACGCCGAGGAGCGCGATGCAATGGCGATCGCGTCGGCGGTGACATCGGTCCTGCCGGAGACGATCAATCGCTACCTGATTGCCACCAACGCCCAACCCGCAACGGTCAACATCATCGACCGGCCACGAAAGGCCGAGCGAGATACAGGCAACAGGGCGCTCATCGTGTCCATCGAAACGTTGGTCGCCCTGATCGCCGGGGTGGGGCTGGCCCTGCTGGCGGCGTCGCTCGACAACCGTCTCTATACGACCGCGCAGGTCGAGGACGCGCTTGAGATCCCGGTGCTGGCGGACGCACGAGGGTCCCGCACCCGACCAGGATGGCCAGGTATCGACCGTTTCACTCGTCGATGAGCAGGCTGACACCACCGTCCGCCATGCGCGGCCCGTTCGCTGGCGCCGAGGAGGACACAGCGGTCGACCTCCGATCTCACGACGTTGCCCGTACGTTACGCGCTCTCGTCGAGGCGAACGATGCGCGCTCAGTCCTGGTAGTGGGCGTCGACCGGGGCGTTCAAGGACTCTCGACGCGTCTCGCCGCCGCCGAGGCACGGGCCGGACGGGCAACGATTCTCGTCGATGCCGATCTACGCGAGCCGAGCGACTTCGCCGCCGCCGGCAGCCGCATCGCCTCAGGTGGCCTTTCAGCATGGCTCCTCGATCACGATACGAGCGAGGGGAGTGCTCCACCCGGCGAGCCAAGCGATGTCCCGAATCTCTCGGTGATTCACCGTGGCGAACGGGCCGTGCAGGCAGCCGATGCGCTCGACGGACCGCGACTCGACGACCTGGTCCCGGCGCTGCTGCGACAGGCGGACCGCGTGGTGATCGCGAGCAGTCCGCTCTGGCTCCACGCTGACGCGCTCTCCTTCGCCCGGCGGGTCGACCAGGTGCTCGTCGTCATCAACCCTGGACGAACCCGACGTGACGCGGCGATCGCCGCGCGCGACGCTATCCGCCTCGCCGGCGGTCGGATTGCCGGCATCGTCCTGGATACCTAGCAGCCCGTCGACTGTCCGGGACGTGGCGTCGCATTGTCGCCGTCCCGAAAGGGCGGCTATCCCAACCTCCGGACGGCAGTCTACGGGTGTTTCGTTCGGCTAGGAGAGCGGGGCGAAATAGGAGGTGAGATAGGGCTTCTCGCGCATCGCGGCGAGGTCCGCCACAACCACCTCGGTCGCACTGACGCCCGCGGTCTGGCATGCCTGGCCAACAAGTGCGAGCGCGGCATGACACCGGGCCGCCCAGTTCATCGGCGAGGTCGTGCCCGGTATCCAACGATCAGCCTCAGCACGGAGCATCCGCGCGAGGACCCCCGCATCGAAACCCGGTTCCGCCGTCATCAACGCCCGATCGGGTCGCACATCGTCCCACTGGCAACTCGCGCGGACGGCGCTGAGGGTCAGCCAGTAGAGAATCTGACCCGCTTCAAGCGCGACATCGGCCCCTCGACCCTGATGCTGGTGGGTGCCGTCGAGCACACCGGCCAGTTCCCGCAGCTCGTCACCGACTCGGGCGCTGACCCGATCATCGTCCTGGCGGAGAAGACGGGACGTGGTTGAGACCTCCTCCAGGTTGTTGGCTCTCAAAAATGCATAGCCGCCGAAGAGCTGCCGCGTGAGGTCAGCAACGTGTTGATGATCCGGATCGCGACCATACACCGCGTCTGGGTCGAAGGTGCGCTGGATGACAACCTCAAGCGTTCCATCGGGCTGGAGGCGCCGGTAGTAACAGGTGGCGTATCCATCGTGGCAGACCGCGCCGATCTGGTCTACCAGGAGCAACAGGCTGTTCTGCTCGCAGTTGATCAGGATCTCATGCACGATCTGTTCGTGGCCAGATGTCTCACCCTTTCGCCAGAGCCGCGCGCGCGACCGGCTCCAGAAATGCGTGCGACCGGTCGCCCTGGTGGCGTCGAGCGCCGCGTCATTCATGAAACCAACCATCAGCACGACCCGCGTGGTTGCATCCTGAATGACGGCGGGAATCAGACCATCGGGTCCAAAGCGCACCTCGGGCAGCGTCCCGGTGAGGGGCGTCTCCGGCGTCTCGCTCACCGGCGGACCGGGATGCCATGGCTGGCCAGATGCTCTTTGGCCTGGCCTACGCGATACTCTCCGAAATGAAAGATCGACGCCGCCAGGACGGCATCGGCCCGCCCGGGCGCCAGTGCTTCTACCAGATGATCGAGCGTCCCGGCCCCGCCGGAGGCAATGACCGGGACGTTGACCGCCGATCCGATCGCTTCGAGCAAGTCGAGATCGTAACCAGCGCGGGTGCCATCTCGATCCATACTCGTCACCAACAGCTCGCCAGCGCCCCTGGCGACCGCCTCCGTCGCCCAGCCGACCGCGTCCAGACCGGCATGATGACGGCCGCCATGGGTGTAGACACCCCACCCGCGGTTGTCAGATTCTCGCCGGGCATCGATCGCGACGACGATACACTGGCTGCCGAAAACGGTCGCCCCAGCGGTGATCAGACCAGGATCGCGAATGGCCGCCGTGTTCACCGACACTTTGTCTGCCCCGGCAGCCAGCAAGTCCCTCATGTCGGCGATGGCTCGCACACCGCCCCCAACCGTCAGCGGACTGAAGACCTGATCCGCGGTGCGCTCAACCAGCGACGTCATTGTTCGGCGGCTATCCGAGCTGGCGGTGATGTCGAGAAAGATCAGCTCATCGGCGCCTTCCGCATCGTAGAAGGCCGCGAGCTCAACTGGGTCACCGGCATCCCGGAGATCGACGAATTCGATCCCTTTGACGACCCGGCCATCAGTCACATCAAGACAGGGAATCACGCGCCGCGACAGTCCTCCCTGCAGCGACATCGTGCTGTCCAGCTCCGTCAACATCCCCGGTCGGTTCATGGCGTCGTCGTCCCCGCGGCGACGTGGACCGCCTCGCGGAGATCGATCCGACCATCGTACAGGGCGCGACCGATGATGACTCCCTCGACCCCGGTACCGGCAGTCTGCACCACGTCATCAACCGACCCGATCCCACCGGAAGCGATGACCTCAGCCCTCGTTGCCCCCACCATCTCCCGGAGGGCCGGGAGATTGGGCCCGCTCAGCGTGCCGTCCCGCCGGATATCGGTAAAGATGAACCGCTCGATCCCGGCGTGCTGCAGGCTGACGGCCATGTCACGCGCGGACGTTTCCGTTTGTTCGAGCCACCCCTGCGCCGCGAGGCGACCATCGCGAGCATCGAGCGCCACCGCGATCCGATCGCCCCATCGCTCCGACGCCTCCTCCACCAGCGACCGATCATGGATCGCAGCCGTCCCCAGAATTACCCGATCGACGCCATGGTCGAACGCCGCCGCCAGGTGTTCGACCAGTCGCAGCCCGCCACCGAGCTGAATCGGAAGGTCGACCGCATGGCGGATCCGGACGATCGACTCGACATTGACCGGCTCGCCGACAACGGCCCCGTCAAGATCGACCAGATGGAGCCACTCCGCGCCCGCACCCTCCCAGCGTGTCGCGGCGTCAACGGGGTCGGCGTCGAACTGCACCTCGCGGGCAAAATCGCCCTCGACCAAGCGGACGCAGCGGCCCCCCCTGATGTCGATTGCCGGGTAGACGATCATGACGCCGCCAAACTCGGGATGATACGGGTCGTCCCGGTCGTCTGGGCGACGAAGGCAGCGATCAGCTGCAATCCATCGGTTCCGCTCTTCTCAGGATGAAATTGCGTGCCCCAGATGTTGTCGTGCACGACGATACTTGGAAAGGTCTCACCGTAGGACGTCTCAGCCGCGATATCCGCCGCGTCTGCTGGTTCGACGATGAACGAGTGGACGAAGTAGTAGTCCCGCTCGTCGCCCTTGAAACCCAGTGGTCCATTCACCAGTATTCGGGACCGGTTCCAGCCCATGTGGGGCACCTTGACGACAGGCCGCAACCCACGGACTCGCCCGCGAAGGAGGCCGAGACCCCGTGTGTCTCCTTCCTCCTGCTCTTCGAAGAGCAGCTGCATCCCGAGACAGATGCCGAGAAACGGTTTCTTGACCTCGGCCGCCTCCCTCACCGCCACGTCCATTCCCATGTCAGCAAGCCGCAGCATGGCGGACCCTGCCGCGCCCACACCCGGCAGGACGACCGCGTCAGCCGCCGCCACCGTCGTTGGGTCGTCCGTCACGACGACTCGCGCGCCCGCGGCCTCGAGGGCGCGCCGGATGGAGCGGAGATTGCCCGCGCCGTAGTCGATGACCGCGATCACTCCAGAACCCCTTTGGTGGACGGAATCCGGGCCAGATCGTCGGTCAGGCGCGTCGCCTCCCGGATGGCGAGTGCCCCTGCCTTGAAGATCGCCTCGGCGGCATGGTGAGCATTGCGAGCACGCAGGAGATCGATATGCACGGTCAGGCCCGCATGGACGACGAGCGACCGCCAGAACTCTTCCACCAAGCTGGCGGCGAAATCGACCCCAATCACCGGCTCGGGCATCGTCACCTCGTAGTGAAGAAAAGGCCGACCGGAGCAATCGACGACCACGCGAGCGAGTGCCTCGTCGAGCGGTGCATAGGCAGAACCAAAGCGAGCAATGCCGGCCCGATCTCCCAACGCCTGCTTCAACACCTGTCCAATCGCGATGCCAACATCCTCGACGGTATGGTGAGGATCCATCGCGGCGTCGCCACTGCAGCGGACATCGATATCGAACCGTCCATGCCGCCCCAGGGCATCGAGCATGTGATCGAGGAACAAGACCCCCGTGTCAGCACTGACCGTCCCGGTCCCATCGAGCGCCAAAGTCAGGTCGATTCGCGTCTCGGAGGTTGTTCGCTCGATCGAGTCACGACGTGTCGCGGCGAGTGTCACGAGGAGACTCCGCGCTGGAGGACATCGGCGAGCTCGGCCAGAAAGATCTGGTTCTCCCGCGGGGTTCCAACCGTCACCCGGAGACAATCAGCGATCCCCAGGTCGGGCCGTGGAAAGTGGCGGACGAAGACGCCCCGTCGCGCCAACTCGGCGACCACCGGCGCGGCGTCCACCACCGGCAGCCTGACCAGCAGAAAGTTCGTTGCGGAGGGGAGCGGCATCACCCCAGCCAGAGCGTGCAGGGCAGTCGCGAGAGCGTCGCGATCCGCGACGATCGTGGCGACGACCGCCTGCAGGTGAGGTGTGTCTTCGAGCGACGCCACCGCGGCAGCCGCCGAGATGGCCGATATGTTGCAGAAGGCCGGCATGACGCGACGCAGATGCGGCATTAGTTGCTCGGGAAAGGCACCATATCCGACCCGGAGACCGGCCAGCCCGGCAAACTTACTCATCGTTCGGAGGACCGCGACATTGTCATAGCGGGTCATCAGCGGCACGTGGGCGACGCCGGCAAACTCGGCATACGCCTCGTCGATCGCTACCAAGCAACCGGCCTCGGCGGCAATCCGCTCGATTGCGATGGGGTCGAAGAGCGTTCCGGTCGGGTTGTTCGGATTGCAGATGATCAATAATTTGGTTCGCGGCTGAATCGCGGCCAGCAAACGCTCGACATCGAGACGAAACCCCGTCTCCAACGGCACGTCGGTGACCGTGGCGCCGTGCAGGGAAAAGAGCGAGCGGTAGAGGCCAAACGTCGGCTCGGAGATGATGACCTCGTCGCCTGGCTCGATCAGCAGCATCGCTATCGTGTTGAAGACATCGTCAAGACCGGCGCCGGCGACGATCTGCTCGACTGGCATCCCGAGATAGCGCCCCAGAGCGTCCCGGAGCTCGGTCGCCTCGATGTCCGGGTAGCGATGGGCGTGGTCGAACCGCGCGATCGCCTCGCGAGCGCGCGGCGACGCCCCATAGGGCGACTCATTCCAGTCGAGACGGGCAGTTCGGGGCAGCGTCTCTGTCGGTGCCGCCTGCCGCTGGTACTGCCCGACTGCCCGCGCGGACGGCCGCACCAGCGCTTCCAGGTCGACGGCCACTCGCTCCCCGATAATCTGGCTCACCAATCGATCCTCGCGTTGCATGAAACGCGGCCGCTCGCAATACCGACGTGCCAATCATAATCGACGGTGGACGGTGCGTAGGATGCTCGAACGTCACGCCGTCGTGCGCACATTCCGTTAGGAGCAACCGCGGTCACTCGCACGTCGCCACATGCCTTCCCGGTAACGCGCCACGGCGGCGAACCCCGCGTTGTTTAGAGCATCAGCTTTTCGAGGGACGACACGAGGATTTCCGTCGCGCCGGCCTCGCGAAGCCGCTCGATCGACTCCCAGAAGACCTCTTCCTCGATCGCCGTGTGGACGGCGACCCACCCTGGATCAGCGAGCGGCACGATGGTTGGCGCCTTCAGTCCCGGCACGACCGCCCGGATCGCTGGCAGGGCAGACTCCGGCGCGTTCATCATCAGATATTTGTAGCGTCGGGCCGCCCGAACCGCGTTGATCCGCAGGAGCAGGCGGTCGATGTTCGCACGCCGCACCGGATCGGCCATCGCCGCGGG
>JAABUR0100000634.1_pt1 | contig 74117 bp, 64 predicted proteins | sample 5560091 | NCBI WGS metagenome assembly JAABUR01 (sample SAMN10711879, study PRJNA513375) | rock metagenome | isolation source: Antarctica rocks | place: Antarctica: Victoria Land, University Valley sud
GCGTCGGGCTGAGCTTCGTCGAGGAGGCGCGGGTCATGCGCGCGCTCGGCGCCCGTGACGCGGTCAACCTCGACGGCGGGGGCTCGACCGCGATGGTCATCGGCGACCGGCTGGTGACCCGACCGTCCGACACCACCGGCGAGCGTCCCGTCGGCGACGCCATCGTGCTACGCCGGTAGCCGGCCGGGCTCACGCGCGGGCGGCCCAGAGGACGACGTTGCGCCCGGTGGCCGCGATCGGCCCCGCCGCGAGGTCGCGCTCCAGGTCCGCCATTCCGGCCTCGAACTCGGCTGCCGGGATCAGGTGCAGCGAGGAGTAGGCCCGGTCGCGGGACGACGACGCCTCAGTTACGAGGTGCCGCCGCTCGACGTGCTGGGTGTCGGCGACTACCAACCCGGCCTGCCGGGCGGCCGCTCGCAGTGACGAGACCGGCGGATAGCGGGCCAGCTCGGGCGCGACGATTCCGGGGAAGTACGTCGCCAGCGGGTGCCGGGCCCGGATCGTCTGCGCGGAGTCGGTGACGGTGGCCAGCCGGCCAGCCGGGCGCAGCACCCGAGCCGCCTCGGCGAAGTAGGCGCCGACATCGTTGAGGTGGTGGACGACGTCGACGGAGTAGGCGAGGTCGACACACCCGTCGGCGATCGGCAGCGCCTCGGCCCGACCTCGCACGACCCGGCCCGGCTGCATCTTGCCGCGAGCCGTGGCCAGCATCTCGGCAGACTGGTCGACCCCGATCCCCCTCCCGGCCAGCGCGCCGCAGACGGCGGCGAGGTGGTTCGCCGTCCCGCACCCGATCTCCAGCACCACCGAGGCGGCGCAGAGCCCGCCACCTTCCACCAGGTGCGCCACCACGGCGTCGGACGCGCGGCGGTGCCGCGCGTAGCCCGCCGCCAGGTCGTCGTAGTCCATCGGGCGCTCAGAAGGCACGCAGATCGCGGGGCGCGTAGCGGGGGCCGAAGCGCGGCTTGCGGAAGCCGCTGAGCTCGAGCAGCCGGATGGTCCGGTAACGGTGCGGACGGTACGGCGCAAGCAGCTCGAGCATCCCGTCGTCGTCCACCGGCCGCCCCGCCAGTGCCCAGCCGACGAAGGAGGCGAGGTGGAAGTCGCCGACGGAGACCGCGTCGGCATCGCCCAACGCCCGCTGCGCGACCTCGGCGGCGGTCCAGACGCCCACCCCGGGCACCGATCGCAGCCGCCGATCGGCCTCCCCCGCCGGCATCGACACCGCTTCCTCCAGCCTGGACGCCAGCCCCGAGGCGACACAGATCGCCCGTGCCCGGCTGCCGTCGACGCCGGCCCGGTGCCAGTCCCAGGAAGGCAGCCGACGCCAGGTGGCGGCTGCCGGCGGCACCCGCATGCCGGCCGGCGCCGGGCCGGGTGCCGGGTCGCCGTACCGGCGCAGCAGCTCACGCCAGGACCGGCGCGCCTCTCCTCCGGTCACCCGCTGCTCCAGCACCGCCGGCACGAGGACGTCGACGACCCGGCGGCAACGCGGGACACGCAGCCCCGGATAGCGGCGGTGCGCCTCTCGCACGAGCCGGTGCCGGGGCGAGAAGTCGCCCGGATCGTCCGTCGCTCCGAGCAGGTCCGGTACGCCGTCGATCATCCACTCGGCGCCGGGGCCCCACGCACGGGCGGTCACCTCGTCGAGCCTCGCCTGGTGCAGCACCAGCGTGGCCGGCCCGTGCAGCGTACGGCCGGTCAGCCACACGCCGCCCTCGGCCGCGTAGCGGAACGCCGGGTCGCCGGTGCCCCGCCGCAAGGACCCCACGGTGGCCGCGAGATCGACCGGCCGGCCGGGGTGCCAGGTGGTCGCCCGGGTGGCGGTCGGTACGACGGGAGGCACGGCCGCCAGTCTGCCAACGCCCGCCGACGGGTTATGCACCCGGCGTCGGCAACCGGCCCCGTAGAATCGCACGAAACCGATGTCCGACGACGAGAGAGCCCGGTGGCGAACCGAACCCCGAGCAAGTCCGGCGGCCGCAACGTCACGGGCCGGCCGAGCGGCAAGGACCGCCGGGCCAAGCTCGAGGAGCTCAAGCGCCAGCAACGGGCGGCCGAGAGACGCAAGACATTGCTCGCGATCGTCAGCGGCCTCGTCGTCGGTGCCATCCTGATCGCCATCCCCGTCGTCACCAGCATCCGCGGCGCCGGGGAGAAGAAGCGCAAGGCCGCGGTCGGCTACCTCACCACGCCGAGCAAGGACGCGCAGGCGGCGAACTGCACCGGCGTCCGCAACGACAAGGCGGCCGGCGGGGGCGACCACACCGGCGACCGGGTCAGCTACGACCCAGCACCGCCGAGCTCGGGCAAGCACAACCCCGACCCGCTGCCCGACTCCATCCACTTCTACCCGCAGTCCGCGCGCCCCAGCGCCGAGCGCGCGGTGCACCTGCTCGAGCACGGGTTCGTCATCGGCTGGTACGACGCCAAGCTGCCGGCGGACCAGGTCACCAAGCTGCAGGCCGCCAGCGCCACGGCCGGCGACCGCTTCGTCGCCGTTCCCTGGGACCGGTCGGCCTTCGGCGAGAACAGGCACTTCGCGCTGACCGCGTGGGGCCGCACACAGCGCTGCGCGACCGTGTCGCCGAAGGTGATCTCTGCATTCGTCGACAAGTACACCAACGCCATGGCACCGGAGCCGGGCGGTGGCGGGGGCAGCCTGCCCACCCCGCCCGCACCGGTCACGCCACCCACCCGACCGGCCCCGAGCGCCACCCCGACCACGAGGTAGCCGGGCCGCTCAGCGGTCGCTGGAGAAGCGCACCGCCCCGTCCGGAATCTCCACACCCGGCCAGACCCGTACGCCGGACCGCAGCTCGTTGCCGGCTCCGATGCGGGCTCCGTCGGCGAGCACGACGCCGTCGAGCACGGTGCCGGGCCCGACCCGGGCGTCACGACCGAGCACGGAGCGTCGCACCGACGCACCCTCCTCGACTATCGCCCCGTCGAAGAGCACCGAGGCCTTGACGCGCGCCCCGGGCCCGACCCGGGCCCCCGCACCGACCGTCGTACCGCCGGAGAGATTCGCGTCGACGGCCACCTCGGCACCGGCAAGGACGAGGGCGGGTCCGGGCGTCGCCTGCACCGCCGGTGAGGGGGCGATCCCGGTCACCAGATCACAGGATCCGGTGATGAAGGCGGCCGGCGTACCGACGTCGAGCCAGTACGTCTGGTCGACGTGGCCGGTCAGCCGGGCTCCCTGCGCCAGCAGGGTCGGAAAGGTCTCCCGCTCCACCGAGACCGGACGCCCGGCCGGGATGCTGCGCAGGGCCGCGGCGGTGAAGACGTAGCAGCCGGCGTTGACCTGCTGGGTGACAATCTCCCGGCGGGTCATGGGCTTCTCCAGGAAGGCGGTCACCCGGCCCTCCGCGTCGGTGGGCACCAGGCCGAAGGCCCTGGGGTCGGTCACCCGGGTGAGGTGCAGGGTGACGTCCGCGCCAGTCGCCCGGTGCGTCGCCATCAGCGCGCCCAGGTCCAGCCCGGTGAGCACATCGGTGTTGAAGACGAGCACGTCCGCCGAGCGCACCCGGTCGGCAGCGTTGCGGATGCCGCCACCGGTGCCCAGCGGCTCGGGCTCCACCACGTACTCGATCTCGAGGCCGAGCGCCGAGCCGTCCCCGAAGTGCGCCTCGAACGTCTCGGCCAGGTACGACGTCGACAGGATCACGTGCTCGACCCCGGCGGCGCGCGCCCGCGCGAGCTGATGGGTGAGAAACGGTACGCCGGCCGCGGGGAGCAGGGGTTTGGGCGTGGTGACGGTCAGTGGCCGCAGCCGGGTGCCCCGTCCCCCGACGAGCAGGATCGCCTCGACGGCTGCGCCCTGCCGCGATGGTCCGGCGGAGGTCATCCGCCGGAGACGGCGCGGGCGTAGCTGGCGAGGTGCGCCTCCGCACTCGCCGACCACGGGAACTCCCGGGCCCGCTCCAGCCCCGCCCGACCCAGCGACGTCCGCTTGGGCTCGTCGTCGAGCAGGGCCGACATGGCGGCGCCGATGGAGTCGGCGTCGGGCTCGGTGTAGGCAACCGCGTCGCCGCCCACCTCGGGCAGCGAGAGCCGGTGCGTCGTCAGCACCGGTACGCCGCACGCCATCGCCTCGAGCACGGGCAGCCCGAAACCCTCGCCGTGGCTCGGGTAGGCGACGACGGTCGCGCCGCCCAGATAGCCGCGGAGGTCACCGAAACGCAGGTAGCCGGGCCGGACGACCCGAAGCCCTGCCGGCACCGCGGAGATTGCGTCGTCCACCTCGTCGTCCCAGCCCGAACCGCCCGCCAGCACCAGCGCCGGCGGAGACTCCCGCGACTCGGCGGCCTGCACCCAGCCACGGATCAGGTTGGGCACGTTCTTGCGCGGCTCGGTGACCCCGAGGAAGGCGACGTACGCCGCGTCGTGCAGACCCAGCCGCGCCGACAGCCGGCGCCGCTCCTCGTCGGTGGGGGGATGGAAGATCTCGGTGTCCACCCCGTGGTAGGCGACGTCGAGCCGGGTGGGATCGGCCTCGACCAGCCGCACCAGCTCGTCGCGGGTCGCCTTGGAGGGCACGATGCAACGGGCCGCGCGGCGCAAAGAGGTGCGGGTGGCGGAACGGAAGAACGGCGTCTTCACCGCCATGTGCAGGTCGGGCTCGGTGAAGAACGTGGCGTCGTGCAGGGTGACGACCACCGGCCGGCCGGCGCGCAGCGGCATGGTGTAGTGCGGCGAGTGCAGCACCTCGGCGTTGACGTGCTGTGCGACCAGCGGCAGCCCGGTCTGCTCCCAGGCCAGCCGAGCCGGCCGGTGCGCGATCGCCGCGGGGCCGGGCACCACCGTCGCCCCGGCCGCTAGCCGGCTGTAACGCTCGGCGTCCGAGCGCTGGCACACGATCGCGAGGTCGGCGTCGACGGCATCCAGGGCTGCGATAAGGCCATCGACGTAGCGGCCCACCCCGCCGCGGTCAGCAGGTACTGCCGTGGCGTCCACCAGGACGCGCGGCCCGGTCTTGCTGTCCAGCGCAACTCCTCCCGGGACGGACGGCGCTGTCCCCGCCAGCCTACGCCGCCGACCCGCCCACTTCGTTGACCAGACAACCTCGACGCGTAAACCGTCCGCACACCGCTACTACGTCGGAGTGGCTAGCCGGTGTACCAGCCGAGCACGTCGACCACCAGGTGCGCCGAACCGGCCGAGTTGTACAGGGAGATCCTCCCCATCGCGTCCACCGGCACGACCGCGACGTTGGCCACCGCGCCACCGGGCGCGGAGTTCAGCGTAGAGGCGAGTGGGCGGGACGCGTCGCCCGGCCAGACGGTGATGAAACCGCTGGCGGTGGCACCGGTCGTCGTGACGTTGACGACCACGGCGCTCACCCCGCTGGCCGGTACGCCGCCCACGCCACGCACAGTCAGCGGGTAGGCCTCGCCGGCGGCCAGCGGACGGGGGTGGCCGCCGAGCGTCGTCCGGGTGTCCAGCGCCCGCGCGGGAAGAGCAGCCGCCAGCCGGCCGGCCGTCCCGGTGGGCGGCACGAACCAGCCGACCAGGTCGGCCACCAGGTGCACCCGCCCGTGCGCGTTGTAGAGGGCGACCGCGCCGCCGGCACCGACCGGCACCGCGACCAGGGCCGCCCGCGGGCCGCCCGGCGCGATGCTCAGCTGGGACGTGCCCGGCCGAGGGCCGCCGGCCGGCCACGCAGTCAGGTAGGTCGACTCGCTCGGGCCGACCGCGGTCAGGTTGAGCAGCACCGCGGTAGCCCCGGCCGGAACCGGCCGGCTACCCCCGGCTACCGCAAGCAGGCGGGCGCTCCCCGGACCCAGCGCACCGGCTGGTCCGCCGGTGCCGTCGCGGGTGTCGAGCAGGCGGCGCGGCGTCGTACTGACCAGCCGGCTGCCGGCGGCGGAGCTGTAGTAGCCCGCCACGTCGACGACGACGTGCGCCGAGCCGGCGGAGCTGGACATGGCCAGCGCCCCCTGGTCGCCGAGGCGCACCACCACGTGCGCGGTCGTGGTCTGGCCGGCGCGCCAGTTGAGGTTGGAGGTCGTCGGGGCGGGCCAGCCCGCGGGCCAGACCCTGAGATAACCCGGCGTCGTGGTGGCGGTGACCGTGACCGCGAGCACGACGGCGTAGGGGCCACTGGCCGGCACCCCACCACGGCCGAGCACCGCGACGCCGCGCACGGATCCGCCGGCCAGCGGTCCGCCGCTGGTGCGGGTGTCGAGGATCCGCGCCGGGGACACCGGGTGGTAGTCGGCCGGGCTCAGCGCGGGCACGACGGCGGCCGCGGCCGCCGACGGCGGGCTGTAGCCGGCGGCGCTGAAGGCCCGGACCACGAACTGGTACGCCGTGCCGTTGGCCAGCCCGCCGACGGTCCCGCTCGTGACGCCGGCCGGCACCCGGGTGCTCTGGCCACCGGGCACGGCGGTGACGAGGTAGCCGCTGATCGGCGAGCTGCCCGGGCCGGCCGAGGCGGTCCAGGAGACCGTCGCGCTGGCGTCCCCGGCGCTGGCCCGCACCTCCGTGGGCGCGACCGGAGGCGCGAAGGTGACCTGCCACCACGAGCTCTGCAGCCCGGTGCCGTTGGTGCTGGAGGACACCGCCAGGCGGATGCTGTCCCCGTCGGTGGTCACGCTGGTCGACTGGCCGGCGGAGTTCAGGCCCTCGAGAACGACCGTGCCGACCCGGCCCCCCCACTGCCCGTAGCCGGCCCGGCTGAGCACCCGCATCCGGACGAAGCGACCGAGCCCGGCCGGCGCGAAGCGGCTCTCCAGCACGGCGACCGGCAGCGTCCCCGTCCAGGACGAGTGCGGGTTGCCGCCCAACGCGTCCCAGGAGTCGGCGAACGCGACGAGGTAGGGCACCCCGCCCGCAGCGGTCCAGCCGCCGTTGGAGGCGGAGAACTCCGCGAAGATCGGCGTACCGCCGTAGGTGCGGACCGACCCGGCGGTCGCGTTGACGGCGGCCGTGGTCCGGTAGTCCTCGAGCGGCGCGCTGCCGCCGGTCGGGTAGTAGACGTTGGTACCGCCGAAGACCTGGCACGAGGTCGAGTCGCAGATGTCCCAAAGCGCGCTGGCCGCCACGTGGTTGCGCTTGTAGGCGGAGTACGAGCGGGCCGCGATCGCCTGCGCCTTGAGCGCCTCCGGATGCCAGGACGCCGGCGACTCCCGAGGTACGACGCCGTACAGGTAGCTCTCCATGGGCAGGGTGACCACGCTCGCCATCGTGGTGGCGCCGGTGCGTACCGCGGTAACGCTGCCGCGGTAGTCGCGGGCGGTGTAGTCGGGGAAGACGACTCGGACCAGCGGCGGGCCGCTGAAGCGGACCGGACCGGGGACCGTCACCCTCCCGCCGACTGCGAAGTCCGCCCAGGCGGACCCGTTGTAGGACTGCACGCGGAATCCGGAGGCGTCGACGTAGGCCCGCCACCGCAGCGGGCCAGTTGGAAGCACGGCGCTGGCCCCGCCGGTCGAGAGGTCGGTCACCGTGAGCCCGCTCGCCGGGAGCACGTGCAGGTCGCGGCCCTCGTCGGCGGCGAGCTGCACCCGGATGGGCGTGTTGGCCAGCGTCGCGGCGGCGGTGTTCGGGTAGTACCGCGCCACGATCGTCGAGGCCGGGATGCCGGAGCTCGCCGCACCCTGCGCCCCCCACTGCGACAGCCCACGGCCGTGACCGAAGCCATGGCCGGCCATCGGGAAGACGCCGCTCGCCGGTCGGTCGTAGACCTCGTTGGTAGCCACCGTCGCGAGCGTCGGCGACGACATCGGCGCGGCGGCGGCCAGCAGGCCGGCCCCGAGGATCGCCGGCCCCAGCAGGCCGGCCGCCAGCAGCGCCCTGCCGGCCTGCATGAGCAGTCTCGGTCCGGCAGAGGAACTCATCGCTGCCTCCAGGTCCTTCCGGCGGGTGCCAGCACGCCGGTCACTGTCTGGTTCGACGCGGCCGGGCGCCGTCGGGTTGTCAAACGACCACCGCCGCTCAGCTGTAGTAGCCCTGGACGTCAGCGATCAGGTGCGTCGTCCCCGCCGCGTTGTAAAGCGCCACCCGGCCGTCGGCCCCGATCGGTACGACGGCGAGGTTGGCCACCGTCGCCCCCGGCCACAGGTTGAGGTCGGAGGTCGGCGGGCGGGCGACACCGCTCGGCCAGGCGGTCACGTAGGACCCAGCGGTCGCCGAGGTGGCCGTCAGCGTGACGATCGCGGCGGTTGCGGTATCCGGCACCGAGCCGCCCCAGACCCGGAAGGTCACCGTGGCGCGCGCGCCGACCGGCCCGCTGACCCCGCCGGCCCCGGTCCGGGTGTCGAGGATCCGGGTCGGCGCCACCGGGACGTAGCGCCGGCCACCGGGGACCACCGGACTGGCGTACCAGCCGACCACGTCGAGAACCACGCCGGTGGAGCCGGCAGAGTTGTAGACGGTGAGGTCGCCGGTGCTCGACAGGGCGGTCACGACCCGGTTGGCCGTCGTCCGCCCGCCGGCGAAGTTCAGGCTGGAGGTGCCCGGCAGCGGCCGACCGGCCGCGTAGACGGTCATGAAGCCGGCGGACGTCGGCGCCACGGCGGTGACGTTGACCACCGCCGCGGTCGCTCCTGCCGGCGGTACCCGCAGGTGCACGGTCCGCACCGCCCGCGCTCCGAGGGGCCCACCGGTGCTGCGGGTGTCGAGCTCCCGGACCGGGACGACCGGGTGGTAGAGCGATCCGGTCGCCGGCGCGACCGGGTAGTAGCCGGCGACGTCCACGACGGCGTCGGTGCTGCCGTTGCCGTTGTAGATGCTCACCTTGCCGCCGACGCCGAGCTTCGGTGCCACCAGGGCGGCGACGATCCCGGACCGGTCGAGGTTCACCGAGGAGGTGCGCGGCCACGCCGTGCCGGCCGGGTACGCCGAGAGGTAGGTCGCGGTGGAGGCGCAGACGGCGGTCAGGTTGAGCACCACGGCAGCCACCCCGCTGGTCGGGACCCCGGCCCGACCGGCGACCTGCACGTCGACGCGTCCGGCGGCGCCCAACGGCAGGGCCGAGGGCGCACCGAAGCCGGTGCGGGTGTCCAGCAGCCGGGTGGGTGTGACGGCGACGTAGCCGGTGGGACCGACGGGCGCGGCGATGCCGGTGGGCGGCAAGGTGCTGCCGCCGGCCATGGTCACCGTCGCGAGCCCCGACCACGGCCGGGCCGCGACGGCCCCGGCGTTGCTGGTCAGGACGAGCCGGTAGGCGCCCGGCCGGACCCAACGGCCGATCGCGTCCTTGAGGTCCCACACCGCGTCGATCCTTGTGGACGCGGAACCGGCGTAGCGCCGGACCAGCGCGCCGCCGCAGTCGCGCAAGATGCTCAGCGTCCAGGTCTGCGGTTGCAGGACACCGGCGGTCACATGCAGCGCGCTCCCGGCGTACGCCGGGAACCCGGTGGCTGCCGCGGGAGAGACCAGTCCCGGCCCGAGGTAGCGGGTCACCCCGGCGCGGATCGACGGCAGCATCGCGTAGGCGACGTCACCCGGACAGGTCGTGTAGCCCGCGTCGCGGTGCCCGGCGATGACGTTGAAGCGCACGGTCGCGCCGACCGGCCACCGGTCGGTCCCACCGCCGGCGGAGACCAGCGTGTCGGTGCTGTTGGGGTTGCGGTAGTACAGCGACAGCTTCCAGGCGAACAGCCGTTCCAACGAGGTCGTCATGGCCGCCGGCGGCGTGCTGGCGGTGAAGTCGCCGATCAGTGAGGCGGCGAAGGAGTTGGTGTTGAAGCCGCCGGTGTGGGCGCCGATGACCGCCTGGTCCACCCCGCCGTAGCGGCCCTCGAAGATCTGGCCGTAGCGGTCGACGAGGAAGTTGTAGCCGATGTCGCTCCAGCCGTTGCTGAGCACGTGGTAGGCGTAGATGCTTCGCACGATCGACGCCGACTGCCCGGACGTGTAGACGTTCGAGGTGTCGGTGTGGTGGACGAATCCGATCTTGACGGTGGCCGAGTAGCTCGGGCCGTCCTTGCGGATCGACTCGTCGGCGCCCCACTGGGCGCGACGCAGGATCGTCGGCATACCCGGCGCGGCGCTGGCGGACGAGGGCGGCGCAGCCGGCGTACCGAAGCTCTTGTCCGCGCCGGAGGTGCCGGGGTCGATGAGGTCGACCCGCAGGTCGCGGGGGGTCCGGCCCCGCCCGGTGGTGGCCACCCGTGCCTGTACGCCGTCCGCGGGTCCCACCCACATCGGCGAGGTTCCGGTGCGGACGACATGGCCGGTGACGTCGATGGACCCGTTGTCGGGCGCCACGTCGTCGGCTCCGCCGAGGTCGGTCCAGCGGCTCCAGCGGCCCTTGGCGTGGATACGGACCGAAGCCGACACTGGTGCCAGTCCGCGGTCCGTTGCCCAGGTGACCCCGACCGTGGAGAAGCCGGCGGTCTGCTGCTGGCGGGACAGGGCTCGCAGGGCGGAGCCGGCCGGCAGCCCTCCGGTAGCCCCGGGAGCGGGCAGGTCGGCGGCGGCTACCGCGTCGACGCCCGGCAGTGCCACGGTGTGCAGCCGGGGCGGCACCGGGTGAACCGGCGGCACCGGCCGGGTGACCGTGGGCAAGGCGATGGCGGCCGGCACCAGAGCAGTGGACAGCAGGATGGAGGTCAAGCGGCGCACGGGCGCACTCCTGGTCGTCGTTCAGCGGGTCACGAGTTGCCGCGCTCGGCCGCAACTCCCCGCCGCTCTCGACCGTAACCCCAGGCAACTTGACGGCGCAGGGCTATGTTTTACCTGGTCGCAACCTCGCCCCCGCCCGCGCAGCGGATCTGCACCGATCCGCTGTGGCCGGCTCCCGAGCGGTGATCAGCCGGCGCACGAACCGCGAACGACCCCACCCCAGAACGTGAGGGAGTCGGACGCCCTCTGGCTGGAGACGCGAATCCCCGCCCGGACGGCCTAACGCTCCCCAGTCGACGAGCGGGGGACGACGAAGGCTCCGGATTCGAACGCCTCAGCCAGCGCCTCCCGCCACCCGGGCAGCGGGGTCAGGCCCGCGGCCCGCCACTTGGCCTCGGAGAGAACGCTGTACGCCGGTCGCGGGGCCGGCCGGGGGAAGGCCGCGCTCGACGTCGGGCGGACCCGGTCGGGGTCGGCGCCCAGCTCGGCGAAGATCGCCCGCGCGAAGCCGCACCAGGTCGTCTCCCCGCCGTTGGTGCAGTGGTAGACGCCGTACGGCGCACCGCTGCGCGCGAGCTCGACCAGCCCGGCCGCCAGCTGTCGAGACCATGTGGGTGATCCCCGCTGGTCGTCGACGACGTCCAGCGTCTCCCGCCCCCGCTCGAGCCGAGCCATCGTCTTCACGAAGTTCGCACCGGTCGCGCCGTACACCCAGGCGGTGCGCACGACGTACGCCGGCGCTGCGCTGTCCAGTACGGCGCGCTCCCCCGATGCCTTCGTGCGCCCGTAGGCGCCGGGCGGGGAGACCGGGGCATCCTCGGCGTACGGCGCGGTGGCGTCACCCGCGAAGACGTAGTCGGTCGAGACGTGCACCAGCACCGCACCGGCGGCTGCGCAGGCGGCGGCCAGCACCGCGGGGCCGGTGGCGTTGGCGGCGTACGCGCCGGCCGCATCGCACTCGGCGCCGTCGACGTCGGTCCAGCCGGCGGCATTGACCACCACGTCGCGCCCTCGCAGGGCGGCGGACACCGCCCGCGGATCGGTGATGTCGAGCTCCGCGCGGGTGCGACCATCCACGGCGTCGCCGTCGAGCACGCGCAGCAGGTCGGCGCCGAGCTGGCCGCCCGCCCCGGTGACCAGCCAGCGCACTAGGCGAGGCCCGCCTTGGCCTTGAGCGGCTCCCACCAGTCCCGGTTCTCGCGGTACCACTCCACGGTCTCGGCGAGCCCGTCGTCGAAGGACCGGTGCGGCGCGTAGCCCAGCGCCCGCAACTTCGTGTCGTCGAGTGAGTACCGGCGGTCGTGGCCCTTGCGGTCCTCGACGTACTCGACGCCGCTCTCCCAGTCGGCACCAAGGGCGACCAAGAGCCGGGAAGTCAGTTCGGTGTTGGTCAGCTCGATCCCGCCGCCGATGTTGTAGACCTCGCCGGCCTCCCCGAGTTCGAGCACCAGCTGGATGCCCCGGCAGTGGTCGTCGACGTGCAACCAGTCCCGGACGTTGAGCCCGTCTCCGTAGAGCGGCACCGGCTTCCCGTCGAGCAGGTTGGTGACGAAGAGCGGGATCACCTTCTCGGGGTACTGGTAGGGCCCGTAGTTGTTGGTGCAGCGGGTAACGCTCACGGGCAGTCCGTGGGTGACGGCGTACGCCCGGGCCAGCAGGTCACCGGCCGCCTTCGCCGCCGCGTACGGCGAGTTGGGCTCCAGCACGTCGGTCTCCACCGACGACCCCTCCGGCACCGACCCGTAGACCTCGTCGGTCGACACCTGGACCACCCGGGTGACCTGCGCGGCCAGGCAGGCGTCGAAGAGCGTCTGGGCGCCCAGCACGTTGGTCACCACGAAGTCGGCCGCGCCGCGGATCGAGCGGTCGACGTGGGTCTCGGCGGCGAAGTTGACGACGACGTCGTGGTCGGCGACGACCTCCTCGAGCAGCTCGCCGTCGACGACGTCGCCCTGCACGAACCGGAACCGGTGGTCCTCCCGCACCGGCGCGAGGTTGGCCAGGTTGCCTGCGTAGGTCAGCTTGTCGTAGACGGTGACAACGCTGGCGTCGAAGTCGGGATAGCCCTCGGTGAGCAGCGTGCGGACGTAGTGCGAGCCGATGAAACCGGCTCCCCCTGTCACGAGCACTCTCATGGGTTCAGCCGATCGGGCCGGGGATGGATACGCTGGTCAGTCTCGCAGAGCCAGCCCGCCAGGCGGTGCACCTCGACCCGTACACCGACAAGGGGACTCGTTGACGACGACCGCCGATCGCCGCGGGGACCCGCGGGCCGCGCCCACGACCAGCGGACCGGAAGAGCCACAACCCGACGAGGATCTCTCCCCGGAAGCCTCGCTGCACCGCACCGTCGAGGAGGGCCGGACCCGGCTCGACCGCGGCGTGGTCGCGATGGCGGCTACCGGCGTGGTCGGCGGCCTAGACATCGGCACCGGCATCCTGGCGATGCTGGTCGTGCAGCACGAGACCGGCAGCAGGCTGCTCGGCGCCCTGGCCTTCAGCATCGCGTTCATCGCGCTGCTGCTGGCCCAGTCGGAGCTGTTCACCGAGGACTTCCTGGTGCCGGTGAGCGCGGTGGTCGCCCGCCAGAGCCGGTTCCGCCACCTGCTCCGGCTGTGGGGCATCACGGTTGTCGCCAACCTCGCGGGCGGCTGGTTCATCACCTGGCTGCTGATGATCGGCTACCCCGAGCTCCACCGGACCGCGGTCGAGGCCGCCGCCCACTACGCCGGGCTCGGAGTGAACGGACGTTCGTTCGTGCTGGCCGTGCTGGCCGGCGCGGCCATGACCTTGCTCACCTGGATGCAGCACGGAACGGAGTCGGTGCCGGCCAAGATGATCGCAGCGGTCGCGATCGGCTTCCTGCTCGCGGGCGCGCAGCTGTTCCACTCGGTGCTGGACTCGCTGCTCATGTTCGCCGCGCTGCATACGTCGTCCGCGCCGTTCGGCTACGCGGACTGGCTGGGCGCCTTCGGGTGGGCAGCCTTCGGCAACATGGTGGGCGGCCTGTGCCTGGTGACGATGCTCCGGCTCCTGCAGGTGCCCGGCCGGGTCGCCGCCAAGCGCGCCGACCCCAACCTCTAGCGCCGGGCGCCGCGGCGCGGCTAGCGGACGAGAGCCGCCAGCCGCTGGACCTCGGCCGGGCTGACGGCCGGGCCCGTCACGTCGTACTCGACGCCGTCGCGGACGAACTGCACGCGTCCAGCGCCGGACGACGTGGTGAGCAGTGCCGGCGTGGAGCCGACACGGATCATGCGGAACTTCACCGCCGCGCTGCCGGCCGGATCGGCCGCGGTGGCCCGCAGCGTCTCGTTAGTCATCGTGGCCGTCGACTCCTTGACCAGCACCCGGCCGTTGGTCGGGAAGTCGGGGCCGGTCGGAAAGCGGTAGACGAACGCCACCGACCGGTCGGCGGCGACCACCCGGGCCGGGTCGGAGACCTGGACCACCTGCGGCGCCAGCCCGAAGCTCGGGACCACCGGCGCGAACGGCAGCTTCCCGAGCGCCCGCGCGGTCCCGACGGTCGCCAGCTTCGCGGCGTCCAGCGGCAGGTCCCAGTTCAGCAGGGGTGCGCAGGCCAGCTTGACCTCGGTCTCGGCCGCCGCCAGTGCGGCGGCCAGCTCAGCACCGGACCTGGGGGTGCGGCCGGCCGCGGACCGTCGCTCCGGCCCGGAGCCGAGGCTCACCGCGGTCACGACGGCGAGAACCAGCAGGGCCTTGCAGTGGCGGGACAATCCTGCCTACTTCCGCGGAGATCTCGACGGTACGTCGGTCCTCGAGCACCGGTCAACGCCCGCGCAGCTGTGGTGCTCAACTACCGTCGGGACGTTCCTTCGAGCGCGGACCCCCGGGAGGTGCCGGTGCGCGGATCGAGCGCGACGACGACGTGGGGTACGCCGGCGCTGCTGCTGGCCTGGTCGCTGCTCGCCACCGGCATCTGCCTGCGCGACGGCACCTACTCGCCGCTCGCCCTGCTCGCCGTCACCAGCGGCTACGCCGTACTGCTCCCGGTGGTGCTGGCCGGCGGGCGCCTGTGTCCCATGACGGAGCTCGCCAAGGCGCGCCGCTGGCTGGCCGTACCGGCCGCGCTGATAGCCGTGGGCAGCGTCGTCTGGGCCCGCCACTGGTACGCGCACGGCGGCTGGCTGACGGTCTCGCACTGGGCGACCGGGGCCGCCGTCTGCGCCGGGATCGCCACGCTGTGGCCCCGGTGGGGCCGGTCGCGGCTCGGCTGGCTCGCCCCGGCGGGCCTGGCCGCGCTGGCCGCCGTGGCCATGGTGGTCGCCGCTCCCAATCCCCACATCGACGTCTGGTACCTGCTGCAGGACTCCACCCGCGGGCTGGCCGAGGGCCGCAACATGTACCGCCAGGTGTGGCCCGAGTCGAGCGGCCTGTACGCCGTCTACCCCTACCTGCCGATCACCTCGGTGGTGCTGGCGCCGTTCCGGCTGCTGCTCGGTGACGTGCGCTACGGGCTGCTGCTGGCGAGCCTGCTCGCCTCGCTGTTCACCCGCCGGCTCGCCGGCATCGCCGCGCCCGCGCTGCTGCCGCTGCTGATACTGCTGGCACCGAAGTCGACGTACGCCCTGCAGCAGTCCTGGACCGAGCCGCTGCTGGTCGCCGCGCTGGCCGGCATGCTGCTCGCGATGCGCGCCGGCCGCACCCGATGGGCGGTCGTGGCCTTGGCCCTGGCGCTGGCGACCAAGCAGCACATGGTGCTGCTGATCCCGCTGGCGATCTGGTGGCCGGCCTTCGGACTGCGGCGTACGGCGGCAGCCGCGGGCACCGCCGGCCTACTCGTCCTGCCATGGGTCCTCGCCGACCCGGTCGCCTTCTTCCACGACGCCGTCTACGCCAACCTGACACTCGGCGTCCAGACCCGCGGGCTCGGGCTGCCGTCACTGCTGGTGCGGCACGGGGTGACGACTTCGTTCCTGTTCACGCTGGTGGCCCTCGGCGCGGCATACGCCGTGATCCGGTCGCGGCGGCTGGTGCGTGACGGCAGCGACTTCGCGCTGGCCGGCGCGTTCGTCCTCTGGACGCTCGACCTGACGAACAAGCAGGCGTTCTTCAACCACTACACGCTGCCGCTCGCGCTCATCGTCATGGCGATCGCCGCGGCCCGGCCGACGGGTGGCCCGGTGTCACCCGCCCCGGAGCGGCCGGTTTCCGTGCGCGTCGCCTAGGGTTCATCCGATGGCCAGCGACACCCTCGGCAGCGAGCTCGTCGAGCATCGTTCCGGTTCACCGGCGCCGCAATCGCGACGTCGGCGCCCACGCTGGTGGATCGAGCTGCTGCTCGTCTCGGCGTTCTACTGGCTCTACGCCCGGATCCGCGACCTCCACGGCTTGCACGCCACCGACCCGGGACCCACCCGGCACGCGTTCCGCAACGGACGGGCGGTCCTGCACCTCGAGCAATGGCTGCACCTCGACGTGGAGCGCGACGCGCAGCAGGCAGTCCTGCACCTGCACGGGCTGCTGCGGGCCGGCAACGTCTTCTACGGCAGCGCCCACTTCGGCGTGACCCTGCTCGTCTTCCTGTGGCTGCTCTTCGGCAACCCGCCGGCACGCTTCTACTATTGGCGCAACGTGCTGGCCGTGGGCACCCTGCTGGCACTGGTCGGCTTCGCGCTCTATCCCACGATGCCGCCGCGGCTGTTCCCCGCGACGTACGGATATATCGACACGCTGCACTCGGTCGGCGGACTCTGGTCCTACAACGCCGGGGTGCTCGAGCACATCAGCGACCCGTACGCCGCGATGCCGAGCCTGCACGTCGTGTGGGCCAGCTGGTGCAGCGCGGTGCTGTGGTGCCGGCTGGGCCCGCGGGTACGGCCGCTGCTCGTGCTGTACCCGCTCGCCACCTGCGGCGTCGTACTGGTCAGCGCCAACCACTGGGTGCTCGACCTGGTCGCCGGGCTGGCGATCTTCCTGTTCGCCTGGGCCATCGTGGCGGCACTCAGGGGGGTGGGAAGTAGAGAAGCTGCTCGCGCTCGAAGACCCTCGGACGCGCGGTGACGTCGGTCGTCATGGGCCGCGTCCGCGCCAGCGAGGCACGCACCGCCCGGCACTTGTCCTGCAGAGTGTGGTAGCCCTTGGTGTAGACCAGCCAGATGCCGTGGCCCCGCCCGCGCTGTTCGACCTGGCGCACGAAGTCGGCCGGCACGGACGCCTCGTTGCGGTCGCTGTAGTCGACCCAGTCCACCCGCTGCGGGGGTCCGCCGGTGGGGTAGACGAGCTGGTCGAGGCCGGGCGGCGCCAGCCGGCTGACCGCCGGGCCCAGCTGGTCGGGGCAGTAGACGACCACGTCGCCGGGAGCCGCCCGCTCGGACAGTACGGCGGCGACCTCGCCGGCCTGGGTGCGGGTCTGCGTAACCAGCGGTACGGCGGCCACGAACCCGAGCGCCACAACTGCCCCCACGATGCCGCGCCGCAGGCGCACGTCGGCGAACGTGTCGGCGCCGAGCGCCAGCAGCACGAGGAACGGCGCGAACGCCACCGCGGTGTAGCGGACCGAGTAGCTGCTGTGCGTCACCAGCGCCGCAGTGAGGGCCACCGCCATCGTCCCGACCGACGCCGCGGCCAACCGCCGCCCGACGGGACGTCCGTGCAGGTCCAGCAGGATGCCGGCGGGGCCCTGCGGCCGACCGAAGATGCCCAGGAGAAGCAGCGCGAAGAACAGCAGGCCTTGCAACCGCCCGAACGCGGTGGACCCACCCGCCCACAGGCCGACCGAGTGCACGACGCCGGCCAAGGAGGCCGGGTCGGCCCACGGCGTACCGGTGTGGCGCAGTTGGAAGACCAGGATGGGCGTCCAGGGCAGGAAGGCCAGCGCCCCGGCGGCAAGCCCGGCCAGCGCCCAGCGGCCGCTGGTGCGGGCTGGGCCGCGCAGCGACCGCCACAGCAGCCCGGCGCCTACCACGGCGACCAGCCAGATCGCCCAGTAGTGGGTGTAGAGCAGCGCCGCGGTGACCAGACCGGTCGCCAGTGTCGGGGGCCAACCGGGCCGGCGGTCGTTCCATGCAAGGGCGTGGAATCCGAGCAGCGTCAGCAGGATCACCAGCGAGTACATCCGCGTCTCGGTGGCGTAGCGGACGGCGAACGGCGAGGACGCCAGCAGCAGCAGGCTGACCGCCCCGACTCGCCGACCGCCGAGCCGGCGGCCCATCGACCAGATCAGCGGCAGCGAGAACACGCTGAGCACGCCGGACAGCGACCGGACGGCGACGTCGCTGGTGCCGAAGGCGGAGGTCCACCCGTGCAGCAACAGGTAGTAGAGCGGGGGGGCGCCGTCCTGGCGCAGTGCCGCCGGCAGCTCGTGCAGCGGCAGCCGTGCCACCACCACGGACTGCGCCTCGTCGAGCCAGAGGTCCGAGGTTGCCCAGAACCGCAGCAGTACGCCGCCCGCCACCGCCACCGCCATGGCGAGACCCCAGAGCGTGACCCGGCGCCGGGCCGGCGGACGGACGACCGCCAGGTCGTCCGCGGTGTGCCGGTGGCGGACCGGCGCCTCGGTCGTGGCGAGGGCCCAGGCCGGCTCGGCGGCCGAGGACGCGCTCTCGGCCGTCACCGGGACTCGGCCTTCCGCGGCGGCACGGCAGCAGACCGCTGCGGGCACGGGCCGGCGCCGGGCTCCAGTACCGTGCCCAACGGTGAGCGCCAACCCAGCCCCGACCCGGCCCGCCGGCGACCCCGTCCCGCCCCCGTCACCGCGGCGGGCGAGGCGTCTCGGTGCACGCTGAGAACTCCTTGGACAACTTCGGCGTCGTCATCCGCGCCCGGCGGCGGCGGTTCTGGCATCGCCATCCCCGAGATCCGTCCGCCGAAACGGCCGCGGCGGTCGGGTCCGGCCTGACCGGATGACTCCGGCCAGCCTAGCCCGGCACCGGCCGATCGGGCCGGCAGGAGGCCAACTACGAGCCGAGCGTTTCCAACCCGTCACGTCATCGGTGCTGCTGGCCGGCGTGCTGTCGGCGGCGCTCGCGAGCGTGGTGCTACTGCTCCCGCCGAGCGGCACCGACCTCGCCGCCCAGGTCGCCCGGGCGAACTTCTGGGCCGACCACGGCGCCGCCGCCTATGACGTGCACTGGTACGGCGGAGTGCACCCCGCGGCGTACAGCGTGCTGGCCCCTCCGGTGATGGCGGCGATCGGCGTCCGGCTGGCCGGCGCGCTGGCGGTGGTGGCCGGGGCGGCGGCGCTGGCGGCGCTGTTCGCCCGCGGCAGAGTGGCGCGGCCGCGGTGGGGAGCGGCCGGGGGGGCGCTCGTCCTGGTCGCCAACCTGGTGAGCGGGAGGGTGACCTTCGGGCTGGGGCTCGCGGTCGGACTGGCCGCGCTCCTGGCGCTGCCGAGCCGGTCGCCGGCGCCACCGGGTCGCGTCGTGCTCGCCGGTCTGCTCGCCGCGGCCACCGTGCTGCTCAGTCCGGTGGCCGGCCTCTTCGTCGGTCTGGCCGGACTGGCCCTGGCCGGGACCCACCGCGACCGCCGTCGCGACGGCACCGTGCTCGTCTTGGCTGCCGCCGTACCGCTGGTCGTCGTAGCGCTGGTCTTCCCCGACGGCGGCACGATGCCCTTCGCCTGGCGGGTGGCCTGGCCGCCCCTGCTCGCCGGGCTGGCGGTCGCGCTGCTGCTCCCCAGGACCGCACCGGCCGTCCGGGTGGGCGCCCTGGTCTACGCCGCGGGCGTGCTCGCCGCGTTCCTCGTTCCGAGCCCGCTCGGCAGCAACGCCGAGCGGCTGGGGCTGCTCTTCGCGGGTCCGGTGCTGGCGGCGATGTCGCGCCGGCCGCGCGCGGTGCTTGTCCCGGTCCTCGTCCTGTCGGCGTACTGGCAGGCGACGCCGGGGCGGATCGACCTGCGGTACGCCGGCGACCCCGCCGCCGGTGCCGGCTACAGCGCCGGGCTGCTCGCGCAGCTGCACCGGCTGGGCGCCGAGTCCGGCCGGGTGGAGGTCGTGCCGCAGCGCAACCACTGGGAGTCGGCCGTGGTCGGCCGGGACTTCCCGCTCGCCCGCGGCTGGGAGCGGCAGATCGACCTGGCCCGCAACCCGCTGTTCTACCGGGGGGCATTGACCCCGGCGACGTACCGCTCCTGGCTGGCCGACCGGGCGGTCGGCTATGTCGCGCTGGCCGACGCTCCTCTGGACTGGGCGGCGACCGCGGAGGCCGCCCTGGTGCGCGTGGACCAGCCGTGGCTGGAGCCCGTCTGGAACGACGCGCACTGGCGGCTGTGGCGGGTCGTTGACTCCACCCCGCTCGCGGACGCGCCGGCAACGGTGCTGGGCGTGGGGGGCGACTCGCTCAGCATCGACGTGCCGGCGCCCGGACCGGTCGCCGTCCGGATTCGGTGGTCGCCGTGGCTGACCGTGTCCGGGCCCGCCGGCTGTCTACGCCGGGACGGGCAGGAGGTGCGGCTGGACGTCACCGAGCCGGGTGTCTACCGGATCGGTGCTGGTGCGACGCCCGATTTCGGCGCCGGTTGCCGCTAGGCCGGCAGCACCCCCGCAAACCCGGCCGGTCAGGCGATCGAGACCTTGCTGTGGTCGCCGAGGAGCAGCCGGTGCGCCCGAGGCAGGGCGGTCGACGGCACGACCTCGACCTGGCGGCCGATCAGCGAGTCCTCGATCCGCGCGACGGCGCGGATCGTGGTCTCCTGCAGCACGATCGAGTGCTCGATCTCGGTCGACTCGATGACGCAGTCGTGGTAGATCGACGTGTAGGGGCCGACGTAGGTGTCGGTGATCCTGGTGCGGTGCCCGATCACCGCCGGCCCACGCACGGTGGAGCGGACGATCTCCGCTCCCGGCTCGATCACCACCCGGCCGACGATCCTGCTGGCGGCGTCGACGGTGCCCTCGATCCGGGGCTCGAAGGACTCCAGCACCTTGCGGTTGGTCTCGAGCATGTCGTCGAGTCGGCCGGTGTCCTTCCAGTAACCGGTCACCAGGTGCGGGCGCACGTCCTTGCCCGAGTCGACGAGCCACTGGATCGCGTCGGTGATCTCGAGCTCTCCCCGGGCGCTCGGCGAGATCGCCCGCACCGCCTCGTGCACGGCCGGGCCGAACATGTAGACACCGACCAGGGCCAGGTCGCTCTTGGGCTGCTGCGGCTTCTCGACCAGCCGGGACACCCGGCCTTCGGCGCTCAGCTCGGCGACGCCGAACTGGGTCGGGTCGAGCACCTTGGTGAGCAGGATCTGGGCATCGGGCCGCTCGATCATGAACTCGTCCACGAGCTCGGTGATCCCGCCGATGATCAGGTTGTCGCCGAGATACATCACGAACGGCTCGTCGCCGAGGAAGTCCCGGGCGATCAGTACGGCGTGCGCCAGCCCCAGCGGCGCCTGTTGGCGGAGATACGTCGCGCGGATGCCGAGCGAGGAGCCGTCGCCGACCGCGGCCTCGATCTCCGCCGCGGTGTCACCGACGACGATCCCCACGTCGGTGATGCCGGCATCGCGGATGGCCTCCAGGCCGTAGAACAGAATGGGCTTGTTGGCCACCGGCACGAGCTGCTTGGCCGAGGTGTGGGTGATTGGTCGCAGCCGGGTGCCGGCGCCCCCGGAGAGCACCAGCGCCTTCATGGCGCCAACGTACCCGCGCTCCGCCCCTCTCTTGGCTAGGCTCAGCGGCTGATCGCGGACCGCCGGCGGAACCTCGAGCCGCACCGGCGCGTCCTCAGAGGTGACTGGGTTCGTCGGGCGACCGCCCGCACGCCGAGCTGGAGGTTCGCGCACCGGTGAGTGCACCGCCGACGTACCGGTCGCTGCCGCCGGAGCTCGACCCGCGCCGGCCTGCCCGGACCGTGGTGCCGCAGGCCCCGGTACGACTACGCCGCCGGCTGCCGCGGCTGCTGGGCTGGCTGGCGGCGATCACCTCCGCCCTGGTGCTGCTCAGCTCGATCGGCGGCTACATGGCGTATCGGCACTACGACGGCAACATCGCTCGGGTCCAGGACATCGTGCTGCCGGGCCACCAACAGCCCACCGCGACGGGCAAGGCGGAGAACATCCTGCTCGTCGGGTCCGACAGCCGTGCCGCCTTCACCAAGGCGGAGCTCGGCAGCGACACCACGGCCGGCGCTCGCTCCGACACCATGATCCTCGCGCACATCCCGGCCGACGGGTCGAAGGCGATCCTCGTCTCGATGCCGCGCGACTCCTGGGTGCAGATTCCGCAGTGGAAGGACCGCAACGGCAAGGTGCGCTCGGCGCATTTCGGGAGGCTCAACTCCGCTTTCAGCACAGGGGTGCTGCCAGGTGGCAACGCGGCACTGCTCATCGCCACCGTCGAGAACCTCTCCGGCCTCCGTATCGACCACTACGTCCAGATCGACTTCCTCGGCTTCCAGCGGATGGTGGACGCGCTGGGCGGCATCCACGTCTGCCTGCTGCACGACGCCAAGGACGAGTCCGGGGCCCACATCAACCTCAGCGCGGGCCAGCACGACATCAACGGCAAGACCGCCCTGGCCTTTGTCCGCCAGCGGCACGGCCTCGTCGGCGGCGACCTGGGCCGTATCAAGCGCCAGCAGTACTTCATCAGCGCCGTCATGAACAAGGTGACCAGCGCCGGGACACTGCTGAACCCCTGGGCGCTGTCGCGCTTCCTGGACCAGGCCACGAGGTCGGTGAGCGCCGACCGCGAGCTGTCCCTTCGGGATCTCGCCCTGCGGGCCCGCAGGCTGGACCCCCAGCACGTGCAGTTCACCACCCTGCCCATCACGGGCGACGCGGTGCGCGGCAACAACGAGAGCGTCCTACTGGTCGACGAGCCCGGTACGGCGGCCCTGTTCGCGAGCCTGCGGGACGACGCCGCCAAGCCGTCCGCCAGCCCGACACCGACCGGTCCCCGGCTGGTCGTCGCGCCGGCCGCGATCTCGGTGCGGGTCTACAACGGCAGCGGCACATCGGGCCTGGCCACCCGCGCCACCGGTGACCTGCGCAACGCCGGCTTCTCGGCGACGACCGCCGGCAACCGTGGCACCGGCGCCACCGCCACGGTGATTCGCTACGGCCCCACCCGCGCCGACTCGGCGCGGACCCTGGCGGCCGCCGTACCCGGGGCGCAGCTGGTCCTGGACCCGGCGCTGGGACGCAGCCTGCAGCTCGTCGTCGGCAGCGGGTACGCCGGCGCGCACGCCGTGGCAGTCACCACCACGACCAGTCCCGCCCCATCGGTCGCGCCCAGCCCGCCCCCGCTGACCTCCGCCGCCTCGAACAACTCGGGCTGCGCACCCTGACCCCACCCACGCTGCTCGCCGCCGCCCTGGCGGGCGATCCGGCCCGCCCGCTGCTGACCTACTACGACGACGCCGCCGGCGCGCGGGTGGAGCTGTCCGTCGCCACCTTCGCGAACTGGGTGGCCAAGACCGCGAACCTCCTGGTGCACGGCCTCGACCGCGGCCCCGGCGACCGCGCCACACTGCTGCTGCCGCTGCACTGGCAGACGGCCGTGGTGGCGATGGGCTGCTGGACGGCCGGGCTCTCGGTGCGACCCCAGGGCGCTGCGGTGGTTGCCTTCGCCGCGGCGGACCGGTTGGCCGAGGCCCGCGCCACCGACGCCGACGAGGTGGTTGCGCTGAGCCTGCAGCCACTCGGCGGAACGCTTCCCGACGTACCGGCCGGGGTCACCGACTACGGCGCCGAGGTGCTCGGCTACGCGGACTCGTTCACGCCGCCCGCGGCCGTCGACGCCGCCGCGCCGGCGCTCGACGACCTCTCCGGCGCTGAGCTGGTCGCGGCGGCGCGACTCGCCGCCGGCCGGTGGGGACTGGCCGGCGGCGACCGGGTGCTCAGCGTCGTCCCCTACGACACCCTGGACGGCTGGCTGGCCGGGCTGCTGGCGCCGCTGGCGGTCGGTGGCGGCGTGGTGCTCTGCGCCAACCCGGACGCCGCCGCCATGGCGGCGCGGGCCGCCGCCGAGCGGGTGACCGCGACCGCCGGCATCGCCCTACCGGGAGTCCGCGAGCTTCCCACCAGCTGAACGGGTAGTCGCCCATCGATCCCTGGAGGGGGCCGGCCGGCCACCCGCGTTGCGCCGGCTGCCACTAGGCTGGCCGACCATGGACAAGGTCGTCTCCTCCGCCGCGGAGGCGGTCGCCGACATACCGTCCGGAGCCAGCCTGGCGGTCGGCGGGTTCGGACTCTGCGGCATCCCCCAGCTTCTGATCTCGGCGCTGTACGACGGCGACGCGACCGACCTGGTCACCGTCTCGAACAACTGCGGAGTCGACGACTGGGGCCTCGGCATCCTGCTCTCGGCCAAGCGGATCCGGCGTACGACCGGCTCCTACGTCGGGGAGAACAAGGAGTTCGCCCGGCAGTTCCTCTCCGGCGAGCTGGAGGTCGAGCTGGTCCCGCAAGGCACGCTGGCCGAGCGGCTGCGGGCGGGGGGCGCCGGCATCCCGGCGTTCTTCACCGCGACCGGCGTGGGCACCCAGGTGGCCGAGGGCGGGCTGCCCTGGCGCTACAACGCCGACGGCTCGGTCGCGCTCGGGTCGCCGGTCAAGGAGGTACGCCGCTTCGCCGACCGCGACTACGTCCTCGAGGACGCGATCACCTGCGACTTCGGGCTGGTTCGCGCCTGGAAGGGCGACCGGCACGGCAACCTTCTCTACCGCGCCGCCGCCCGCAACTTCAACCCGATGTGCGCCGCGGCCGGGCGGGTGACCGTGGCCGAGGTCGAGGAGCTGGTCGAACCGGGCGAGATCGACGCCGAGGCGGTGCACACGCCGGGCATCTTCGTGCAGCGGGTCGTGGTCGTCGGCCCGGCGGACAAGCGGATCGAGCGGCGTACGACCCGGCCCCGGTCGGAGCGCGACGCGGCACCCGCGGGCGCCGGCAGCGAGGGAGCCGGGACCGCATGACCCTTACCCGCGAGCAGCTCGCCGCCCGGGTGGCGCTGGAGCTGGAGAACGGCCAGTACGTAAACCTCGGCATCGGGCTGCCCACGCTGGTGCCCAACTACCTGCCCGAGGGCGTGACCGTCACCCTGCAGAGCGAGAACGGCATCCTCGGCGTCGGCCCCTACCCGTACGACGGCGAGGAGGACCCCGACCTCATCAACGCCGGCAAGGAGACCGTGACGATCCTGCCGGGGGCGTCGTACTTCGACTCGGCGACGTCGTTCGGCATGATCCGCGGCGGCCACATCGACGCTGCGATCCTCGGCGCGATGCAGGTCTCGGAGTTCGGCGACCTCGCCAACTGGATGATCCCCGGCAAGATGGTGAAGGGCATGGGCGGCGCGATGGACCTCGTCCACGGCGCCAAGCGGGTGATCGTGATGATGGAGCACGTCGCCCGTGACGGCTCGCACAAGATCGTGAAGGAGTGCTCGCTGCCCTACACCGGGCGCGGCGTCGTGCAGCGCATCATCACTGATCTCGCCATGCTCGACCTCGACGGCGAGGGCCTGGTCCTGCGCGAGCTGGCGCCCGGCGTGAGCGTCGAGGACGTGCGGGCGGCCACCGAGCCCGAGGTCCGGGTGCCGGCCGAGCCGGCGACCATGTCGCTCGGACTCCTAGCCTCCCTCTGACCCATCGTTCTCCGGTCTCCGTAGAAGTTGTGCGGTTTCCTCCGGTGATAGCCGGGCCAACCGGCACAACATGGCCGGCAACGACGACGGGCCGGCGTGCTCACGTGGTCGCTCCGGCGGCGCGGGCGGCGAGGATCGCCTCCCGCCGGGCCAGCCGGTTCGACCGGCGGATCTCCGCCTCACGGAACCGGCGCTCGTCCGCCGCCGTCTCGGTCTGCACCGGCGGCACCTGCCGCGGCTTGCCGGCCTCGTCGATGCCGACGTACACGAGGTACGCCGACGCGACATGCCGCGGCTGCTGCCCGGTCTCGTCCCAGCGTTCGGCCACCACCCGGACGCCGACCTCCACCGACGTACGACCGGCCCAGTTCACCTGGGCGGAGGCGTAGACGAGGTCGCCGACGTGGACGGGCACCACGAACACCATCTCGTCCATGGCGACCGTGACCGCCCGCCCGGCTGTATGCCGCGCGGCGACCGTGCCGCCGACGTCGTCCACCAGCTTCATGATCACGCCGCCGTGCACGTTGCCGTGCAGGTTGGTGTCCAGGTCGTCCATTATCCGGCTGAGCGTGATCCGGCTGGCCGACACCGGCCGCGCGTCCGTCATGCCGTCTTGTTACACCACTCCTGCGCACAACTGCCCTCACGCCGCCGCAGGCCGGCTCATGCCGCGCTCGAACGGCCGGGACACTCGCCCGGTTGTGTTCAGTAGTGATCAGCGTCAAGGCCCCGCCGTCGTTTCGATCGCGGGGTTAACATCCGGCGATGGGGACGACCGACCGCCCGCGGCTCACGGTCCTCGGCACCGGCTACCTCGGCGCCACCCACGCCGTCTGCATGGCCGACCTCGGCTTCGACGTCCTCGGCATGGACGTCGACGAGGCCAAGGTGGCCCGGTTGGCCGCCGGCGAGGTGCCGTTCTTCGAGCCCGGGCTCGAGCCGCTGCTGCGCAAGAACATCGAGGCCGGCCGGCTGCGGTTCACCACGTCGTACGCCGAGGTTGCCGAGTTCGGCGACGTCCACTTCCTCTGCGTCGGTACACCGCAGAAGGCCGGGGAGTACGCCGCCGACCTGTCCTACGTCAACAATGTCGTCCGCGGACTGGCGCCGCACCTCGCCCGCGAGTGCCTGGTCGTCGGGAAGTCCACGGTCCCCGCCGGCACCGCGCACCGGGTGGCGGGCTGGATCGACGCCGGGGCGCCGGCCGGCCGGTCCAACGGTGGTGGCGTCGACGTCGCCTGGAACCCGGAGTTCCTGCGCGAGGGGTTCGCCGTCGAAGACACCGTCACGCCCGACCGGCTGGTCTTCGGCGTCCGGTCGGAGTACGGCGAGACGATGCTGCGAGCGGCGTACGAGCCGGTCGTCGACCTCGGCACCCCGGTAGTGATCACCGACTTCGCCACCGCAGAGCTGGTCAAGGTCGCCGCCAACGCCTTCCTCGCCACGAAGATCAGCTTCATCAACGCGATGGCGGAGGTCTGCGAGGCGACCGGCGCCGACGTGACGAAGCTGTCCGAGGCGCTCTCCCATGACGAGCGGATCGGCGGCCGGTTCCTGCACGCCGGGCTGGGCTTCGGTGGCGGCTGCCTGCCCAAGGACATCCGGGCGTTCATGGCCCGGGCGGGCGAGCTCGGCGTCGACCAGGCGCTGTCGTTCCTGCGGGAGGTCGACGCGATCAACCTGCGGCGGCGCTCCCGGGTGGTGGACCTGGCCAGGGAGCTTCTCGACGGGTCGTTCCAGGGCGCCCGGGTGGCCGTCCTCGGCGCCGCATTCAAGCCCAACTCCGACGACATCCGCGACTCGCCGGCGCTCGACGTGGCGACGACCGTGGCGCGCCAGGGTGGCGAGGTGACCGTCTACGACCCGGCCGCGATGGACAACGCCCGGCGTCAGTACCCCGACCTGGTCTACGCCGACTCGGCGTTGGAGGCTGCGCGGGCCGCTGATGCCGTGCTGCACCTGACCGAGTGGCGCGAGTTCCGCGACATGGACCCGGCGGTTCTCGGCGAGGTGGTGGCTCGACGCAACATCCTCGACGGCCGCAACGCGCTCGACCCGCAGCGCTGGCGCGACGCGGGCTGGCTCTACCGCGCCCTCGGGCGCCCCTGATCGGCGGCCGCGGCGCTACACGACGGGCGGGCGGCCGGCGCGGGTCATCCGCCACACGGTGCGCCAGCTCATGGGACGGCGCGCCCCGCCACGCTCGACGAGCCCGTCGCGGTAGCCCAGAACCAGGTCGCCGGCCGCGGCGACACTGCGCACCCGGACCAGGGTGAGCACGAACCAGACCAACGCATACGTGACGGCCAGCGGGAGCGGGAGGTGCCGGCGCGCGAGCCGCACGCGGTTACGGGCGCTCAGCCGGTGCCGGTAGGAGTGGCGGTTGGGGTCGGCTGCGGGATGGTGGGCCACCACGTCGCCGGCGTAGCGCACCCGGTACCCCGCGTCCCACACCCGCCAGGCGAGGTCGATGCCCTCGTGCGCGTAGCGGAAGTCCCCTGGCCAGCCGCCGATCGACTCGAAGAGGTCACGGCGGATGACCACGGCGCCTTCCCACACCGCGCAGACGTCGCTGCTGCGGGCCGGATCGCCGACCCGCAGCCGGGGGACCCAGCGCCGGGGGGCGGGTCGCCCGGCCGGGTCGAGAACGCGCGGCTGCACCAGGCCGAGCCTGCGGTCGGTCGCGAACAGCCGCGCCACGCGGGCCAGCGCGTCGTCGTCGCGCCAGCTCGCGTCGTCGTCGAGGAACACCAGCAGCTCGCCGCCCACCGCCGGCACTCCGGCGTTGCGACCCGCCGGGATGCCGCGGTCATCGGGCAGCGCCACCGTCCGGACGCCCGGCGGCAGACCGGTCGGCGTCCACCCGTTGCCGACGACGACCACGTCGAGGGTGACGTCGCGCTGCCCGAGCAGCGAGGCGAGCGCCACGGCCAGCTCCCGCGGCCGGCGGCCCTGGGTGAGCAGCACGCAGCCGTACGACGCCCGCACCGGCATCACCGCAGGCGGTTGGAGGTCAAGATGGCGAGCAGGTGGCCGGCGACCACGACGGCGGCGAGGGGGGCGAGCAGCAGCAGCAGCGCCCGGCTCCCCGTCAGGCCGCCGCCGGCCGCGTCGACGATGGCGGCCGCCAGCGCGAGCGCGGAGAACTCGACGGCGATCAGCGCCCGGTAGAACGGGAGGAAGCGGAGTAGGCGGCGAAGGTCACGAAGTCGCGCGGCCCGCGGCGGCGCCGCCACGTCCTCGAGCACCGGACGTCCCGACTGTGCCCGCGCCACGTGCACGAGGTCGGTCTCGGACTTGACCAGCAGGACGAGCACCGCGGTCGCGAGCCCCACGATGGTCCACCCGTCGATCGACCCCCAGCCGCCGTCCGCCCGGATTCCCAGCGCGGCGGCGAGCGCGGCCTCGGTCGAGTAGTGGCCGATCCGGTCCAGGTAGATCCCGGCCGGGGAGCAGGTGCCCCGCCAGCGGGCAACCTCGCCGTCGGAGCAGTCGAAGAGCAGCTGTAGCTGGATGAGCAGCACGGTTCCGGTCGCCGCCAGCACGCCGGGCAGGCTGAGCGCGCCGGCGGCGAGCAGCCCGCTACCGATCATGAGCCAGGTCACGCCGTTGGCACTGAGCCTGGTGCCGACCAGCACCCGGGTGAGGTACGGCGACACGCTGCGCATGTAGAGCCGGCCCGCCCAGTGCTCGGCGTTCGCCCGCCCGAGCACCGCTTCGGGCTGGGTCACCGCCCGCAGCTCAGCAACCGAGGGCATCGACGAAGTCACGAACCCGCTTCCGAACGTCGTCCGGACCCAGGTCGAGGTGCTCGAGGATCGTGTAACGGTCCGGCCGGGTGGACGGTGCGGCCAGGACGGCCGCAGCGAACTGCTCGTCGGTCAGGCCGAGGTCGCCAGGAAGCCGGGGCAGCCCGTGCCGGCGCAGGCACCGGTCGGTCTGATCGATCCGCACGTCGTCCTCGCGCAGGTAGGAGCAGAACAGCGCTCCGACCCCGGCCAGCTCCCCGTGATTGCTGGTGCCGGGGAACAGCCGGTCGACGGCGTGCAGGATCTCGTGGTCGCCGCCGCTGCAGGGCCGGCTGGAGCCGGCCGCGGCCATCGCGAGGCCGGACAGGACGAGCGCCTCGGCCAGCGCGGTGAGGAACGCGGTGTCGGGGATGCCGTCGGTCCGGTGCAGCACCGCCTCGGCCGCGGTCCGCGCCAGGGTCACGGCGAGGCCGTCGACCGGCTCCCCCCGCTCGCGGGCCGCCAGCTCCCAGTCGGCGATCGCGGACAGGTTGCTGACCACGTCCCCGATCCCGGAGCGCACCATCCGGGGCGGCGAGGAGGCGACGTAGTCGAGGTCGACGACGACCGCGATCGGCATCGAGACACCGAAGGACCCCTTCCCTCCCTCGTGGTCGAGCGAGCTGACCGGCGAGGCGATCCCGTCGTGGGAGAGGTTCGTCGCCACCGCCACCATGGGCAGCGCCAACCGGGTCGCCGCGTACTTGGTCACGTCGAGGGTGCGGCCGCCGCCGATGCCGACGAGCGCGTCGTACGAGCCGCCGTGCAGCGAAGCCTGCAGCTGGCCGGCTGCCTCCAGCGAACCTCCGGAGACGGTGAAGACGTCGGCGTTGGCCAGCGAGCCGGACAGCGTCTGGGCCAGGCGCTCCCCCTGCCCCGGCCCGACCGCCACGGCCACGTGCCCGTCGGCGGAGATCCGCCGGTCGGCCAGCACGTCGCGCAGCCCCTCGATCGCGCCGGGCCGGACGTCGATGAACAGCGGGGTGATGAGCATCCGGGCTAGTAGTGGCATGCGATCTCCCGGGCCCGGGCGAGGTCCGCGTGGTTGTCGACCTCGACCCAGTCGGCCGTGCCGATGGATACGACGGAGATCTTCCCGCCGCGGTCGACCATCTCCTGGAAGCCGTCCTCGTAGTACAGCGACGGGTCGCGCCGCCAGGTCGCCTCGAGGGCGTCGGCGAGCGGTCCGGCGGCGGCGGGCTCGATGAGGGTGACCCCGATGTACTCACCGTCCGCCGTACGCGGGTCCGTTCGCTTGGTGATCCGCCGCAGAGTGTCGTCGGGGCCGAGCACGACCTTCATCTCCTCCTCGCCGAGCTGCTTCACCCGGTCGACCGCCAGCAGGACGCCTGGACCGCGAGCAGCGAGGACGTCGTCCTCCACCGAGGCCGGGTGCACCGTGTCACCGTTGACCAGCAGTACGCCGGCGGCGAAGGCCTCGCGGGCCAGCCAGAGCGAGTAGGCGTTGTTCCATTCTTCGGCCCGGTCATTGCGGACCAGCCGCAGCCGCAGCCCGTACCGCTCCTCCAGCTCCGGCACCAGCTCGGCGATCCGGTCGGCCGCGAAGCCGACGACCAGGTGCGCCTCCGCCACGCCGGCGTGACGCAGGTTCGCCAGCGCCAGGTGCAGGATCGTGTCCTCGCCGGCGACCGGCAGCAGGGTCTTGGGCAGCGCGTCGGTGAGCGGTTGCAGCCGCCGGCCGGCACCCGCCGCGAGCACCAGACCGATCATTGCTCCTCGTCCTCGCGATCCTCGTAGAGAGCCGGCCGCGCCGCCGCGTTGAAGCGCAGCCAGCTGGCGATGCTCTCACCGGCGTAGAGCACCGCGAGTACGACGGCCGCGACGACCAGCCCGCGGCCGAGCACGCCGGCGAGCAGCAGCGCGTAGGCGGCGAGGAGGCGCAGCTCCCAGCCGCCACCGCTGGCGCGCAGCCAGCGGGGTGGAGCCAGCCGCTGGTGGCGGAGCCGGTAGACGGTCTCGTAGTGGTGGAAGGCGAGAACCCCCAGCAGAGCGAAGGCCGCGGCGGCCGGCGCGCCGGCGGTGTGCACGGCCAGCCACAGCAGCAGGGCGTACTCGACGGCGCGCAGCAGCGGCGGCTGCAGCCACCCGAGCCGGCCGGCCGGGCGACCGGCGGCGGCTCCGGCGGCGAGGACCAACCAGCCCACCGCAGCACCCGTCGCGATCCGCGACGACGCGGCCGATGTGGCCACAGCCGCCAGTGGCACGATGCCGGCGACGGTTAGGGCAAGCCCGCTGGCCGGAAGCCCCGTCCCGACCCGCCGCCCGAGCAGGACGGCCAGCGGCCCGTCGTCCCGGTACACCGCGATCTCGCTCATTCGGCCACCGATCGGAGGATCTTGCCCGTGGTTCCGTAGAGCATTGCCACCGACCCCCACGCCAGCAGCGCAACGAACGTCGTCCTGGGCGTCGAGACGGCCGCGGTGACCGAGATGAGGGCGAACCGCTCACCGATCGGCAGCACCAGGATCTTCTTGCACCAGCGCATCCACGGCCGGGCCTGCAGCAGGTCCGACGCCGTCATGCCGGCGCGAGCGACCCCGTGCACCGCCGCCGTCGGCCGACGACCGGGTGGCACGGCGGTCCGGGCCGCCACCGCGACGGCGCCCGGCTGGGCGGACGACACGCCGGCCGCGCCGGCCGCGCCAACTCCTGGGCCGGCCGCCGCGGTCACCGGCCCGCGACCCCGCCGGACGTCGCGCACCCGGTCGTCGGCCTGGTCGAGCGGCAGCAGCGGAACCGAGTCCAGGACGTCGTGCTGGCTCACGGCGTAGCCGAAGTCGATCATGTGCCGGGCGGTCTGCAGTGTCAGCGCCGCCGCGGCAAGCACCCAGACATCGTCGCCGAAGCCACGACTCGCTCCCAACGCGAGCCCCGCGTAGACGACGTATTCCTTGCCGCGGTCGAACATCGAGTCCAGCCACGCGCCGAGCTTGGAGAACCGCCGCGTGTAGCGGGCCAGCTGGCCGTCGACGCAGTCGGCGGTGAAGGCCGCCTGCAGCAGGATCGCCCCCGCCACCAGGCCGGCACGGTTGCCGACCGCGAAGCAGCCCGCCGCCGCGATCCCGATCGCGAGCGACAGCGTCGTCACGCCGTTTGGCGTCCACCCGTGCCGGGCCGCCCACCGCGCGAGGTACTTGGAGTACGGGCTGACGAGGAAAGTCGTGAAGAAGCCGTCCCTGCCCTTGACCGCGGAGTCCAGCAGCATCCGGTCCTCGTCGCACCGGGACATCGCCTCGACGGCCGCGGCGGCCTCGGCCTCCGTCCGTGGGCGCGCCCACGGCAGCCTGCGTAGATAGCTGCTGCCGGCGTGCACCCCGGAACGGATCAGCCCGACCAGCACCAGTGGCAGCACGTCCTGCGGTGCTGGCTCCGACTGCCCGGGGGAGCCGCTCCGCCGGCTCCGGTCGAACTGCTCGCGCCACCGCGGCGGCGGGTCGGCGGTGAGCAGGGCGAGTTCGCGGGCGGCTCGGGCGAGAGCCTCCCGGTCTCTCCGGTCCACCTTGATGACTTCGAGAAACCAGCCGTTGGCGTCGTGCACGGCGTGGTACGGCGAGCCGGCGCTGAGAACACGCCCCCGGTCGGCCCGGGTGGGAACCGTCGGGAACGCGACGTCCGAGCGCGTCGTCGACAGGATGCCGGACACGATCCGGGGGTCGGCCAGCAGCCCGGCGAGCCCCTCGCGGGAGGTTAGGACGTCAGCCGCCACCAGCACGAGGCGCCCCGACCCCACCGCTGCAATCTCGGCGATCGTGGCCAGGTCCTCCGCAGGAGCGCGACTGACGCGCACGGCGACGGGCATGGACGCGCTTTGGACGGCGACCGCGACGCCCCGCGCCCACTGCGGCCGCGTGATCACGTCAGCGTTGAGGACGCCGAGCTCGGACAGGTGCGCCATCAGCCGACCGAGCACGGTCGCACTTCCGGCGTGGAGTACGGCGGCCGGGCCGCCGTCGCCGCTGGGCGCCGTGGCCAGGAGGATGGCCCTGGTCAGCTCTTCTCCTCAGGAGTGGCAGCGGGCGCGTAACTGTCGGCTGATCTGAGCCTACCTGCGTCGGCGGTGCGCTGGCCGCACGCGGAGCCGGGTGAGGATCCACAGAGCTTCGGCGCCGTCCCGCCAGGTGAGCTTCTTGCCCTCCGCCCGGCTGCGGGCCCGGTAGCTGATCGGGACCTCGTACGGGCGGATCCCCCGGCCCAGCAGCTTGCCGGTCACCTCTGCCTCCATCCCGAACCCGGCCGAACGCACGTCGAGGTCGCGGTAGAGCTCGAGCGGCATCAGCTTGAAGCAGGTCTCGAGGTCGGAGATCCAGGCATTGAAGAGCAGGTTCGCCCACATGGTCACGGCCTTGTTGCCCACCACGTACCAGAAGGAGTAGGCGGTGTGGCTGCCGAACGATCGGGTGCCGTAGACAACCGTCGCCGCTCCGGCGAGCACGGGCGCGAGCAGCACCGGGATCTCCTCCGGCGCGTACTCCAGGTCGGCGTCGCAGCTCACCAGGTAGTCGCCGGTCGCCAGCTGCGCCGCGGTCCGGATCGCAGCGCCCTTGCCGCGGTTGGCCGGATGGGCGACCTGGACGACCCGGGGGTCGCAGACGCCGGCGACGATGCCGCGGGTGTCGTCGGAGCTCCCGTCGTCGACGATCACGAGCTCCACGTCGCACGGGTAGTGGACGTCGAGCACCCTCTTGATCGCGGCGGCGACGGTCGCGGCCTCGTTGAAGACCGGCATCAGGATCGACAGCTTCACGGCTGTGCACTATCCACGGCGGCGCTCAGCCACCGAAGACAGAGTCGACCACCCGCGCCGCCGCGGAGCCGTCCTCCAACGCGCAGAACCGTTCGAGGAACCGCGCGTAGCGGTCGGCGTACCGGTCCCGGTCGTCCTCGGCGGTCCGCAACGCCGACAGGAGGTCCTCGCTGGTCCGCAGCACCGGCCCCGGCGCCCATTCCTCGAAGTCGAGGTAGAGGCCGCGCAGCGTGTCGCGATAGGCCTCCAGGTCGTAGGCGAAGAACAGCATCGGCCGACGGGTGTTGGCGAAGTCGAACATCACCGAGGAGTAGTCGGTGACGAGGATGTCGGCGACTAGGTACAGGTCCGAGATGTCCGGGTAGGCGCTGACGTTGCGGACGAAGTCGTTGCCGTCCCCCCACGTCACCGTGTCGGCGATCAGGTTGTGCCCACGGATCAAGAGCACGTGGTCGGCGCCCAGGACGTCGTACGCGCGGTCCAGGTCCAGCTGCAGGTTGAAGCGGTATCGACCCCGCGCGTAGAAGTCGTTGTCGCGCCAGGTGGGAGCGTAGAGGATGATCTTACGGTCCGGCGGCAGCCCGAGCCGGGTCCGTACGCCGGCCGCAGCGGCTTCCCGGTCGGGCGCGAACAGCAGGTCGTTGCGCGGATAGCCGGTCTCGAGAACCTCGCCGTCGTACCGGAACGCCTGCCGGAAGATCTCGGTGCTGAACCGGTTGGGCGAGACCAGGAAGCTCCAGTTGGCCACCTCGTCCGCGAACAGCTCGAGGTAGTTCAGCGTGGCGAACTGGATCCGCTCGATGTCGAAGCCGATCCGCTTGAGCGGCGTGCCGTGCCAGGTCTGCAGGTAGCGCTGCCCCGCCCGGCGCCGGAACCAGGGCGGCATGGCGTCGTTGCTGACCACGTGGCGCGCCCGGGCCGCCGCCTCGAAGAACTCGCGGCTCCCACGCTGGACGACGGTCGGATCGCCGGGCAGGTCGGGGATGACGTCGCGGAAGATCCAGACGTGCTCGCGGTCGTCGCCCCGACGCAGCAGCTCCTCATAGATCGCCCGGGGGCTGTCGGAGTACTGCTTCCCGCCCCAGCTCGAGAACAGGACGGCGTCGGTGAGCGGTTCCCGGCACAACGCGGGGTAGACGCGCGTCTTCAGCCGGTGGTCGTTGTACTGCCCGCGCTCGTCCCCCCGCCGGTCCGCGGCGACGGTGAGCACCAGAGAGTCGTAGGACACCGTCCGCAGGGTGAACGCCATCCGCCGGAAGCTGACCGGCGGCGGCAACGAGTCGAACGCCAGCGGATGGATCTTCGCGGCCACCAGGTCCGCCGGCGAGCCGGCCAGCAGCCGCCGGCCCATCAGCTCCCAGCTACCGCTGGCCAGCGGAAGGCCGCCGCCGAGCGTCGGCACGTTCGCCGGCGTCAGCTCGGCGGCGAACAAGTGCCCGTCCCGCGTCGCGGGGAAGGCGTAGAGCTCCGCCGAGTTCAGGCGCCGCAGAACGAGCTCCAGCCGGCCGGGAGTCGGGTCGGCGTAGCGACCCCTGACCACGAGACGGCCGTCGTCGGTCCACTCCGCGGCCGTCACGACCGGCCGTAGAGACCGCTCGTACAGGGTGAGGTTGCCCTCCCGGGTGGGCCGCAGGACGGTCTCACGATCGGAGAACGCCACGGTGAGCTCCGCAACCGTTCCCGCCAGCGCCAGGCGTACCCCGCGGGTCTGCGGCGCCGGAACGAGGAAGAGGTCCCACTCGACCCCCGAGCCGAGCTGTTCGCTGTGGGCGACCACGTCGGCGACCTCGTACTCGGCCAGCACCTCCGCCACTGCGATCAGGGCCTGGAACCCGGTGCCGCCGTCCGCCCGGGGCTCGAAGGAGGCCGGATAGGACAGCGTTGTGGTTCCCTCCCGTCGCCTGAGCTCCACCGTGCCCTCGCGGCCCTCGCCGCGCAGCACGCCCTCGATCAGCACCGCTTCGCCGGTCGCTTGCATTCCGGTCACGACCGCCTGAGGTGCACCCACATTGATGTTGAGCTGGTGCGACTTGTCCAGAGAGGGAGTGATGCGGCGGCCGTCGTCGAGGTCGAGGTACGGCGGGCGCTGCGCGCGTCCCCTCGTCGGGCGGCCCAGCCGCCCGGTGCGCCGAACTCCCCCGCTGCGGACCTCGATGTCGAGCTGCCAGCTCGACCGGTTCCCGGCGGCGAGCAGCAGGGCCGGGTCCACGGTGACGGAGTAGCCGGACCAGTCGTAGGAGTGGATCGGCTGCCGCGAGCCGGCGGTGACGTCGGGCCGGGCGACGTCCTCGACCGGCAGCGGGTGCCGGCGCACGCCACGGCGCTGCCGCAGGAACACCCGCTTCTGGCTGGACGCCGAGCTGGGAAGGTCGATCTGGTTGACGTAGGCATGGCCGACCACGTGCAGGCGGCCGCCGGCCCAGTAGACGTCGTCCACACGGGACTCCAGGGCCAGCTCGTCGCGCAGCTCGTAGACCGACTTCGGGATCTTCAGGCCGCGGTCCAGCCGGAAGGGATAGTCGCCGTACCACCGCCGGAAGCCGCGGACCGGCGGGGTGAGCGGCAGCCTGGTGTCCTGGAAGCGCAGGACCTCGAGCAGCTCGGCCGTCAGCCCCCGCCGCAACAGGTGGTACTTCAACCGGTGGATCGCCGGGACCTTGTCGTAAACCCGGTGGTCGACGCCGTCGAGGTAGTCGTTGATGAGCTTGAGGAACTGCTTGCGGTAGTCGTCGTCCGCCCGGTGGAAGATGTTGAGATAGATCAGGAGGTCCAGCCCGACCAGCTTCTCGTCGTGCATGCGCTTGAACCGCGGTGCCTGGGTGGAACTCAGGAACCGGTCGACCGACGTGACCGCCGCCATCCGGTCCGCGAAGTTCGACAGCTCCATCCGGCGCTGGGTGATGGACAGGTCACCCTGCTGGCGTTCCCGCCAGTAGTAGACGGGCTCGATGAGGACGTCGACCGAGCGGGCGAGGAAGTGGGCCGGGATCATCACCGGGATGTCCTCGTACTGGACACCTTCGGGAAAGCGCAGCCCCTGCCCGTCCCAGAACGACCGGCGGAAGAGCTTGTTCCAAACCGCGGTGTCGTAGAACAGCTCGTGCCGCTTGGTGATGTGGGTCTGCAGTCGCTCGCGCGTCAGCGCCTTGGCGTGGAGCCCGGACGGACGCGCGCCGGCCTTCGACAGCCGGCGTACGCCGGCGGTCGCGAAGTCGGAGCCGGTCGTCTCCAGGGTCGAGAGGAGCAGCTCATAGGCGTGCCGGGCCACCACGTCGTCGCTGTCGGCGAAGGCCAGATAGTCGCCGGTGGCGTGCCCGGCGCCGGTGTTGCGGGCATGACCAAGGCCGGTGTTGGGCTGCTGCACGAGCAGGAAGCGCGAGTCACGGGCGCAGAACTCGCGCGCGATGGCGACGCTGTCGTCGGTGGACCCGTCGTCGACCAGGACGACCTCGATGCCGCGAAGCGTCTGGGCCGCCAGCGAGCTCAGGCAGTCGCGGAGGTAGAGCTCGACGTTGTAGATCGGGACCACAACGCTGACCAGCGGCGTCAAGGCTGGGTTCCTTCTGGCACGAACGGAGTCTAGGCGGCCCACCCACGGCCGTCGGTGACGCCACGGTCTCGGCGGCCGGCCGGCGGCGCGACGCGGCGGTGCCAGCGATACGGGCTCACCCCGGTTGGTGACAGAGCCGCCCTGGCATGGCATCGGGGTGGTTCCGGGACAGGGGCCACTTCCACGACCGAGTGCGGTGTAGATGCGGTCGTCAAGACGACGAAAACTGGCGTGCAGAGAAGCCTCACCAGCGGGTGGGGTAACCGCATGCGCCCGCAGAGTGGATAAGGCAATGACAGCAACAAACAACTGTTACCACCTCGATTTACCCTGGGTATCGCTGCGCTTGAACCACTAGATCGGCCCACTGACGCCGTGCATCTTCGATGTCCGACTTGTGCTGCAGCACGAAAGTCTCTAGTTGAGGCTCCAGCAATGACAGTGCGATCATATACAGACCAGCCCTGCAACGTGCGTCCGCCGCTGCCGCCGCTTGCTCCGACTTGGCCGCCGCTTCCCATGCAGTCGAGCCGCTGCGGCCAACCGCTGGTGCCTCGGTACGGAGTGGAAAACTACCGGCGATCGACTGTCGCAGTTCCACGGGGTTGGCCGCCGGGAAGCCTGCCGAGCGCATACAGGACGCATACCCAGCGGCCTTGCCAGACACCTCCGGACGGGACTCGACCTGCTCTACCAGCTCACCCAGCCGACTGGTCAGGTTTCGAGCCGTCGATGGGATGTTGGCCTCCGCATAGGCCGCCGCCGGGGGTTGGCACTGGTTCAGACGGACGAGGTAGGCGCGCTGACCCTTGGCGTCCAGGCGGTCGAATCCCGGATTCGGCCCTTCTGTCGCCACTCCGGCGAGTCTCCGCTCCGTATCGGAAACACCGAGACCGGTACGCGACAGTGGCGCCAGCCACACACCAGACCCTGTCGGCATGTCTAGCTTCGTCAACCCACGATAGATGTCGACGAAAGGAGGTGGTGTGTACGAGAAACCGTCTCTCGCCATGCAGTTCTGAATCGGACTCTGGTAGAGATGGTACGCAACAATCTCGCCAGCCCGCCGCTCGCTGACGCTGCCGCCAACCTGTCCAGATACGGCACTCAGGCGCTCAGCGATGCGGCTGGCGTCCCCAGCCACACGCGGCTTGTCCAGCCGATCCGGGGAACCATCGCCACAACCGGCAACGCTGATGCCTGTGGTCATGACAGCGGCTGCCACCGGCAGACGCCATACCGTTCGGGTTCGGTTCAACCTCCCTGACCTCTTGGACATGTCGATCACCCTCCCCGTGGGGTTGCAACCTCAGCGGACAAGCGAGTTAAGCAGATCATCACGATGTGGGGCATGTCGAGCACCCGCCGCTGTAGTAAGAAGTGGTCCCACTACGGTTAAGCACCCAAGCTCGGGTTGTGTAATTCGGCAAGACGGGGTTCGCGGCTAGCGGGCAGGTGGAAATCGAATTCGTCTCGCAAGTCGCGTACTGAAGGGGAGACATTCGGTAGTTGTTGTTCCTTCCGTAGCATGCTCCCAACCTCTGTACGCCCACAACATCCGATGAGTCCGTGATCGTGGGCCCCACAAGGAGGCCTCCCGGCTTGCAGACTCTGGCCATGCGAGCGTCATGGTGATGTTGCGAAGTGCCTGTAACCCGCGCCCAGTCGAACCACGAGTCGATGCACTCGGTCGAGCTTATCTCGTACGCAGCGTTAGCCGAGACATGCACCTGATTTGTGCTGCCGTTCCACTGCCCATAACCGTAGGTACCGGACGGCCCCTCCCAGGTGTCGTCGGAGCCCGAGACTGCTCCGGGCGTGCAGTCAGCCCGGGCCTGACCCACGACCAAGAAGATCAGGAAACTCATAGTTAGCACGGGAACCGACAAGCGACGGCGCATCTCTTGATCCTTTCGGAGAGAGAGAACCCGCACGCCACTTCCGAGGCCAGGCGTGGACTCACGTGTGGGCAGTCCACACGCTAGGACCGGCCGTGGGCTCCTGTCAATGCCTCGTCACGACGGGTCATCGTCAGTGTGAAGATCGCCTACCCTCGGGCCCGGTGATTGCCGTCGCCGTCTCGGTGGATGCCGTGTGGGGGCTTCGCAAGCGCTGGGCGCACTAGGCGGTCACCGACAGCAGTGAGGCGGACCAGACGTGGGCGCACCGTCGGCGGCCCTGACGGTATGCGGCCCCGTCGTGGGCGCGGCCACATTGAGCCCGCTGCAGGCGGCGACAACGAACAGGGCGGCGGCGGCGCGACGGACCATGAGCTTCCTCCACTGCCTTCGGGGAGGTGAGTCAAGACCTGTGACAGCTTCCTGTCAAGAAGCATACGACAAGGATGCTGAGCCATGGCCTGGTCCTATCTAGCCACGGAGTGCCGCGCGTCGCTGGTCATGGCGACCCCGATGCCGAGCGCATCGAGTGCCCGCTGGTAGGCCGCCATCGCCTCGGCGTCCCGGCCGAGCTGGCGGAGCACCTCGGCCAGCTCCCGCCAGCCGGCCGCCGCCTGCCGGGAGGCCTTGATGGTGGTCAAGTCTTCGGCGGCGCGGCGGTAGGAGGCAAGTGCCGCGGCCTCGTCGCCCAGCGCCAGGCTGGCCTGCCCCTGCACCAGCCGGGCGCGGGCGGTCTCGAGACGTCGGCCGGAGCCGAGACGGTCCAGGGAGCGGGCAGCCAATTCTGCCGCCTCTTCGGCGCGGCCACTCACCAGGCGCACCCGCGCCAGCTCGGTCTCGCCATAGGCGAGGTCCACCTCACTGCCGACGTCCTCGAGGTCGCGCAGGGCGCGCACGAGCAGCGACTCGGCCTGCTCGACCTGCGGCGGTTGCTGGTGCAGGAGCACCCATGCGTACGCCGTCCGGAGCCGGCCCAAGGCGCGGATGTCGTCGCCGTCGGCGTAGAGCGCCAGCGCCCGCTGCGCGAAGGTCAGGGCCTCGGCGGTGCGGCCCAGCTCCTGCGAGACGAGGCTGGCGTTCCAGTACGCCGCGCCCCGAGCTCGAGAAGTGCCCAGCTGCTCGGCCCGCCGGACCGCTTCTTCGGCGAGCAGCCGAGCCCGCACCAGATCGCCGCGCTCCTGATAGCAGCCGACCAGCGTTGACAGCAGCTCCACCTCCGCGTCGCTGCCCGCGAGGCCGAGCTGCTGGATGCGCGCCCGCGCCCGCTCGCCGATCTCGACGCTGTGGGTGAGGTCCCCCACCTCGAGGTAGCAGGCGCACAGGGCCATCACCGCCGGCAGCCATGCCGAATGCTCGGGTGCGGTCTCGGCTTCCTCCCGCGCTTCCTCGAAGAGCGGGATGGCGGCCTCCACCTCGCCGATGGCTTCCAGAGCTCGAGCCAGGCCCCAACGCGCCGCGGTGACCAGGCTCGCCGGTGTGGACTCGACATCCCGCTCGCGGAGCGCCCGGAAGCGATCAACCGCCTCCGCCGCTTCACCGGAGTGCAGTGCCAGTTCGGCGTAGCGGAGCTCGAGCTCCACCTCGGCCGCCTCAGCGGCGCGAACTCCGTCGGTCAAGAGCCCAACGTCGCAGCCGAGCCGGTCGGCCAGGCGCCGGACGACGACCTGGGTTGGCGCACGCTTGCCGGCTTCGAGCAGAGAGAGATAGCTCGGCGACACCCCCGGGGCGGACAGCTGGGTTTGGGACAGACCGCGTTCGAGCCGAAGCCGCCGCAGGCGGCGGCCGAACGACTCTTGACTACTCATCCTCACCAGTCTTGACTCCGCTTCGTCAGCGATCTTCCGAGTGTCGCATGGCTGGCCAGCCGCAGCAGGTGAAGTGGTCGACGACGATTCGGCGTTCGGCAGGACAGCGGCCACCGTATGCGGGTTCTTCGCCACCCCACCTGCATGGAGCTGACCATTCTGCCGCGGGCGGTCGAGCCAGTTCACCAGGGCAGCCCGAGTGCGAGTCTTGGGAGCCTGGCGAGCGGCGACGGTGGTCGGGACCGCCCATGGTGCGCGAGTGCCATCCTCCGGGCGGCTCGCTCGGTGCCCGGTTGGTCCGTCCGGCCCCGGTCGGAACCTCGGGCAAGCAGCCGGTTCGGCAGTCGGTAGGTTGGCCGGGTGCACGCGGAGACGGCCGTCCGCGCCTGGCCACCGGTCTCGGTGGTGATGCCGGTGCTCGACGAGGAGCGGCACCTGCGGGCCGCCGTGTCGCGCGTGCTGTCCCAGAGCTATCCCGGCGAGGTCGAGGTCGTGCTCGCCCTCGGCCCCTCCCTGGACCGCACGGAGGAGATCGCGCGCGAGTTGGCTAGGGCCGACCCGCGGGTGCGGCTCGTCTCCAACCCCAGCGGGCGCACACCCGCGGGGCTCAATGCAGCGCTGGCCATGGCTAGGCACGGCATCGTCGCCCGGCTGGACGGACACGCCCTGCCCCCTCCCGACTATCTCCAGACCGCCGTCGACCTGCTGGCCGAGACCGGGGCGGACAACGTAGGCGGGGTCATGGCCGCGGTGGGCGAGACACCGTTCGAGCAGGCCGTTGCGCGGGCCATGCGGAGCCGAGTTGGCGTGGGCAACGCGGCGTTCCACACCGGCGGCACCGCCGGTCCTGCGCAGAGCGTCTATCTGGGCGTCTTCCGGCGCGAGATGCTGGAACAGCTCGGCGGGTACGACGAGACCTTCGCCAGGGCGCAGGACTGGGAGCTCAACTATCGGATCCGGCAGGCCGGTGGGCTGGTGTGGTTCTCGCCGAGGCTGGAAGTGTGCTACCGCCCCCGCTCGAGCCTGCGGGCCCTGGCGAGCCAGTACCTGCACTACGGCCGATGGCGCCGGGCGATCAGTCGCAGGCACCCGGGATCGATCAGCCTGCGCTATCTGGCCCCCCCGGCCGCGTTGGCCACCGTGGTCGGCGGCACCCTGCTGGCGGCACTCGGCAAACCGGTCGGCCTGGTGCTCCCATCGGGGTATGCCGTCGCGGTCGTCCTTGGAGCAGTCTGGACGGGGAGGGGTCTGCCCCCCGGCGCCCAGGTCCGCCTCCCGCTCGTCTACGCCACCATGCACCTCGCCTGGGCGACGGGGTTCCTCACCAGTCCGGCCGGGCTGACAGCAGCCGCGCCGCCCACGCCGGTACCCGGCGCCGTCTACGCTGTAGACGAGTTCCCCAGCAGTCCCTGACGCTCCCGTGAGGGCGATCGCGCCCAATGTCGAACCGGTCGCGGCGCCGAGGTCCCTACACCTGGCGGTGTGATCGAGATGGCGACGTCCGGCTCGCGTGTCGTCGCCGACGAATTCCTCGGCGAGGTGCACGTCTACGAGCGGCACCGCGTCGGCCTGCCCAGGCTTCGCCCGTACGCGCGACAGCTGTGGCGGCGGCGGCGGTTCGCCTGGGAGCTGTCCCGGACCAACCTCCGGGCGCAACACTTCGACACCGCGTTCGGCCAGCTGTGGCTGGTCATCACCCCGCTCCTGCTGGGATTCGTCTACTTCCTGCTGGTCGACATCATCCGTGGGGGGGCACACCCCCGGGGCTTCCTGGCCAATCTGCTCGCCGGGCTGTTCGCCTTCTACTTCGTGAGCACGTCCATCAGCGACGGCTCGAAGTCGGTCACCGGTGGCGGCAAGCTGATCCTCAACACCGCCTTTCCCCGCCTGTTGCTGCCGATCTCGTCGGTCATCACGGCCTTCATGCGGTTCCTGCCCACGCTGCTCGTGTACGCCGTCGCCCACGCCGTCTCGGGGCTGCGGTTCAGCCTGCACCTGCTGTGGGCGATCCCAGTCGTCGCGCTGCTCGTCCTGTTCTCCACGGGCATGGCCATCCTGTTCGCCACCCTGCAGGTCTACTTCCGGGACACGAGAAGCTTCCTGCCCTACTTCCTGCGGATCTGGCTCTACCTGTCGCCGGTGCTCTACAGCGTCCACGACGTACCGGACCGGCTGCGGCCTTTCATCGCTCTGAACCCCCTGTACCCGATGCTCGGCGCGTGGACGGAGATCCTCAACGACGGCCGGGCCCCGTCGCCGGGTTTCCTCGCCGCCGGGCTGGCGTGGGCGGTCGGCACTTTGCTGGTCGGCACCCTGTACTTCATGTCGCGGGAGCGTGAGTTCGCTGTTCGGCTCTGACGACCTCGCGGTCAAGGTCGAGCACCTGTCCGTGACCTATCGGGCCAGCTACGACAAGACCCCCACCTTGCGGAGCACGCTGCGGCGGCTCGGCCGGCGGGAGCGGGTGCTGCGCGAGATCGAGGCGCTGCGGGACGTCTCGCTGGAGGTGCGACACGGCACCGTGATGGGTGTCATCGGCGCCAACGGCGCCGGCAAGTCCACTCTGATGCGCACCGTCGCCGGCATCCTGCCGCCCACCCAGGGGCGGGTCGAGATCCACGGCCGGGTCAGCACTCTGCTGGCCCTCGGCGTCGGCTTCAACCGCGAGCTCTCCGGTCGGGAGAACGTGCTGCTGGGCGGCCTCGCCGCCGGCCTGACGCGCCGGGAGCTGGAGTCGAGGTACCAGGAGATCACCGAGTTCGCCGAGCTCGGTGACTTCATGGATCTGCCCATGAGCACCTACTCCTCCGGCATGTACAGCCGGCTGGGTTTCTCGGTCGCGGTGCACATGGAGCCCGACATCCTGCTCGTCGACGAGGCGCTGTCCACCGGCGACGCGAGGTTCAAGAAGAAGTCTGTGCGCAAGATGCAGGAGCTGTGCGCCGAGGCGCGGACGATCTTCCTCGTCAGCCACAGCCTCGGCAGCATCCGGGAGCTGTGCACCGACGCCATCTGGATGCACCAGGGCCAGCTGCGGCTGCGCTCAGAACCGGCCGAGGTGATCGAGCACTACACCCGCTTCCAGGAGGTCGGCGAGGAGGCGGCCGTCCTCGAGGACGTCTGAGCCGTCTCCAGTGAGGTGGGCCGAGCCGTGCCGGTGAAGGTCAGCGTCGTCGTACCGGTCTACAACCCGGGCCGACATGTCGACGACTGCATCGCCTCGATCCTGCGGCAGTCGCTGCCGACCGGCGAGTTCGAAGCGATCTTCGTGGACGACGGCTCCACCGATGGCACCGGCGCGCGCCTGGACGCGCTGGCGGGCGAGCACCGCAACGTCTCGGTGATCCACATTCCGAACTCGGGCTGGCCGGGGCGGCCCCGCAACGTGGGCATCGAGGCGGCGGCGGGCGAGTACGTGTACTTCGTCGACAACGACGACTGGATCGGCGACGAGGCGCTCGAGCGGCTGCACGGGATGGCTCGGCGCAACCACTCCGACGTGGTCATCGGAAAGGTGGTCGGGCATGGGCGCAAGATCCCCAACGACATCTTCCGCGTCTCCCGGGACCGGGCCACCCTGTCCGACGCACCACTGCTGGCCCTGCTGACGCCGCACAAGCTGTTCCGCAAGGCCTTTCTCGACCAGCACGGGATCCGCTTTCCCGAGGGCCGGCGTCGGCTGGAAGACCACCCCTTCGTGTTGCGCGCCTACTTCCTCGCCGACGTCATCTCGGTGCTGGCCGACTACCCGTGCTACCACTGGGTGAAGCGCGGCGACGCGTCGAACGCCTCACTCTCCCGCTTCGACCCACGCGGCTACTACCAGAACGTCCGCGAGGCGCTCGACGTCGTCGAGCAGCACACCGAGCCCGGCCCGTTCCGGGACCGGCTGCTGCGCCACTGGTACCGCGGCAAGGTCCTGCAACGACTGGGCGGCGCGGTGCTGGCCAGCTACCCGGAGGACTACCGGCGGGAGCTGTTCGAGGAGACCCGCCGGCTGGCGCAGGAGCGCTTCGGGCCGGGCGTGGCGGCCGGACTGGCGACCCGCCAGCGGGTGCGCTCACGACTGCTGCTGGCCGGCCGGCTGGACTCCCTCGTCGCGCTGGCCGCGGCGGAAGGGTCGCTGGCGGCTCACGTCAGCTGCCCGGACGTGACGTGGGACGACGGGGCGCTGGAGCTGCGCGTCGAGGGGCACCTGAGCTACGGCGACGGCCAGCCGGTCACCTTCCGCCACGCCGGCGGCCGCACGTACTGGAACCTCCCGGTGGACGTCGGCGTCGAGCTTGCGCCGGCGGACCTGGACACCACCGCGGAGCTGAGGCGGAGCCGGCTCGACATTTCGGTGCGCTCCCGGCAGGACCGCTCACAGTTCCTGCTGCCGGGCACCTCCCAGCAGCGCAACAGCGAGGGGGAGGTCTTCGAGGTCCGGCTGCAGGCGACGGCGCGTCTCGACACCCGATCGGCCGCCGCCGGCGGCGTCCTCCCGGCCGGGGTCTGGGACGTTCTCGCCGGGGTCGCCGTCGGGCACTGGGACGCGTCCGCCCGGCTGGCGGCGCCGTCCGCGGCCGAGCTGGTACCGGGCGTGGTGGGTGACCCGCCGCGGATCGTCATCCCGTACGCGACCACTGAGCGCAACCTCAGCGTCGACCTCGACCAGACCGCGAAGTCGCTGCTGACGGTGGCGCCCCCGACCCGGCAGCATTCGAGGGTCCACCGCAACCACGACGCGATCTCACTGACCCTGCCGCTGCCAGGGGTGCACGGGGCCGCCAACGGCAGCCTCCCGGCCGAGCTCCGGCTGCACCGCGAGCGGCCGCGCCGCGAGCTGAGCGCCCCGGCGGCGCTGGTCGTAGCCGCCGGAAAGGAACCCGCCGTCCGCCTGGTGGCGTCCCTGGCGGTCGGGCAGCCGACGGGCGACCAGCCCGGTCGGGGCTCCTGGCGACTGGGCGCCGTGGTCGGCGAGCGGCGAGCGTGGCTGCACCTGGTCCTGCATCTGGGCCGGGACGGTACGCCGAAGCTACGGAGGGCCTCGACCGTCTCCGGTCTGCTACCCGCCAGCGCGGCACCGATCCTGGCGCGGCTGGTACGCCGTGTCCCGCTGGTCGCCACTGTGGGGCGGGCCCTGCGCCGCGTCCGTCGGCACGCCGGAGACTGAACGTGCCGACGTCAGGAGCGATGCTGCAAGCGGCGTACTGCCTGCTGCAGCCGCCCTGGCCGCCGACCCCCCAAACCCTCTTCGACCAGGTGCCGCAGCTCCGACACGTTGACCGCCCCCGGCTGCGGTTGGCGCCAAGCGTCGCGCAGGAACGACCAGAACGGGGCGTCGAGCACGGCGCGTGGGTCCACCGCGTCACGCCGGTCCAGCACCCCTTCCGGAATCTCCTGTGGGTCAGGGCGGACCCACTGTTGCACGAGCGCGTCGTGGAGATTGGCCAGCTGGTTGTTCGCGGGGTCGAGGCCGAGCACCAGGAGCAGCCCGGTGGGCCGGGTGTTCACCAGCACCCGGATGAGGTCGGGCCGGTGTTGCTCGAGCACCGCATCGAGCTTGTAGACGTCGCCGGTCCAGGCAGTGGTATGCCGGTCCCGAGCGGCCTCGTCGACCGACCGCGGCAGCATGTCGTCGAGCACGATGACGCCCGCCGGCCCCGAGTGGCGTTCGAGATTGAGGAAGTCGCGCAGCGCGAACTCGAACAGGTGCATCCCGTCGATGAACGACAGCGCGATCGGCTGGCGGCCGAGCGGCGCCAGCGGGTCTACGCCGCGGAAGTAGGCGTCACTGGTAGTACGGAACAGCGTGAGGTGGCAGTCGAGCGCCGCCTTGATCGTGAACTCCGGGTCGATGCCGATGCTCCGCGCCCGGGAAAGTGCCAGGCTCTCGCCGGTCCGCACCCCGACCTCGAGGTAGGTGGGCGGCTCCAGCAGCCGGTGGACCTCGCGGAGAAAGTCAAGATAGTTCACATTGTCCCTCTGGGCAGGTCGCAGGCCAAGGAGTGCAAGTGACGGTCAAGGTCAGCGCCATCATCCCCGTGTACAACCCAGGTTCGCACATCGACGACTGCGTCGCCTCTCTGCTCAACCAGTCTCTGCCGAGGGAGGACTACGAGGTCATCTTCGTCGATGACGGCTCCACGGACGGTACGCCGGACCGGCTGGAGGACCTCGCCGCGCAACACCCTCACGTCTCCGTCATCCGCATACCCAACAGCGGGTGGCCCGGCCGACCGCGCAACGTCGGTATCGACCGTGCCCGCGGCCGGTACGTCTACTTCATCGACAACGACGACTGGGTCGGGGCGGAGGCGCTGGAACGGCTCTACGACTTCGCCGTCCGCTGCGACTCCGACATCGTGCTCGGAAAGATCGTGGGGCACCGGCGGCCTATCCCAAAGGAGGTCTTCCGCCACAACCGGGAGCGGACCGTGCTCGGCAAGGACCCCGTGCTGTCGGTACTCACACCGCACCGGCTGTTCCGGAAGAGCTTCCTCGACGAACACGGGTTGCGCTTCGCCGAGGGCCCTGTCCGGCTCGAGGACCACCTGCTGGTCACCCATGCTCACCTGCACGCGAAGGTCGCGTCGGTGCTCTCGGACTACCCCTGCTATCACTGGGTGCGCCGACAGGACGAGAGCAACGCGTCGCACCGACGGTTCGACGTCCCCGGCTACTACGGCCACGTTCGGGAGGTCCTCGACGTCGTCGACCGGCACGTCCCGCCCGGGCCACTGCGTGACCAGCTCACCCGCCAGTGGTACCAGGGGGTCTGCCTCGGCCGGATGGGTGGTGCCTGGATGCTCCACCACCCGCCCGAGTTCCGGGACCAGCTGTTCGCCGAGATCCGGGCGCTGTCACTCGAGCGGTTCGGCCCCGGCGTCGTCGCCGGCCTTCCGGTCGGGCTCCGGGTCCGGTCCCGGCTGCTGCGGGCCGGCCGGCTGGACGCTCTGATGGCCCTCGCGGCGGTGGAGAGCGGCATCGGCCTGGAAGTCACCACCGACGCCCTCCGCTGGAACGACGGCGTGCTGGTCGTCAAGGTCGGCGCGGAGCAGGTGTACGCCGGCGGCGCCCCGGTGACCTATGCGCGCAGGGACGGGCTCCTCTACTGGGAGCTCCCGCCGTCGATCGCCGACGTGCCCGAGATCGTGGCTGCCGACCTCGAGGTCACAGAGCAGCTACGCCGATGCCCTTTCGACGTCCTGGTCCGCTCGCGCCGGACCAATGCCGATTTCCTGATGCCGACGGCTCGGGACCGCGAGGAGTTCGACGACGGGGGTCTACGGGTGCGGTGGTGCGCGGAGGCGCGGATCGATGTCACGTCCGCCGGTGCCGGCGCGCCGCTGGACGCCGGCGTGTGGGACGTGAGTGCGCGCGTCGTCAACGGCGGGTGGGACGTGGAGCGACGGCTGCCGGTAGCCGACGCAGCGCTGCCGGCGAGCCGGGTGGTGGGTGCGTCGGGACGGGTCGTCATCCCCTACTCGACCATCCACGGGAACCTCAGTATCGACATCGACCAGACCAAACACTCCCTGCTGCCGGCCGGACCTACCGTCCCCCGGCAGGCGCGGCTGCGGGTCGACCGTCGCTCTGCGGTCCTCGAGATCCCGCTGCCGGCAGGGGCCGCCGCGGGGACGCCGGTCCTGCCGGCTGAGCTGGTGCTCACCCGAGGCGGCCGACGACGGACCAGCGCTGCCCGGCTCGCCGCCGTCGACGGCCAACTCGTGCTCACCGGCACGGTCGACCTGCGGCAGGTACCGCCCGGGCGCTGGCGAGTCCGTGCCAGGGTCGGCGAGCGCGAGCGCAACCTCGGGCTGCGTCTCGACCGGCCGACGTGGCGCGCGGCGCTGATCGGCCGACGCACGTCGCTCTCGGAGACCGGGACTACGCCGGCGCGGTCACCGATGCGGTAGTTCTCGTTCACGTCGGGCCCGGCAACGGTGTTGGCGGCCCCAGGAGATCCGAGGTCAGTAGGCTCGGTGGCAATGGACGCCCGGGCTGTTGCGCAGGAGCCGTCGGCGGGTCGCTCGCTCCGCACGCAGAAAGCACCGGTGCGGCGCTCCGGTGGGCCGCTGCCGCGACTCCGCCGCGTTCGCGATCGCGTTCCACCTCGGCTGCGACTACCGCTGGCAATCTTCGTCGCCGCCGAGCTCGGCTTTCTCTGCTACTGGTTCGCGTTCTATCCGGCGCTCCTGAGTTACGACTCCGTCGCCTACACCTGGCAGGTCACCACCGACCACTGGTCGACCAACCACTCGATCGTCTACAACGCGCTGGTGTGGCTGTCGCTGCGCGTCTCCGGCGGCGTCGCGTTGCTGACCCTCGCCCAGACGGTTGCCTTCGCCGCGGCGCTCGCCTTCGCCGCGACCGGGATCCACCAGCTCGGCGTCCGGGCCCGGTGGGCCGCCCTCCCGGCCGTCGTCCTTCCCTACACGCCGATGCTCGGTCCGTTTCCGGTGTACGTATGGAAGGACGTCCCGTTCGTCGCGTGCGAGATCGTCCTGCTGGGTTGCACCGCCCGCCTGCTCGCAGCCCGCCAGGCCGACCGGGCCAGCTGGTTCCGTGAGCGTCGGACCTCCCGAATTCTTGGCGGGATCTTCCTCTCGCTGCTGGGAATGGCGCTGTTCCGCAGCAACGGGTTTCTGTTCGCGGTGCTCGCGGCGCTTCTCATCGCACTGGCGGTGCCGCGGGTGCGGCTGCGCTCGCTGGCCGCCGGCGTCGCCGCCGCCGTCCTGGCCATCGGCCTCAACACCGCGGTGTTCCCGGCGCTGGGCGCAGCGACGCCGGCGTCCGACCTCGTGCTCGGCCCCGCGTACGCCGACATCGCAGTCGCCTACCACACCCGGCCAGGGGTCTTCACTGGTGCCGAGCTGGCGCTCATGCGGCAGGTCGCCCCACTGAAGTCCTGGGACAAGGGTGGTCAGAACTGCTATTCCTCCGACGTCCTCAACGCCCAGAAGACGTGGTCCCGGACCGCGGCCGACCGGGTGCACGAGCAGCTGTTCACGCTGTGGCGGCAGGTCCTCACCCGCACACCGGACTTTGTCTTCCAAGCCAGGATCTGCCGGGGCGCGATCGCGTGGAGCATCTGGCCGGCCAACCCCAGACTGGGCCCGACGGCGTTTCCCAACCTCAGCCTTCCCGCGGACTTCTTCGGGTGGGCCAAGTACCTCCGCCCTGGCGTGAAGGACGTCCTTCGCCCGGACGCGCCCTCGAGCCAGCTGCACGACGCCGGCAAGTTCCTCGTCGCGGCGAGCCACACCCGCCAGCTCGAGTGGGTGCTCTGGCGCGGGGCCACGTGGGCGTACCTCGGCTATCTGGCGGTGTTCCTGGCATCCCGGCGCCGCCGGAACTGGGCGCTGCTGGCGCTGGCCGCCGGGACGGCGTCCAACCAGCTCAACGTTCTCGTCAACAACCCGAACCAGCTCGTGCGGTACATGATCGGCTGCAGCTACCTCGGGGCACTGCTCCTGCCGCTCGCACTGCGTTCGGCCGAAAGTGCCGACCGGGTGGTGGTCGGCGACCCGCGACCGCGACCAGCGACGGACCGCAAGCGGCAGGTCGGCGCGGCCACCGGCACCCGCCGGAGCCCGCACAGCATGACGACGCGATGACTGCAGGCGGCAGGTCGCAAGGGACGGAGTCCTCGTGAACATCCACATCACCGCACTGCTCGGCGGCGCCATCACCTGCTCGCTGATGTTCGAGCTGCTCCGCCGCCGGCAGCTCAAGGAGAAGTACGCCGTCCTCTGGCTGGTCGTCGGTCTCGGGATGGTGCCACTCGCCGTCTTCCCTGGCCTGCTCGACCTCAGCGCGGACCTGCTCGGCGTGCAGTCCGGCCCCAACCTGCTGCTCTTCGTCGCCGCCCTTGTCCTGCTCCTCGTCTGCGTGCACCTGAGCTGGGAGGTCAGCCGGCTGGAGGACAAGAGCCGCGCCCTGGCCGAGGAGATCGGCCTGCTGCGACTCGAGATGTCACGTGGACCTCGGGAGGCACCACGGACGCCGGCCGCACCCTGACGGCCGGGCGCGTGGCGGAACGTCAGCGGCGCACCCTGGACATGAACAGCGCCAGGCAGGTGCGAGCCAGGTAGACGGCCGACTTGACCGGCGCATGGCTCGGCGATCCGCCGACACGGGGGCGCATCCGGACCGGCACCTGCGAGACGCGGCAGCCCGCCCGGGCGGCGATGACGAGCGCCTCCACGGTGTCGCCGAGGTACTCGGCCGGATAGTCGCGGGCGAAGACCTCGACGGCACGGGCGTCGAACGCCCGGAACCCCGAGGTCGTGTCGGTCAGCGGCACCCGGGTCCGCTTGGACAGGGAGTGGGCCAGCAGCCGCATCGCCCACTGCCGGGGCCCGCGGACGGAGTAGTCGCCGCGGCCGGCGAAGCGGGCGCCGATGACGACATCGGCCTCGGCGAGCTCCTCGAGCAGGCGCGGGATCTCGGCCGGATCGTGCTGACCGTCGCCGTCGACCTGCACGACGACCGAGTAGCCGAAGCGGACGGCGTACCGGAACCCGGCGCGCAGCGCCCCGCCGACGCCGAGGTTGAACGGCAGTGAGAGCACGTCGGCACCCGCGGCGCTCGCGACCTCGCGGGTGCGGTCGACCGAGCCGTCGTCGACGACGAGGACGTGCGCGTCCGGCACAACCGCCTCGACCTCCTTCACCACCTGTCCGACCGACGCCTCCTCGTTGAGCGCCGGGATGACCACGAGCACGCGGCCCGCGAACTCCATCGGCGCGGACGGGCTAGGCACGACGGCCAACCTACAGGCGCGGCTCGGCTAGGAGACCCGCCGCAGGTAACCGCGCGGATTGAAGGTGAGCAAGAACTTGTGCTTGGACTCGTCCACCTCGAACCCGTCGTTGCCACGCAAAAAGATGTCGACGGCTTCCATGGGACCGGGCCCCCATTTCTCGGCAGCCGGATGGCCATTGATATTGGTGTCCTCGACCACCAGGTAGGAGCCGACCGACACCCGGCTCGCCCATATCCGCAGCTCATCCAGCACGTGGTCGCAGCGGTGGTCGGAGTCGAGGAAGACCAGCGTGGTGGCGTCCGGTGGAAGCAGCGCGTCGACCCGTTCGACGACCTGCGGGTCGGTCGAAGAACCGGTCAGGTAGGTGATCCGGGAGTGGTCGGGACGGCCGGGCTGAACTTGGATGTCAATGGTGATGACCTCACCGTGGTCGAGGAGGTCGCACATGCTGGCGAGATAATAGGCACTGCCGCCGTGCTTCGTCCCGGTCTCGATGATGACATCTGGCCGGACCTTGCAGAGGATCTCCTGGTAGAGCCACAGGTCCAGCGGGTTCTTCCAGACCGCTGTCCCGCGGAAGTACGTCGACTCCCAGGTCTGCTTCGAAGAGTGGTAGTAGAGCCGGTGGAACGAGTCGACCAGGGCCCGACGGGCGTTGGGGGAAGGGCGCCGCCGGGTGCGGTCTGCCTCCAGGACGCGGGTGAAGGCAAGCACGGTCTCGCGCTCCACCGCTTCGGGGTCCCTCGCCAGCTCACCACGCCGGGCGAGCGTGCGATAACGCCGTAGGGCGAGGCGGTCCAAGGGCGGCGCCACCCGAGCACGTATCGGAGTGAGTGCACGTTGGCCCGCCAGCGAGGTCAACCAGCGCGCGGCTCTCGGACGTGTCACCAGCGTCCTCTGGCGGAAAGGGATCGGGGCCGGGTGAGCATAGCGAGCGGGGTGGCAGCGACCGTTGACAGCGAAGCGGTCACAGGTGTCCGCGGACCAGCTGCCAGTACCGCTCCAGCACAAAGTTGAGAAACCCCAGGCCACGCGGAGTCGGCAGGTTCGCCGGCTCGAACCTGGTAGCGAACAGCCCGGCCAGCTCACGGTCGGAGTACCGGCGCTGGGCCTGCGTGAGCGAGCGCCGGCGACGGATCTGCGCCGCGTGCCCGACCAGCCAGCGGTAGCCCGCCACCTTCTCCGGCAGCCAGCCCTCCGCAGTCGCCGCCGCGAGCATGCACACCTCCAACGCCAGCAACGGTGGCAACAGCAGCAGGAGGGAGCGGCCCGAGTAGAGGGTGAGCACGGTGAGCCAGCGGTTACGTTCGAGGAGATAGTTCTTCCGCTTGTTGCGGGAGAACTCGTAGCGGTGCACCACCACGGCGTCCGGCACGTATACGACGCGCAGTCCCTGCTGCCAGCAGCGGAGGCTTATCTCGGTGTCCTCGTGGTAGGCGAAGTACGCCTGGTCGAACCCGCCGAGCCGGTCCCACAGCTCGCGACGCAGCGCACAGCCGGCACCGCTCGCGGTCGCGACGTCGCGGACCTCGCCGTGGTCGGCTGCCGGCTCGCCGAAGCCGCCCGCCCACACCAGGCCGAGGTAGTGCAGCGGGTTGCCGACGGAGTTCAGGCGCGACGGGTCTGCTGCCAGCCGGATGCTGGCCGTCGCGATGCCGACCTGCCGGTCCTCGACGGCGGCGGCGAGCCGGGCCAGCGCGTCGGGTTCGACCACCGCGTCCGGGTTGACCAGGGCGAGAACGTCACCGCCGCCGGCGGCGGCGCCCGCGTTGCAGCCCCCGGCAAAGCCGAGGTTGCGGCCGGGCCGCACGACCCGCACGCGGTCCCGGCCGGCCAGCCGGTCGACCCCGCCCGAGGTGTCGCCGTTGTCGACCAGCACCACTTCCACCTGCACTGCCGCCGAGGCCAGCAGCGACTCGACGCAGCGCTCGAGCCACGGTTCGTCGAGATAGGCCACGACGACCGCGCACACCGCCGGGCCGGTCACGGTTCGAACAGCGCGTAGGACGGCGGCTCGGCTCGGCGGCCCGGCTCCCGCCGGGACGACCGCAAGGCGGCCGGGAGAAAGGCCGCCAGCGTGAGCGCGGCCAGCAGCGAGCCGGCGAGGAACCCGTGCTGCACCCGGGTCAGCACCGAGGAACCCAGCGCCACCACCAGCACGAACCCGGCCACTCCCGCCGCCCAACCGGCTGCCGCCCTTGCGTACTGACGCAAGGCCAGCAGGGAGTTGCCGAGCACGATCGCCACCATGTAGAGGCCGGTCGCGACGCCGAGCTCGGCCAGCGCGCCGCCGCCGAGGTCGAACGCGGCCCCGAACACCAGCCGAAGGGCCGCCGGACCGACGACCGCCATCGCCGCGGCGGCGAGCCCGGCGATCCCCGCCACGCCGACGAGCAGCCGGCGCAGACCGGCGAGGAACTCGTCGTGTCGGCCCGCGCCGACCAGCCCGGCCAGCCGCGGCAGCAGCGCGGCCTGCACGGCAGCGAACAGGAACAACGGCAGCCGGGCGAGCACGAGGCCCGCGAGAAGCTGGCCCGCAGCCGCCTCCTCCCGGGGGGTCGCGAGCACCTTTACGGCCACCGGGCCGGCGTTGACGAGCAGCTGCGCCAGCAGCGCCCCGGCAAAGAGCCAGCCGAGCGCCCCGGACAGCTCGCCCCAGGACGCGTCCGGCCCGGGCCCCGTCAGCTTGCGCGGAGCCGGCACGGTCACCAGTACGGAGACGATCAGCGCGGTCCCGATGACCAGTCCGTAGCCACCGGCGGAGCGCACGGCCAGCACCGCCAGCAGGCCGCAGCCGATCACCCGGGCGCACCCTTCGACCGCGAGCTGTGCGCCGTACCGCCGGAACCGCCCGGTGCCGGACAGCGCCCCACGGGACAGATGCGCGCCCCATAGCCCGACAAAGCTCAACAACAGGGCGCCGAGGACCAGCCACGAGCCGGAGAACAGGCCCGCGACCACCGCCGGCCCGGCGACCAGGGCTGTGAGGAGGAGGGCCACGACGAGGCCGAGGCCCAGGGTGGCTGCGCGCCGCAGCACCGGGCCGCCGCCGAGCCCGCGCGCGCGCCGGTCGGCGAGTGCCCTTCCGACCTCCTGTTCGAGCGGGAGGAACAGGCCCGGCCCGACGGTGTAGACGAGAACCCACAGCACAGACAGGGTGGCGAAGGTCCCGGCCGGCAGCGCCCGGGCGGCAATGGCGAGGAAGGCGTACGCCGAGACGCCGAGGACCAGCAGACCGCTGCCCACGGCCAGCGCGCCCTGTGGCAGCGGGTTGCGCGCGGAGGTCAGCCGGCCTGAGAGGGGCAGCGGCTTACCCTTCTGGCGATCTCCCGGTGCCACAGCGGCTGGTACCGCCGTCGCCGGAAGCGGCTCGGCCTCGCTTCAGCCCCGTCAGGCGCCCGACGCTACCACCGCGCCGCAGCGGACCGGCTAGGTCGCGCGGCGGACGGTGATGTTCGAGCGGTTGACGGCGATGGCGTCGGCGTGGCCGTCGCCGGTGACGTCGGCACACGCCGTGGCCACGCTGCCGTAGAAGGGACCGGTCGTCCCGCCGTGTCCGCTGTCGAAGCTGTTGCCGGTCGAGAAGTAGACCGTGGTCCTCGACACACCGAAGTACACGGCGTCGGCCTGGCCGTTGCCGTTGACGTCGGCGAAGCGGAGCCTGCTCCCGGGCACCGCACCGGCGGTGGGGCCGTTGGGTCCGAACGATGACCCGGTGGAGAGCCGCACGGTGGTGCCGGTGGAGTTCACGGCGATCGCGTCGGCTCTGCGGTCGCCGTCGACGTCGGCGAAGAAGGTGCCACCCGAGCCGTAGAACGGGCCGGCCCACGCCTTGGTCGGCCCGAAAGCGACACCGGTGGAGAGCTTCACGTAGACACCGCTGGAGTTGACCGCGATCGCGTCGGCCTTGCCGTCGCCGTTGACGTCGGCGAACGCCGTCGCCCTCGAACCGTAGAAGGCGCCCGACCAGTTCTTGGTGGCCGAGGCGAAAGCTGCACCGGTGGACTGCTTGACGTAGACACCGTTGGAGTTGACCGCGATCGCGTCGGCCCTGTTGTCGCCGTTGACGTCGGCGAGGAAGGTTCCCACCGACCCGTAGAAGGCCTCGGCGGTCCAGGCGGTGGTGGCGCCGAAGAGGGACCCGGTGGACCGCCGCACGTAGAGGGCGTTGTTGTTCACCGCGACCGCGTCAGCCCTGCCGTCGGCGTTCACGTCCGCGAACAGGGTGCCCCGCGAGCCGTAGTAGGGCGAGGTCGTCCAGCTCTCGTTGGGCCCGAAGATGCTGCCGCCCGTCGCGAAGTCCCGCACGAAGATGTCGTCGAGCGACGTGCTCGCGTTCGTGTCGCCCGGGACCAGGTCGGCCATGCCCGAGATGAAGGCCACGCTGAGCCCGTCCGCGGACAGGAACGCCCGGCTCGAGAGGTCCTCGCCGCCGGGGCGGGGATAGTCCACGGCGGGGTTCGAGCTCGTCGGTGCCGCCGGCCCACAGGAGGCTTGGCCACCCCCGAAGCCGCCGTGCTGGCAGACGTCGACCAGGGTGTTGGTGCCGGTCCGCAGGTCGCGCAGGAAGACATCCCGCTGCCCGTTGACGTCGCCCCTGACCACCGTGTGCGCATTGGCGGCGAAGCCCACCGTGTCGCCGGCGGCATCGAGGTTGGGCCGCTGGCTGGCGCCGGCGAGCTGGCCGCCGTTGTAGTCGACGCTCACCCGAATCGTCGTACCGGCGCCGACGAAGGCGCCGGCACGGGTGCCACGCACGAAGGCGTCGAGCGCGACGTTGGTGTCGGCCGGCACCAGGTTGTTCGAGGTCGACTGCCAGGCGACCTCGTCGCCGTTGCCGTCGATGGCCGGCCGGGTGCTGGCCTGGTTGCCGACGGCTCCGCCCGAGCTCACGCTCACCAGCACCGCGTACGCCGTGGAGTCGATCAACGGGTTCGCCGACTCATAGACCTGGGTCTTGCCGTTCGCCCGGCTGTCCAGGTTGGAGGCGTCGCTCTGCCAGGCGATGAACCTGCCGTCGGAGCTGATCTCGGCGTGCTCGTTCCCGCCGTTGGAGGCGGCCCGGCTCGCGGTTCTACTGACGAGCGCGGGCAGGCCCGCGGTGAAGGTCCTGGGGTCGAACCGGGTGACGTAGATGTCGTTGGGGTGGGGGTTGCCCGGTACGAGGTTGGTGCCCTTGCTGTTGTAGGTCACGTAGAAGTAGCCGGTGCCCGGCTCGGCGTACCCGCTGACGGTCGGCCGGTTGCTGTAGCCGTCGACGCTGCCGCCCGACGATGAGCGGGCCACCTCGAGGGTTCGGTTGAGCGCCATGTCGCGCAGGAAGATGCTGCCGGTACGGGTCGTCCGGCCGGCCACCAGGTTCGTGGCGGTGGAGTAGAAGACGGCATAGCGCCCGTCGCCGGTGACGTCGACGAAGGTCGCGGCGCCGTTCGGCATGCCGCCGTCGGCGGCCCGGTCGATCATCTCGATCGTCCCCGCGGGGTCGTTCTTGTTTACCCAGTAGTCGTCCGTGCCGTGGCCGGGCGTGTAGTCCGGCACCAGGCGGTCGGCACCGCTCTGGAAGACGACGTAGTTGCCGTCCTCGCTGATCCTGGGCCGCTGGCTGGTCCCGTTGGGCTGGACGTTGTTGTAGCCCATGCTCACCCGGGTGGTGCAGCCCGGAATCGTGCCCGAGCCGGTCGGACCGCTGTACGGCCCGTCGCTGCAGGCGCGGTTGGCCGGGAAGGCCGCCGCGGCGCCACCGGCCAGCGGCGCCAGCAGGGCCAGCGCCGCGGTGGTCACCAGAGCGGTTCGGAGCACGCGCATGGAACTTCCCTCGGTAAGGCGACCGCTCGTGGTCGGGCCGCCGGTGTCGGCCCCAGTCTCCGCCCCCACCCGGCCCGCCCGCCATAGCCAGTCGGCCCTCATTCGGGCAACGGCACTAGCATCGGTGCGGTGACCAGCAGGCCCGACCTCGACCGCAGCGTGACCGGCTCGTCGGGGCAGGCCGGCACCGGCTATGTGGCGCTCCAGCAGACGCCCTACCGGGGTCACGACCTGCTGGCCTCGGCCGTGATCGGCAACGTGCCGGCGGGCGGGCGGGTCTTCGAGGGCGGGGTGTCCAGCGGTTACTTCGCGCGGTTGCTGGTGGACGCGGGCCTCACCGTCGACGGCGCCGACCTCGACGCGGACGCGGCTCGCGAGGCGGAGCGGGTGTGCGACGTCGTCGTCGTCGGCGACCTGTCCACGATGGAGGTGGGGAAGCTGCGTCCGCCGTACGACGCGCTCGTCTTCGGCGACACGCTGGAGCACCTGCCCGACCCGCCGGCGGTGCTGCGCCGGCTGCGGCCGCTGCTCCGCGACGACGGGGTGGTGGTCATCTCCATCCCGAACGTCGCCAACTGGGCGATCCGGCTGGGCCTCCTCTTCGGCCGTTTCCGATACACCGAGCGCGGCATCCTCGACCGCACCCACCTGCGGTTCTACACCCGCCGCACGCTCGCGGAGATGTTCGGCGACGCCGGCTTCCGAATCGACGAGCTGGTCGCGGCCGTCCCGGTGCCGTTCGTGACCTGGCGGCCGCTGTGCCGGCTCGCCCATCGGGTCGGCAACCTGCGCCCCTCCCTGTTCGCCTACACCTTCGTCGTGGTCGCCCGACCGACCCGTTGACGCCCGGGGACCGGCGCGACCCCCTGCCGACCGGCGTACCGATCTGGCTGCTCGACGTGGACGGCGTGCTCAACGCGGTCTGCCATCCGCGCCGACCGCCGAGGACGTGGCGGCACTGGTCCACGGGCACCGCCTGCGCCGGGGGTGAGCGCTTCGTCATCACGTTCGCGCCCGAGCTCATGGTCGGCATCCGCAACCTGCACGACTCCGCCGTTGTCGAGGTGCGCTGGCTTACCACCTGGGGCCGGGACGCGAACGGGGGCCTCCGCAAGCTGCTCGGGCTGCCGGCCTTCCCGGTGGCCGGAGAGCCCGAGCAGGCGTCCGCGTGGTGGAAGCTGCCGTGTGCCGTCCGGACCGCGGCGGAGCGTCGCCCGATGATCTGGACCGACGACGACCTCGGCTACTCCGCCGCGGCATCTCGCTGGGCGACCGAGCTCGGGATCCTCGCCATCGCGCCCGAGCCGGTGGTCGGTCTCACGCCGGCCGACCTCGAGCGCATCCGCGCCTTCTGCGCCGCACCTCCGGCGCCGGGCGGCTCCTAGCCGGGCGGTGCGCCCAGCCGGTCCCGCAGGGCCGCGTCCTTGGCCCGCGCGCTCTCGCCGAGCGCGACCTGGAAGCGGGACATCGCTTCCCGCAACGGCTCGTCGTACGCCGAGAGGATCCGGACCGCCAGCAGGCCGGCGTTGCGGCCGCCGGCCACCGACACCGTGGCCACCGGGACGCCAGCCGGCATCTGCACGATGGAAAGCAGTGAGTCGAGGCCGTCGAGGTGGGCCAGCGGCACCGGGACACCGATGACCGGCAACGGAGTCGAGGCGGCCAGCATGCCCGGAAGATGGGCCGCCCCCCCGGCGCCGGCGATCAGGACCCGCAGGCCTCGGGCCGCCGCCGACTCGCCGTAGTCGAGCATGTCCCGCGGCGTCCGGTGGGCCGAGACGACCCGGACCTCGTGCGCCACGCCGAACTCGGCCAGCGCCTCGGCGGCCGGCGCCATCGACGTCCAGTCCGAGTCGCTGCCCATCACGACACCGACCACCGGCGACCCGCTCACGCCGGGCCCCGCAGCGCAGCGGCGGCCCGCCCCGCCCGGCCGCGCGCCTCGGCCGGGTCGTCCCCTAGAGCCGTCACATGGCCGACCTTGCGGCCCGGCCGGACGTCCTTGCCATACAGGTGCACCCGCACGCCGGGGTCGGCGGCCAGCACCCAGGGGAGCCGGTTGCAGATGTCCGGGTCGGCGCCGCCCAGGACGTTCGCCATGGCGACCGCGGGTGCGGTGCTCGCGGTCTCCCCCAGCGGCCAGTCCAGGACCGCCCGAAGGTGCTGCTCGAACTGCGAGGTACGGGCGCCCTCGATGGTCCAGTGGGCGCAGTTGTGCGGCCGCATCGCCAGCTCGTTGACCAGCAGCCCGGCTTCGGTCTCGAACAGCTCGACCGCCAGTACGCCGACCACGTCCAGCGCCGCCGCGATGGTCACCGCCAGCAGGCGCGCCTCCTCGGCGCCGCCGGCGGTCAGTCCCGGTGCCGGGGCGAGGACCTCGACGCAGATGCCGTTGCGCTGGACCGTCTCCACCACCGGCCAGGCCGCCACCTCGCCGCTGGGCCGGCGGGCGACAACGGCGGCGAGCTCCCGGCGCACGGCGACGTACTCCTCCACGTACAGCGGGGTGGATCCGGCGGTGGCCATCAGTCGCTCGGCGTCGTCCCGGTCGACGGCGAACCAGACCCCGCGCCCGTCGTATCCACCACTGACCGCCTTGAGGACCACGGGCCACCCGGTGGTCGCGGCGAAATCCGTCACGTCGGCCGCCCCCTCGATCCGCCGCCAGCGGGGCACCGGAAACCCGAGCTCGCCCAGCCGAGTTCGCATCGCGACCTTGTCCTGAGCGCACAGCTTGGCGTCGGGGCCGGGTCGGACGACGACCCCCTTGTCGACGAGCACGCGCAGGTGCTCCGGTGGAACGTGCTCGTGGTCGAAGGTCACCACGTCGCAGCGGGCCGCGAACCCGAGCAGGTCGTCCAGGTCGCGGTAGTCGCCAACCACCACGTCTGCCGACACCAGCGCGGCCGAGTCCGCGGGGCGCTCGGCCAGCACGCGGAGCGAGAGACCGAGCCCGATCGCGGCCTGGTGGGTCATCCGAGCCAGCTGGCCGGCGCCGACCATGCCGACGACCGGCGTACGCCACCCCCCCGAGCCTGTCACCGTCCACCCCCGGCTCGCCTCGCGAGTAGATCGGGCGCCAGTGTGACAGTGACCGGCATGGACAGGCGTTGGTGCTTCGCCGACCGCCTCGGCCCGCTGGCTAGGCGTCGGGGCTCTTGGCGGCGTACCTGCGGGCGTCGGCGGCCCGCAGGAGCTCGTCGAAGCTGGCGCCGTCAGCTGGGAAGGCGCTGACCCCGATGCTCACCCGAACCGCGCCGTGCCCGCCCTTGGCGGTCGCCGGGGTGGTGAGCGTCTTGGCGAGCTCGCCGGCGACCCGCTGTCCCTCGGCGGCGGCTGCGGACTGGTCGAGGCTCGGGCCTGCAGCTCGCCGGGCGCCGTGTCGGCGATCGCCAGCAGCTCGTCGAGCGGGGCGGCGTCCAGCACCTCGGGTTCGACGTTGACGAACAGCGTCAGCGGCAAGAGGACACCGGCGACGATAGCCCGACGCAGCGCGACCCGACGGCACAGCTCGTCCAGCTCAGCGAGCCGACCGGCGGAGCGGGCGGCGGCGAAGAGCTGGTCACGCGCCAGCGGCCCTCTCGGCCCCCGGGCCAGAGCCTCGTAGCCGACCACGACTCCGGTGTCGAGATCCACGATGGGTTGAAGGACGCTGTGAACCTGCTCGTGTTCGAGCACCTGCTCAATGCCGGTCATCGTCTCTGCCCGCCTCCCCAGCCGCCTCTGGTGATCGGCCAAGCCGGCGCATCGACTGAAGAGGTCCGGCTGGACACCGAAGAAAGTGGCTGGCGCGATCCCTAAGCGGCCATTGGCGTACGGTCCGGGCACCTACTGTTGTACATCTCGCGTATGGAAGTCGCGATCAGCACCCTTCGGGCAGACCTGGCGACATGGATCGCTCGAGCTCGGGCGGGCGAGGAGGTACTGGTCACCGACCGAGGGACCCCCGTCGCCCGCCTGCTGCCCGTGGACACCGACTCGGTCATCGAGCGCCTGACTCGAGAGGGGCTGCTGACCAAACCGCGCGGGACGCCGCGGCCGACCGCCACCGGGCACCTTCGAGTGCGGGCCAGCGGACCGGTGGCGGACCTGGTGAGCGAACAGCGCCGTTAGACCGTGGCAGTCGTCTACTTCGACAGCAGTGCTCTCGTGCAGCTTCTCGTCGAGGAGCACGGCAGTGATCTGGTCGCGCCCTGTGGGACGGCTGTGACGCGGCGATCTCGAGCCGGCTCGCCTACCCGGAGGTACGCGCGGCGTTGGCGGCCGCGGGCCGAGCCGGCCGGCTGGACGAGGGGAGCCGACGCGAGGCTGGGGCCGTCTGGGAGGAGTTCTGGCCGCCGTGCGTGTCGTCGAGCTGACCCGCACCGTGGGTCATCATGCCGGCGTGCTGGCAGCGGAACACTCTCTTCGAGGCGGCGACGCCGTACATCTCGCCAGCGCGCTGGCACTCGTTCCGTTGACGTCGTCGTCGCGGTCTGGGACGAGCGACTACGAGCGGGAGCCGTCGCCGCGGGGCTACGGGTTGCCCCAGCCGGACAACTCGCTATGCGGGGGCGCTGAGCCACTCAACGAGTAGGCACCGCTACGTCGGAGCGGACAGCCCCAGCTCGCGGACGATCAGCAGCCGCTGGATCTCTGACGTACCCTCACCGATCTCGAGGATCTTCGAGTCGCGCCAGTGCCGGGCGACCGGGTACTCGTTGATGAACCCGTACCCGCCGTGCACCTGGGTCGCCTCCCGCGCGTTGGTCACCGCGGCTTCGCTGGCGAACAGCTTGGCGATCGCGGCCTCCTTGGTGAACCGCTGGCCGGCCAGCATCTTGGCCGCCGCGGAGTAGTAGGCCATCCGGGCCACGTGGGTGCGCATCTCCATGTCGGCGATCTTGAAGGAGATAGCCTGGTACGCCGCGATCGGCCGGCCGAAGGCCTCCCGCTCCTTCGCGAACTTCACCGACTCGTCGACGCAGGCCTGGGCGAGCCCGACCGCCAGCGCCGCGATCGCGATCCGGCCCTCGTCGAGGATCGCGAGGAAGTTGGAGAAGCCGCGGCCGCGCTCGCCCAGCAGGTTGGCCTCGGGCACCCGGACGTCGGTGAAGGCCAGCTCACGGGTGTCCGAGGCGTGCCAGCCCACCTTGGAGTACTTCTTGCCGGCCGAGAAGCCGGGGCAGGGCACCGGCACCAGGATCGCCGAGATCTCCTTCTTGCCATCCGGACGCATCCCGGTCACGGCGGTGGTGGTCACCAGCGTCGTGATGTCGGTGCCCGAGTTTGTGATGAACGCCTTGGTGCCGTTGACCACCCACTCGCCGTCGCGCAGCTCGGCCCGCGTGCGGGTCGCCCCCGCGTCGGAGCCGCCGCCGGGCTCGGTGAGCCCGAACGCCCCAAGCGCCTCGCCCGAGGTCAGCGACGGCAGCCAATGCACCTTCTGCGCCTCGGTGCCGAACCGGTAGACCGGCATCGCGCCGAGCGAGACGCCGGCCTCCAGCGTGATCGCGACGGAGGAGTCGACCCGGGCCAGCTCCTCGATGGCGAGGCAGAGGGCGAAGTAGTCGCCGCCCATCCCGCCGTACTCCTCGGGAAACGGCAGACCGAACAGGCCCATCTGCGCCATCCCGGCCACGATGTCGTAGGGGAACTCCTCGGTGCGGTCCATCTCCTCGGCCCGCGGCGCCACCACCGAGCGGGCGAAGGACTCGACGGTCTTGCGCAGCGTCTCGTGTTCCTCGCTGAGTCCCAGGTCGAGCACGGTTCACCACCTAGGTCGATCGCAGCTCTTCCGGTTGTTGTGGCGCAGCCTCGATGGTCCCACGCCGCCGTTAGGCTGGCCGTATGAGCACCCTCGACCGTCCGGGTACGACGCACCACCATCCGGTCGTCGAAGACATCGCCCACGACCCACTGCGGCTCCATTCCCCGAGGCGGGAGCGCCACTTGACGCCGGTCAACCTGCTGCTCGTGATCACCGCGGTGGCCATCGCCGCGGTCGGCCAGGTCCTGCTCCGCCACGGCATGCGGGTCGCCAAGGAGGCGACGCTCGGGAGCGGCGGTTCCCTCGCCGTGTCCGCCGCCACCTCGCCGTACGTACTGGGCGGCCTCGCGGTCTTCGCCATCTCGGCCGTGATCTGGCTGGCCGCGCTGTCGCGGGTGCCGCTGTCGGTCGCCTACCCGTTCAACGCCCTCGGCTACCTCGGCATCCTGACCGCCAGCGCCGTGGTGCTGCACGAACGGGTGGCGGCCCGCACCTGGATCGGTTCGGCCTTCGTCGTATTGGGACTGATCATGGTCGTCACCAGCGCCAACTCGCGCTAGGCGGGACCGGTCCGGACCGGTAGGGCGTTCGCCGGGCTCTCCACCGGCGCGGTCACGGCCGGCAGGAACACCGCGAACACAGGCGGCCGCGGCCGCACCAGCTCGAGCCGGCCACCGTCGGCCTCCACCAGAGCACGGGCCAGCGCCAGCCCCAGCCCGGTGCCGGACCCGCCGCTCACCGAGCGGCGGAAGACGTGGGGAACGAGGGCCTCGGCCACGCCGGGGCCCTCGTCGGACACCTCGACCACGGCGTACTCCCCCGACTCGCGGGCGCGCACGGCCACCGTTCCAGCCCCGTGGGTCAGCGCGTTCTCGAGCAACGAGGCCACTGCCTGGCCAAGTCCGCCGGCCGTCGCCGCCGCCAGCAGCCGTGGCGGCACCGTGACGTTGAGCGTCCGGCCGGCGCGGCGGTACGCCGGGCGCCACTCGCGGGCCTGTTCGCGCAACAGTGTCGCGACATCCACCGGCGCCACCATGGCGGACCGGTTGTCACGGGCCCGGGCCAGCAGCGAGTCGACCACCGTGGTCAGCCGCTCGACCTGCGCCAGCGCCGCATCGACCTCCGCGCGAACGGTGGTCGGGTCCTCGGCGAGCGCGATCTCCTCCAGCCGGATCGACAGGGCGGTGAGCGGCGTACGCAGCTGATGCGAGGCGTCGGAGGCGAAGTCGCGTTGGCGGCGCAGCAGCTCGCGCAGCCTGTCGGCACTGCGGTCGAGCACCTCGGCCACCCGATCGAGCTCGGGTACGCCGTAGCGCCGATGGTGCGGGCGGGTGTCTCCGGAGCCGAGCCGGTCGGCGGTTACGGCCAGCTCGACCAGCGGTTCGCCCAGGCGGCGGGCCTGCACGACGGCCAGGCCGACCGCGACCGCGGTCGAGAGCAGCACCAGCGCGCCGACGAGTGCCCACCCCCGGCGTACTCGCTCGTCCACCTCGCTGCGGTCACTGCTGACCACGACCGCGCCGCCCTCGGGCAGCTTCGCGCTGGCGGAGATGGTGGCGCCGCGGATCAGCGCACCCACCACCGTCTCCGGTTCGCGGGCGCCGCTGAGGCTGACCCTCCGGCCGGTGGGCGCGAGACCGACCAGCGTGTCGCGGTCGATCATTCCGCCAGCCTGCTCGCGGCGCTGCACCTCGACTGCGATCCGCTCGGCGTTGTCGGCCAGCCGCTGGACCGCCTGGTCGTGGATCAGCCGCGAGCCGACCAGGCCGAGCGGAAGCCCGAGCAGTACGACGGCGAGGAAGGCGACCGCCAGGGTGGAGGCCAGCAGCCGGCGCTGCACCAGTCAGCCGAGCTCGAAGCGGAACCCGACCCCGCGCACGGTGGTGATGTAGCGAGGGTGGCTGGCGTCGTCGCCCAACTTGCGACGCAACCACGAGACGTGCATGTCCAGGGTCTTGGTGGACCCCCACCAGTTGGCGTCCCACACGTCCCGCATCAGCCGCTCACGGGTGACCACCGAGCCGGCGTCACGCATCAGCACCCGCAGCAGGTCGAACTCCTTGCTGGTCAAGGTCAGCTCATCCTCGCCGAGCCAGGCCCGGCGGGACGCCACGTCGATCCGTACGCCGTTGGCCGACGGGCTCTCGTTCGCGCCGCGTCTTAGCAGCGCGCGCACCCGCGCCAACAGCTCGGCCAGCCGGAACGGCTTGGTGACGTAGTCGTCGGCGCCGGCGTCGAGGCCGACTACGGTGTCGACCTCTTCTGCCCGCGCGGTCAGCACCAGCACCGGCAGCAGCGGCGCCCGCTCCCGTAGCCGCCGGCAGACCTCCAGGCCGTCCATCTCCGGCAGCCCGAGGTCGAGCACGACCAGGCCGATGTCGCCGGAGAGCGCCGCACTTAGAGCGCCGGGGCCGTCCTCGCGCACAGTGACGTCGTAGCCCTCCCGCCGCAGCGCACGCGCGAGCGGCTCGGCGATCGCCGGGTCGTCCTCGGCCAGCAGCACAGAGGTCACGCTCGCATGCTAGATCTGTTGGGCGCCGATCGGTCGCCATACCGCCCGCCTGCGCCGCCCCGTCCGCCACCCCCACTGTCCGCGCGCGGTCGAAGCGACTCCCCAAGAGATCGGCGTACGGCGTGGGGTTCCTCGACCGCGTGAGCCGGTCGGGGTCAGGCGGCGAGGTGGGGGTGCACGGTTGCGACGACGTACGCCGGTCGCCGCAGCACGTCGTGCCACGTGAACCGGACCACCCGCCAGCCGACCAGCGCATTTCGTCCGCCAGCGGTCGGTGCAACGGCCCGCAGCTGGCCGTGAGGCTCCTTCCCGTCCGCCTCGAGCCTCAGCCGATGAGCCGGCCCACCGCGGTCTCCGGGGTCGGCTTGCCGGGGCGGCGTCGGGCGGGCGGGTACTGACCCTCAGACCGGGGTGACCCCGTGGCGGCGGCGGGAGAAGGAGCGGTCCTTGCCCCGGTACGCCGAGAACCGGCGTACCAGTTCTGCTCGGAGGTCCTCCGGCTCCACGACCGCGTCGACGACCTGCTCGCTGGCCAGCCGGACGATGTCGATGTCCTCGTCGTATTCAGCCCGCTGCGCCGCCACGAACGCCGCACGCTTCGACTCGGGCATCGCCTCGATCTTGTTGAAGTAGACCGCGTTGACCGCCGCCTCGGCCCCCATCACGGCAATCTTGGCGGTCGGCAGCGCCAGCGTGGCGTCGGGCTCGAACCCCGGCCCGGCCATCGCGTAGAGCCCGGCGCCGTAGGCCTTGCGCACGACCACGCAGATCTTCGGGACGGTCGCCTCGGACACCGCGGTGATCATCTTGGCGCCGTGCCTGATGATCCCCTCGCGCTCCACCGCCGTACCGACCATGAAGCCCGGTACGTCGGACAGGAACAGCAGCGGCACGTTGAAGGCGTCGCACAGTGAGATGAACCGGGTCGCCTTGTCCGCCGAGTCCACGAACAGGACGCCGCCCTTGAACTGCGGGTTGTTGGCCACCACGCCGACGACCTCGCCGTCGAGCCGGGCGAAGCCGACCGCGAGCTCGCGAGCCCACAGCCCGTGGATCTCGAAGAAGCTGTCCTCGTCGACCAGCCCGCGGACGTAGCGGCGCATGTCGAAGGCCTGCCGCTCGCTCGCCGGCACCAGCGCCCGCAGGTCGACCGGCTTGGGCTCGCGCCCCTCGGCCCGCGGCGGCGAGCCCTGCCAGTTGTCCGGGAGGTAGGACAGGTAGGTCCGAACGGTCTCCAGCGCCTCCGGCTCGTCGTTCGCCAGGTAATGCCCAACGCCGGAGACGGAGCAGTGCATCCGCGCGCCGCCCATCTCCTCAAGCGTGGTCTTCTCTTTGACGACCATCTCGACCATGCGGGGGCTGCCGAGGTACATCGAGGCGTTGCCCTCGACCATCACGACGATGTCGCAGAACGCCGGGATGTAGGCACCGCCCGCCGCTGACGGCCCGAAGAGCGCACAGACCTGCGGAATGGACCCGCTCGCGCGCACCTGGGTGTGGAAGATCTTGCCGGCGCCGCGCCGGCCCGGGAACAGGTCGACCTGGTCGGTGATGCGGGCGCCGGCGCTGTCCACGAGATAGACCATCGGCACGGCGGTGCGGTACGCCGTCTCGATGACGCGAATGATCTTCTCGACGGTCCGGGCGCCCCACGAGCCCGCCTTGACGGTCGAGTCGTTGGCCATCACGCACACCGGTCGGCCGGCCACGGTCGCCGTACCCGTGATGACGCCGTCGGCCGGCAGGTCGCCCGCGACGACGTTGGCGAACAGCCCGTCCTCGGTGAAGGAGCCCTCGTCGACGAGCAGCCGGATCCGCTCGCGGGCGAACAGCTTGCCCTTGGCCGCGTTGGCGTCGTGGTACTTGGCCGCGCCGCCCCGCTCCACCGTGGCGCGCAGGTCGGCGACCGGCGGGTGGTGTGGCATCGGGTTGTGCTGCTCGGGCACGGGGTCCTCGTCGGGCGCAGGTCGCGCGCTGAGTCGAGTACCCAGCGGATATATCTATATCAAGGGAGTACTCGACCGCTGGCGCTACACCCACCGGTTCCGGGGTTGTCCGACCGGCAGGAGAAGGTGGGCAGGTGGGCAGCGAGACCGACCTCGAGCGAGCCGATCTCTCTGTACCGCCCGGACCTGGCGCCGTGCACGGCGCGTCACCCGCCACCGCCGTACTGCCGCCCCGGTCACGGGTGCACGGGGCGGCGTACCGCACCTTTGGCGGGCTGCCGCGCGACTTCTGGTTCCTGTGGAGCGGCACACTGGTCAACCGGCTGGGGACGTTCGTCGAGCCGTTCCTCGCGCTCTACCTCACCCGCGAGCGCGGGCTGTCCGTATCCGCGACCGGGCTGGTGCTGGCGCTGCTCGGTGTCGGCGGCTTCATCTCGCAGGGGCTCGGCGGCACGCTGGCCGACCGGATCGGCCGGCGTCCGACGCTGGCCGTTGGCATGTTCAGCGCCGCCGCCGCGATGCTGCTGCTCGGCTTCGTTCGTGCCCTGCCGTTGGTGATCGTCAGCACCTTCCTGGTCGGGCTGACCCTCGACATCTACCGGCCCGCCTCCAGCGCGCTGATCGCGGACCTGGTGCCACCGGCCGAGCGGCCGCGAGCGTTCTCGCTGCTGTTCTGGGCGGTCAACCTCGGCTTCGCGGTCGCCACGACGCTCGCCGGCTTCGCTGCGGACTCCGGCTACACGGTGCTCTTCGTCGGCGACGCGGTGACCAGTGCCATCTTCGGACTGCTGGTGCTGCGCGGCGTACGGGAGAGCCGGCCGGCGGTGCCGCGGGCCGCACGACGGCAAGGTCCTGGCTGGCCGCAGGTGCTGCGTGACCGGGTGCTGCTGGGGGTGGTCGGCCTCCAGCTCGCCTCTGCGTGCATCTACTTCCAGGTCTTCTTCACGCTGCCGCTCGCCATGCGGGCCAACGGCCTGCGCTCGGCCGCGTTCGGACTGGTGATCGCTCTGAACGGCGTCCTCATCGTCGTACTCCAGCCACTGGTGGCCAGCTGGCTCGGGCGGCTGCCGCGGGTCCAGCTGCTGGCCGGCTCCCAGCTCGTCATGGGGCTCGGGTTCGGGCTCAACAGTTTCGCGACAACCGCGCCGGCGTACGCCCTGGCCGTGGTCGTGTGGACGCTGGGTGAGATCGCCGGCGCCGCACTCGCCTCCTCGATCGTGGCGGACCTGGCGCCGCCGGAGCTGCGCGGGCGCTACTCCGGGATGTACGGCATGTCCTTCGGGGCCGCCGCGATCATCGCCCCCGTCATCGGAACGGCGGTGTTCGACCTGGCGGGAGCGGTGACGCTGTGGGCGGGCTGCGCCGCGCTCGGTGTGGTGGTGGCGAGCGGGACGCTGCTGCTGGGGCCGGCCATCCGCGCCCGCGCCGCGGCTGCCGCTGCGGCCGCCGCCGCCACCCACTGAGCCGCGATCAGGGCGCCAAACGCCGTCGGTCGCGACGGCAGCCGTACGGGCTAGGCGATCCCCTGCTGGCGACGGCGTACCTCCAGCGTCGCCAGCACCTCACGGCGTCCGGCTCCTGGTGCAGTCGCCGGTGGGAGAACCGGAGCACCAGCACCCCAGCGCCTCTACTCCGTGTTCTCCATGATGCCGAAGGCCTTTGCCGCGACGCCGCCGAGCACGATCATCGCCACGCCCACGGCGATCAGCCACCACTGGCGCAGGATCAACCCAACGCCCCCGGCGACGAAGCCGAGGACGATCACGATGATGCAGGCCCACAACCGGTTCGGCGTACGGCGCGCATGGTCACCGCGCTCGCCACCCTGCCGAGGCTGCATCTCCAGCCAGTTGGGGTCCGAGGTCATGCGCTCAGCATGGCGTACGCCTCGAGCGCGGACCAGCGCGCAGCACCTGGCTCGGCAGCGCGTGGCCGACCAGGCGCTCGGCCTCGGCAGCGGCCTCGATCAACGCATCGAGGTCGACGCCGGTGGCCACCCCCATGTCCTCGACCATGTGGACCAGCTCCTCGCTGGCCACGTTGCCGCTGGCACCGGGCGCGTACGGGCAGCCACCGAGCCCGCCCACCGAGGCATCGAAGTCGGTCACGCCGAGCTGCAACGCAGCGAGGACGTTGGCCAGCCCGGTGCCCCGGGTGTTGTGGAAGTGCAGGTTGAGCGGCATCTCGGCGTATGCCGACCGGAACTCGCCCACCAGGGAGGTGACGCGTCCGGGCGTGGCCATGCCGGTGGTGTCGCCGAAGGAGATCCCGTCGGCGCCGTCCCGGACGGCCCGCCCGGCGACCTCGAGCACCCGCTCGACGGACACCTCGCCTTCATAAGGGCAGCCGTACGACGTCGCCACGATCACCTGGCAGGTCGCGCCGGCCTCATGCGCGCTCGCCAGCAGGCCGGCGACGTCGTCGAGGGACTCGGCCGTGGATCGGTTGACGTTGGCCCGGTTGTGGGTGTCCGAAGCCGACACGACGACCTCGATCTCCCGGAAACCGGCGTCGAGGGCGCGCTGCGCTCCCCGCGGGTTGGGCACCAGCGCCGAGTAGCGCACCGACTCCGCCCGCTCGATCGAGCGCCAGACCTCGTCGGCGTCGGCCATCTGCGGGATCGCCTTGGGATGCACGAACGACACCGCCTCGATCCGGCTCACGCCGGTCCGCGACAGCGCGTCGATCAGCGCCACTTTCCCCGCGGTGGGCACCGGGGCCTCGTTCTGCAGGCCGTCGCGAGGACCGACCTCGCGTAGCGAGATCGACCGCGGCAGGTCGCTCATGTGCTCACTCCCTGGGCCAGCTCGGCGTTCGTTTCTCGTTGAACGCCGCGATGCCCTCTTTTCTGTCCGCCGAGAACGCCACCGTGCGCCAGGCGGCGTCCTCGATGTCCAGGCCCGCGGCGAGGTCGACACCGGCGCCGTGCCGCAGCGCCCGCTTGGCCGCCCGCACGCCGACCGGCGAGTTCGCCGCGATCTGCCCGGCCAGCTCCAGCGCCGCCGCCCGGGCCGCCCCCGCCGGCACCCGTCGGTCGACCAGCCCGAGCCGCTCTGCCTCCTCGATCGACACCCGCCGGCCGGTGAGGATCAGGTCGGCCGCCCGCGCCGCGCCGATGCGGCGCAGCGTCAGCTGGGTGCCGCCACCACCGGGGACCAGCCCCACGGTGACCTCCGGCAGCCCGAGGACCGCGGTCTCGTCGGCAACAATGAGGTCGCACGACAGCGCCAGCTCGAAGCCGCCGCCGAGGGCGTAGGAGTGCACCGCGGCCACCGTGGGCTGGGGCAGGTCCAGGACGCCGGCGAAGGCCGCCCGCATGACCGGCCGCTGCCGGAGCAGGTCGGCGTCGGTGAAGCTCGCCCGCTCCTTGAGGTCGGCACCGACGCAGAAGGCCGCCTCGCCGGCAGCGCAGAGCACCACCGCACGCACCGTGGCGTCGGCGGCCAGCGCGGCACAGGCGCGCGCCAACGACCGGGCCATCGCGGTGGAGATCGCGTTGCGGGCCGCCGGCCGGTCCAGCACCAGCTCGGCCACTGGTCCCACCCGGCGGACGGAGACCCCGTCGTACGCCGGCTCCGTCACGATCGGCGAGACTACCGAGGGCGATTCCCGGCTCAGGTCACCGCGGTCGGGGTCGGCGGGCACGACTCGTGCCGCCAGGTGCCCGCCGCCGTCCGGCGGACGAAGTCGCCCTCGCCGAGGTCGCGATCACAGCGGTCACAGACCGCGTCTGCCTCCGCCCGCGCCTCGGCCCCGGCAGTCGGGCGTTGCGCCCGCGTACCACCTGTCCTTGCGGCGCTGGAAATGGCGTGGGAGCGCAGTGGGCCGGGGTTGAAACCGGCGCCGAAGAAGTTCTGGTCCGACATGACAGTCACCTGCTGTCAGTGAAGCACGGTCAGCCGCTCCCGGACAGGGTGCGCCGGGCGTCGTAGGCCTCGAGCAGGTCGTAGACGAGCCGGTGCACGGCCTCGACCCGTGGAACGTCGGTCAGGGTGAGCTGGCCGTAGTCGCCTGCGGAAGAGATCGTGAGCGTGCCGCAGCCCAACAGCCGGTCGACCAGCCCGTGGCCGAACGTCACCTCGTTCACCCGGTGCAGCGGCACGTCGCGGCCGCGGCGAGCCAGGATCCCGGAGAGTAGGACGACCCGCCGGTCGGTCAGCACGAAGTGCGTGGTCCGCCAGCGGAGATAGGGCAGCACCGAGCCGGCCAGCGCAAGGAGCAGGGCGACGACCAGTACGGCGGTCTGCGCCGGGCGGTGCCAGCGACCGGCCGGCATGGCAGCGACGGCGTAAGACGTCCCGCCGGCGAGCACCACGAGGAGCGTGGCGGGGAAGACGAGCTCCTTCCAGTGGGGGTGCAGCTCGGCGACGACCTCCTCGCCCTCGCTCAGCAGCCGCCGCAGGTACGCCATCTCGGTCCTCCACCCTCCGGCCCGCGACGATCGTGACAGAAGACGCCCATTCGACCCGTCAACCAGGAGAGCCGGCTTCGCGTCTTCCCAGCACCACGACAACGAAAGGCGAGCGCCATGGCCAGCTCCCGAACCCTCCTAGGCATCCCTCTCTGCCTGGCGGCCACGCTGCTCGCCGGTTGCACCGGTACGACGCTGGAGGCCTCCTCGGGCACTCCGAGCGTCGGCGCGCCGGTCGCCGCCCCCCCCGCTGCAGCCCCGTCGGTGCCGGCCGCCGGACCTCCGGCCAGCGCCCGCGGTCGCCGCGCCGTAGCGGTCTACTACCTCGCCGACACCGGCGCCACCGGTCCGCGCCTCTACCGCGAGTTCCACCTGCGGCCGGCCACCTCGGCAGTCGTCCGCGACGCCGTCGACGCAATGCTGCACGAGGCGCCGTACGACGCCAGCTACGTCAGCCTGTGGCCGCGCGACACCAAGGTGCTGGGCGTCACGATCACCGGCGGCCTCGCCACCGTGAACCTGTCCCGTCAGGCGCTCGGCGGCTCGGCCGGGTCGACGTTCGAGGTCGCCAGCCTGCAGCAGCTCGGGTGGACCGTCACGGGTGCGGCACCGGCGGTCACGTCGGTGCAGGTGCTGATCGAGGGCCGCAGCTCCGGGATCATCGGCGGCCGCGAGATCGCCGACTTCTGGGGCGCCGGTGGGCTCGCGACGCAGCCCCTGCGGCGCGCTCCGCAGTTCGAGGTGCTGGGCCCGGTCTGGGTGCTATCGCCGACTCCCGGCGCCGTCGTCGGGCCGGACGTCACCATCGCGGGCACCGAGAGCGTCTTCGAGGGGACCGTCAACTGGGAGGTCCGCGCAGGGACGACCGTCGTGCGGCACGGGTTCGTCACCGGAGTCGGTGCCCCCGGGCGAGGAACGTGGAGCGCTCACGTTCGGCTGGCGCCCGGCAGCTACGTCGTCCGCGCCTGGGAGGCCTCGGCCAAGGACGGGTCGGTCACCTTCCTCGACGACAAGGCGTTCCGCGTCCGCTGACCTGCGCAGGTGTACGACGTCCCCGGCGGCGAGGCGCTGCTCACCGCCGCCGGGGAGCTCGACCACCAGCCGGCCGGTGCCGTCGATCTCGACGACCCGGCCGGTCAGCGTGCCGCCTCCGGGAAGCGCCGCAGTCACGTCTCGACCCAGCGTCGCGGAGAGCTTCCGGTACGCCGGCAGCACCGTCTCGGGCCCCCCGCCGATGGCCAGCCACCCGCCGTACGCCGTCGCCAGCTCCCGCAGCACCGCGAGCAGGATCGGTGGGCGGTCGGTGGGCTGGCCGGTCTCGATCGCGAGTGAGGTGGCACCGGACCGCAGCTCGCCCCGGTTCGTCGAGACGTTGAGGCCCATCCCGATCACAACGGCGTCGTCGACGACCTCGGCGAGCAGGCCGGCCAGCTTGCGGTCACCGACGACGAGGTCGTTGGGCCACTTGACCTCGATCGCCACGTCGAGCTGGCGTCGCAAGGCGCCGGCCGCCGCTACGGCAGTGACGAGCCCGAGCAGCCCCCACCGGTCGCGAGGGACGGCCGGGCGGAGCAGCACCGAGAACGTCAGCCCGGCGCGCGCCGGCGACGACCAGGAGCGGTCGAGCCGTCCGCGGCCCGCGCTCTGGTGCTCGGCGACGACCACGAGGCCCTCCGCTGCCCCGGCCCTCGCGGCCGCCGCGACGTCCGCGTTCGTGGAGCCGGTCTCGGCGACCACCCGCATCTCCCGCCAGAGCCCGCCGTCGTGAGCGAGCGCGGACCGCAGCACCGGCACCGGCAGTGGCGGCCGGTCCAGGTCGGCATACGGCGAGGTCACATCGCCGAGCCTAGGGACGACCGAGTCTTGACCACTCCTGCACACAACTGGACCCCTGGTCGGCCGCCCGACACTCACCGGAGACGCCAGGCCGGCTGGTTGTGTGCAGGAGTGGTCAGCCAGCCGGACGGGCGCGCCCGCCATAGGCTGGCGCTCCCGTCGTACCGGAGGACCGCCCCGATGACCA
>JAABUR0100000637.1_pt1 | contig 73856 bp, 58 predicted proteins | sample 5560091 | NCBI WGS metagenome assembly JAABUR01 (sample SAMN10711879, study PRJNA513375) | rock metagenome | isolation source: Antarctica rocks | place: Antarctica: Victoria Land, University Valley sud
CGGCGAGTGGCCGGCGGTCCCTGATCAATTCCGGTCGGCGATCAGCTCAGCTATGAGTGGCGTGGGCCGCCCACCTACCGCCGGACGCATTGTCGGACAGGGGCCGCGGGGTGTAATAGTTGGCGTATTGCTCGATTCCGGCGGTAACCAGCGCGGCGCGGTCGGCGGATGGGCCGGTGAAGCGCTCGGGGGCGATCGTCGAGCAGTCGATCGACGGCTCGCCACTAACGATCCACTCGGCGAGGACGCGGCCGATCCCGGATGAGAGGGAGAAGCCGCTCCCGTTGCAGCCGGTGGCTACCCAGAAGCCGGTCGCCCCGGGAACCGGTCCCGCCAGGAAGTGGGCATCGGGGGTCATGGTGAAGAGACCGCCGCGTGTCTCGGCGATCGGTGCGTCGATCAATGCTGGAACCTGGACGCGCACATCTGACGTCATGCGATCGAGGACACCCCCGTCGAGGGGCACATCGGCCATCGTGAAGCGCGGACCGGTGTCGCGGGGATCGAGCGGGAGGGGATTGTGCTCCATCCCGCCAACCATCAGCCCTCCCCGCGCGGGACGGAGATAGACCGACGCGTCGACGATGCGGGCGATCCGGTGCCCCGGATCGACTCCGCCAAGCGGCGTGGTGATGCGAAGCTGGTGTCGCACCGGCGCCACGGGAATCGTCACCCCGGCCAGGGCGCCGACGATCGGCGACCAGGCGCCGGCCGCGTCGATCACAACCGGCGTCCGGACCGCGCCGCGGGGCGTGACGACCCCGGCAACCCGTCCGAGTTCCATTCGGATCGCGCTGACAGTGGTGTCCCCGATAACGGTCATGCCGAGGCGCTCGCCGGCCGCCTGATAGGCGTCGAGCAAGGTCGCTGGCTCCTCGATATAGATGTCACCCGGCACATCGATGGCGGCGAGAATGCCAGCGCCTTCCAGATACGGGGCGACATCGTGAAGGAGCGCGGGGGTGATCTCCGCGGTCTCGACGCCCCAGCCGCGGGATTGCGCGGCCTCCGCGCGAATCATCGCGGCGTGGGCCGCCGTGCGGGCCAGCAGCAGGCTGCCCGAGGGAACGTAGGGGAGGGCCACACCCGTTAACTGCTCGAACCTGGTGACGATCTCCACACTGAGCCGGGCCAGCGCGGTCAACGTCGCGTCGGCCCGAACGAGCTTGAAGAGACCGGCGGCACGGGGCGATGTCTGCGACGCCGGAGCGAACTGGTCAAGCACCAGCACCCGGCCCGCACCGAGGGCCGTTAGATGATAGGCGGCGCTCAGACCGAACGCGCCAGAACCGATGACCACGACGTCCGCGTCCTCCGGGAGAAGTCCGGTCTCCATGTCGATGGCTCCCATCTCGCTGACTGGTCGTTCCCGGCGCTGGTTCCCGACGATTGTAGAGGAGTGTCAACGGCGTATCGATGGCTGAGCGGTTGTCCGGTGCCCGCGGACGCCTGTATGCTGCGGCGCATGACGACATCTTCCGGTTCCATGACGACGCCTGTCGTCGGTATTGTCGGCGGCGGCCAGCTGGCCCGGATGATGTACCAGGCAGCCATCCCGCTTGGACTCCGCCCGCGGATCATGGTGGAGCGTGACGACGATGCGGCGGCATTGATCGCGGCCGACGTCACGATTGGCTCCCCGACCTCAGCCTCGGACCTGCGGGCGTTCGCCGCGGGGTGCGACGTGCTGACGTTTGACCACGAGCTGGTTGACGCGGAGTCGTTGGATTCGCTGGAGCGGAGCGGTCGCGCGGTCCGGCCGGGCGCGTCGATGGTCGCACTGGCGCAGGACAAGCGCTGTCAGCGCGCCCGGTTCAGCCGCCTCGGGCTGCCGGTGCCAGCCCATCGCGTGGTCGAGCGAGGGAGCGACATCGACGCGTTCGGCCGGGAACACGGCTGGCCAGTGGTCCTGAAGGCGGGCCGGGGCGGCTACGACGGGCGCGGGGTCTGGGTGCTCAAGGACCAGCAGGAGGCCGCGGCGCTTGCCGGCGAGCTCGCGGATCGACAGATTCCGCTGCTGGCCGAGCGATGGATCCCAATCGATCGTGAGCTGGCGGCGCTGGTGGCGCGGCGACCATCCGGTGAGATGGTGGTCTACCCTGTCGTCGAGACGGTTCAGCGCGACGGGATGTGTCATGAGGTCGTCGCTCCCGCCCCGATCCCGCCCGGGGTGTCGGCCGAGGCCGAGCGGCTGGCGCGAGTCATCGCCGAGGAGAGTGAGCTGGTCGGGATGATGGCGCTGGAGTTGTTCCTGACGGGCGATGAGTTGATGATCAACGAGATTGCCGCTCGCCCTCATAACTCGGGTCACCTGACGATTGAAGGGGCGGAGACATCGCAGTTCGAGCAGCATCTGCGGGCGGTGCTCGATTGGCCGCTCGGCAGCACCGCGCTGACGGCCCCGGCCGTGGCGATGGTCAATCTGATCGGACCTGTCGCAGGCGATGCTGGAGACCCGACGGCCCGGCGGGATGAGGCGCTCGCGATACCCGGCGTGCATCTCCATCTCTATGGGAAGGCGTACCGGGCCGGACGAAAACTCGGTCACGTGACGGCCCTCGGCGCGACGATCGACGAGGCCCGCGCCCGGGCGAGACGAGCGGCATCGGCGCTGGCAGGGGAGGACCGGGACGGGATGAGCGCATGATGGAGAGCGCGCCAGCGCGGCCATCGGTCGCGGTCGTCATGGGCAGCGATTCCGATCTGCCGACGATGCAGGGAGCGATCGACGCCCTCGCTGAGTTCGAGGTGGCCACGGAGGTGCGAATCCTGTCGGCCCATCGCACCCCGGTCGAGATGCTCGACTACGCCCGCGCGGCGGCGGAGCGCGGGCTGCGCGTCATCATCGCCGGAGCTGGCGGCGCGGCCCACCTGCCGGGGATGCTGGCGGCGGCGACGCCGCTTCCGGTGATCGGCGTGCCAGTCGTCGCCACGCCGCTCGGGGGGCTCGATGCCCTGCTCTCGATCGCGCAGATGCCCGCGGGCGTGCCGGTGGCGACCGTCGCCGTCGGCGGTGCGCGCAACGCGGGGCTGCTCGCGGTTCGCATCCTGGCAACCGGCGATCCGGTGCTCCGGGGCGCGATGGAGCGATTCCAGTCAAATCTTGCAGAGATGGTCCGTGAGAAGGATGCGTCGGTTCGCCAGCAGTTCGATCGGCGCACCGGCGGCTCCTAGTTCGTCACTCGGGGGCTCCGCAGCCGCCCCGGGGCGGGCGCTACGTTTTCCCACCGGTAGGGGTTACGGTGCGTGCTACCATGGGGGGACTGATAAGGTTTGTCTCCCACCGTACGTTCACGGAGTGCGCGATGTCCCGCAGCCGTGCCGAAGCGCCGCGTTTGCCCGTGCCGGTTGGTCCGGCGGAGGAGCCCGCCGCGCCATCCGGCGATGTGTACACCATGGCGGAAGCCGCTCGATTGAAGGGCGTTTCCTATCACACCGTCTCTCGAGCCGTCCGGCGGGGGAAGCTTCCGGCGCAGCGCCTCGGGCGGATGGCGCTGATCTCGGCCGAAGATCTCCGAGCATGGCGACCGATGCGGGAGCGAGCGCCGTACAAGTACCGTCGACGGGAGCCGAACCCTGAGGCAACCCCGGCGCTCCTCGACCTCGCATCGGGTGAGCGGGTGGACCTCGCCCGCCGCCTGTCCAGCCTCTACGAGGTCCTACACGGAGCCGCGACCGAGCTTCCTCTTGCCGATTTTCTGTCGCTCCTGACCGACCGGCTTGCCGGCGCTCTCGACTTCCGGCGCGTCACGTTATGGGGCGTCGACCTGAACCTGGGTGAAGCGACCAGGTTGGCGTCGTTTGGATCGTCGTTCGGGGATGACGCGGTCACCCACCGCCTGGACCAGTTGCCGATTCTTGAATCGATCGGCGATGCGACCGGCGCCTTTGTGATCGAGGACGCGTCGCGCCTTACCGGTGGACCGGCGGCCGATGCGGCGCCGGTGACATCGCTGTTTGTCGCGCCCCTGCGGGTCGGAGAACGAGCCCTCGGCGCCCTCGTCGGTGATTGCCTGGGCGAGTCGTTTGAGCTGTCGACCGAGCAGCTCGGGCTGGCGCAGGTGATGGCCAACCAGGCGGCGCTAGCCATCGAGCAGGCGCGGCTCCGGGCCGCCGAGGCAACGCGCGGCGATCAGCTGGCGGCCATCCTCGAGAACATCGGCGAGGCGGTCTATGCCTGCGACGCTTCAGGGCGCATGACGGTCATTAACGCCGCTGGACGGGACCTGCTCGGGCTCGATCTCGGCAGCGACGGTCCGCCCAACGATGTCTCGGCCGTGGTGGCTGTTTCCCAGCGTCGGACGTTCGACGGGGTCATGCTGGCGCCGGAAGAGGTGCCGATCCTGCGGGCGCTGCGCGGCGAGTGGGTGCGAGACCAGCGGCACATTGTGGTTCGTCCGGACGGACGAGAGCGCGCGGTCAGCGTCACGGCGCAGCCGATTATCGGAACCACCGATGGCGCCATTGCTGGCGCGGTCGCGGTCGCTCGCGATATCTCGGGTGAACGGGAAGCGAGCGATCTGGAGGCTCAGCGACGTGCCGAGCTCGAGGCGGCGATCGCACGGACGGCGGCCGTCGCCGATGTCGCTCTAGCGGTCAATGCAGGGACCGATATCGATACCGTGCTGAACACCGCGATCGCTCAGATGACCAATCTCCTCGGCGGGGCGCAGGGCGCCATTTTCTTCCGGGAGCTCGACGGCCGGATGATCGGTCAGGCGGTGTACGGCACGGCCGCGACCGAGATCGTCGGGATCACGATCGAGCCGGTCGAGTTGCCGACCACGATGGTCGCCTTTGGGCGCCGGGCGCCACTTTATTACACCTATGCCGAGGCGGCGCCGTCGGAGCGCATCTACTTTGACCGGTTCGGCTTTCGATCGGCCATCATCGCCCCACTCGTCGTCTCGGGCGAGATGCTAGGTGTCGCCTACGTCAATTACGAGACGGATCACCAGTCTCCGACCGAGGATGATTTGCACTTCGCCGCGGCCCTGGCGAACCAGTGCGCTGTCGCGATCGACAAGACCCGCCTGATGGATCGCATCGAGTCTGCTCACCGCCGGCTGCTCGCGGTCGTCGACCAGCTCCCGCAGGGTGTCGTGATCGTCGACGCGCCAGCCGGTCGGGTCGTGCTCGCCAACCGGGCGGCCGAGCGACTCTGGGGGGCCCCAGTCTCGGAGACCGCCGACCCCGACCTACCGCTTGGCGACGCCGAGGGTTTGCGGTTTGCGGCGGGCGAGGGGCCACTTGCACGGACGCTCAGCACTGGCGAAGGCCGTCTCGGCGAAACGCTGACGGTGTTTCGGGTTGATGGGACGCGGGTGGCCGTCATGGCGAACCATGCGCCCGTGGTGGACAGCACGGGGCGGATTGTCGGGGCGGTGAGTGTGCTGCAGGACATCAACGAGCTACGTGCGCTCGATCGGGCGAAGGATGAATTCCTGTCAGTGGCGGCGCATGAGCTTCGCAATCCGCTCACCTCGCTCCATGGAAACCTTCAGCTCATGCTGCGCCGGCTGCAGAAGGACCCGTCCCAGGCGTCGGAGGTTGAGCGAGTTCAGGCGGTTCTGGGGCAGAGCGAGCGACTCGCGCAGCTTGTCGGCCGCATGCTGGATATCTCCCGGGCCGACCTGGGGAGACTCGACCTGGCGCTGAAGGAGACGAACGCGGTCGCGGTGGTGACGCGGGCGGTCGATGCAGCCCAGGGGATTACCGCCGGGCGACGCATCGTCGCTGGCGGGCCGCAGCAGGTGCCAGTCGTGTGGGACGACCTTCGAGTCGAGCAGATCCTCGGAAATCTTCTCAGCAATGCCTCGAAATATGCCCCGACCGGCGACATTCACGTCTCGATCGAAGCGGACGAGGAAACGGTCCGCATCACGGTCCGTGATCATGGTCCGGGTATCTCGGGTCCGGTCAAAGCCCGGCTCTTTGAGCGGTACTTTCGCGCTGGAGGCGCGGACGGTGGCACGGCAGAGAGCGGGGGCACGGCGATCGATGGCCTTGGGCTTGGTCTCTACGTCAGCCGCACGCTGGCGCAGGCCCATGGCGGTGATTTAGCCGTCGCCGATGCACCCGGTGGTGGGACGATCTTTACCGTGACATTGCCGCGAAATGCGGCCGCGTCACCGTCGGGCCGAACGGCGGCACCGGCCACGTCGGTGGTCCGGTAGGACGATCAACCGATCCCCGCGTTAGCCGGCGGCGCGGGTGAAGCGCTCGATCGCCTCATTCAATTCGTCGAGCCGGTCCTCGCGGGTCTTCGCGTCGGCCCCGATCACGCAGCCGCGGATGTGGTCCTGTAAGACGAGGAGGCCGACGGTTCGGGCCGCGGCGATCACCGCCGAGATCTGGGTCAGGACGTCGACGCAGTATTGATCCTCGTCGATCATTCGCTGCACGCCGCGAATTTGCCCTTCCATCCGCCGGAGGCGGGCCTGAATCCTCGCCTTGTCGGCAGCATACGAGGTTGAGCGACGGACGGCACCACGATCGGTCTCTGCAGTCGCTGCGCGGTCAATAGCCTCTTGTTGTCCCATGACGACATGATACCCCGGGAGGGTACCTGGCGCAACTCTCGCCCATTGCCGGGCATCGCCAGCGCGCCGGAACGTGTCGGGACATGGCGGCTCTGTCCGCCATCTCGGATAAGAACGCCTTCGCCGCGGCACCGAGCGGCCGCGTCAGGCGATGACTGACACAGCGGCATGCCGGGATGGGGACGCTCTCCAGGGGTAGCAGCCGTCGCTTTCCCATCGTGGTTCATCGCGATCGCGCTCACGTCGCGGGAGCGTGCCGGTTGACGAAATACCCCGGTAGGGTATAATAACCGAGATGAACGGAGAAGACATTGCGGGGGCAGGCGCTGCCACCACCGGACCGCAATATCGCCCACCAGCGGAAATGGTCAACATGATAGAGAGACGTGCAGAGCAGGTGGTGCTTGAGACGCCGCGCGAGGTGAGCCTGCCGATTACCGGGATGACCTGCGCCTCATGTGTACGTCGGGTCGAGAAGGCATTATCGAAGGTTGACGGGGTGCATGCCGCGGCGGTGAACCTCGCCACGGAGAAAGCGACCGTCACCTACGATCCGGCGACCGTGCAACCGGAGCAGCTTTGGACGGCAGTCGAGAAGGCGGGCTACGGTATCGCGCCGGAGCGACCCCGCGTGTCTCCCTTGGATTCCCCCGCCATGCCGGCGCCGATCTCCGAAGCGGTCCTCCCGATCGAGGGGATGACCTGCGCTTCCTGCGTGCGACGAGTCGAGCGAGCGCTCGCCCGGGTGCCGGGCGTTCAGGACGCGGCAGTTAACCTGGCGACGGAGCGGGCGACTATCTCCTTCGATCCCGCCCTGGCGTCGCCCGAGCAGTTGCGAGTCGCGGTCGAGCGGGCGGGCTACCGGGTCGGCCGAGGGTCGGGAGGATCGGTGGTCTCACCGGCGGCGACCGCGCCGGAGAGTGCGATCGAGCCCCTCGACGAGCGCGGCATCGAGCGCCAGCGAGAGATCGCCACGCTGCGCCGGATGTCGCTCTGGAGCCTGGCCGCCGGCCTGGTGATGATGGCGCTGATGTATGCGCCGCTCCCGTTTGGGATCGTGATCCGCGATGTTGCGCCGCTGCTGTTAATTGCGGCGACTGTGGTCCAGTTCTGGGCCGGGAAGGTGTTCTACCGGGCCGCGTGGGCCTCGGCCAGACATGGCGGCACGAATATGAATACCCTCGTCGCGGTCGGCACGAGCGTTGCCTACGGGTATAGCGCCTTCGTGACGCTCTGGCCCGAGCGCGCCGCCTCGTGGGGCTTTCCCTACCACCTCTATTACGAATCGGCCGTCATCATCATCGCGCTGATCCTGCTGGGGCGCTGGCTCGAAGCCCGTGCCAAGCAGCGGACTGGTGAGGCGATCCGCGCCCTGATGGGCTTGCAGGCGAGGACGGCGCGGGTGATCCGCGACGGGGTTGAGCAGGACCTCCCCATCGAGCAGGTCGTGAGGGGCGATCTGGTGCGGGTCCGGCCGGGCGAGAAGGTGCCTGTCGATGGAGTCGTGACGGATGGACGGTCGACGATCGACGAGAGCATGCTGACCGGTGAGAGCTTACCGGTCGAGAAGATGCCCGGCGACACGGTGATTGGGGCAACCCTGAACAAGACCGGTGGCTTCATCTTCCGCGTGACCCATGTCGGCGCGGAGACGACGCTGGCGCAGATCGTCAGGCTGGTCGAGGACGCGCAGGGATCGAAGGCGCCGATGCAGCGACTCGCCGATCGGATCTCATCCTACTTTGTGCCGGTGATTCTGGTGTTGGCGGCGTTGACCTTTGCCGGCTGGTTGGTCTTCGGACCGGATCCTGGCCTGACCTATGCCGTGATGGCGACGGTCGCGGTGCTGGTCATCGCCTGTCCCTGCGCGCTCGGCCTGGCGGCACCGACGGCGATCATGGTTGGGACCGGCAAGGCAGCGGAGCACGGCATCCTCGTTCGCGGCGGCGAAGCACTGGAGCAGGCGCGCAAGATTGACGTGATCGTGCTGGACAAGACGGGCACCCTGACCCAAGGGAAACCGGCGGTGACCGCGGTGGTGCCATTCGCGGATGTCACCGAGCGGGAGCTGCTTCGGGTGGCCGCCGCGGTTGAAGTTGGCTCCGAGCATCCGGTTGGGGAGGCGATCGTCCTGCGTTCAAGGGAGCTTGGTCTCCCCCTGGCCATGGCGGAAGCCTTCTCGTCGGTGACGGGGAAGGGCGTTCGCGCGATGATTGACGGCCAGCAGATTCTGCTCGGCAATCGGGCGCTGATGACCGAGGCTGGAATTGATATCTCCGCGATGGAGGCCCGGGCGCAGGCGCTGGCCGGCGATGGCGCCACTCCGATGTATCTGGCGATCGGCGATACGGCGGCAGGCTTGATCGCCGTGGCGGATACGCTCAGGAGCGAGTCGGCGGAAGCGGTGGCCCAGCTGAAGGCGCTCGGTCTCGATGTCTGGATGGTCACTGGCGACAACCGTGGGACTGCCGCGGCGATTGCCAGCCGGGTCGGGATCGACCATGTGCTGGCGGAGGTGCTCCCCGAGCAGAAGGTGGCGAAAGTTCGCGCCCTGCAGGCGGAGGGTCGGACGGTCGCCATGGTTGGCGACGGTATCAACGATGCCCCGGCGCTTGCCCAGGCCGACCTCGGCATCGCCATCGGCACCGGGACAGATGTCGCCATGGCCGCCTCCGACATTACCCTGATCGGCGGTGACCTGCGAAACATCGTGACGGCGATCGCGCTCTCGCGACGCACCGTTGCGACGATCAAGCAGGGGCTCTTCTGGGCATTCGCCTACAACGTGGCGCTCGTCCCCGTGGCCATGGGTGCCCTCTATGGCGCCTTCGGCATCCTGCTTAACCCCGTGCTCGCCGCGGCGGCGATGGCGATGAGCAGCGTCAGCGTGGTCACCAACGCCCTGCGGCTCCGTGGTTTCCAGCGGCCGCAAAGCGCGGCGGTCATCCTCCACCCCCCGTTGCGGCAGCGGATCGCCGATTGGGGATACCTGGTCGGGATCGGTCTGCTGGCGCTCGCCATCGGCGCGGGGGGGCTCTGGCTGAGCGACCGGAGTGGGATGGGGATCACCGGTGACGACGCCATGGCGATGGACGCTCCGACCACAGGTGACCAGGGGTTCGGCGGTCAGGCGACCCCTGACCGGACGATCCAGATCGGGGCCAGCGACCAGATGCGTTTTTCTCCGGACACGCTTTCCGTCGTCGAAGGCGAGACGATCGCGTTCGTGGTGACCAATAACGGGCGCCTCCCGCACGAGTTCGTGATTGGCGACGACGCGACGCAGCGGGCACATGAGGAGGCAATGGCCGTCGATGCCGCCTCGCCGCATGAGACGACCGCCTCAGAAATCGAGGTCCCGCCGGGCACCACGGCGACGCTGATCTACACACCCAGGCGGGACGGTACGCTCCTGTATGGGTGTCATGTCCCTGGCCACTACGCGGCAGGTATGCGGGGCATACTGGCGGTCACCCCTCGTTGACGGACCGCTCAACTTCCCGGTGGTTCTCGTCGGCCCAGATCGGGGGCCCACGAAGTACACCCCCTCGCCGGTACAGGGCCTCTCGTGGTGCGTTCCGCTGGACAGTGGCCCTCCCGGGGAGGGCCTTCGCGGCTCTCCTGATGTGTCGACGACCGTTCGCCGCGACATGACGCGGGTTTCGGCACTGAAGACGTGCCCCGTCTTCTCGGCACCAGCCACGTGATGGTGGATTGATGTCCCGCCGATGGCCGGGTGGAGTGATCCTCGCATCACGTCCGCCGCGAGCTCTGGTCTACGCCATTCGACGCTCGTGAGCCATCGACCGGACGGTCGTCCGGATTGTCGTTGGCCTCTCCCTGGCTCCAAATGGCGCGGTCCTGCCCCCACCGATGGAACCAGTCATGATGGGCGTTGGGCCATCTTCTTGATCCGTGCCGACCAGCTGCTCCGGCGCTTTAATCTCCGGCCGAGGACCGTCGGAAGGGCATCGACATGGATGCCCTTCCGACGGTCCTCGGTGCGAGCAAGCGGTGCCGGCTCAGTCGTGACCGACGGCAAAGACGCGATCGATCGACCGCTCCGGTTCCCGGTCGTGGATGCCGTCGACCGCCGCATGGGCAAGCTCCGGCAGTGCGACACCGTTCAAGGGCAGCGCCCGCTGTGAGCCTTCAGCAAGGGTGTTCGTGGCAACGCCGACGAAGTCGCGGAAAAGCGGGTGCGGGCGCGTCGGCCGGCTTCGGAACTCGGGGTGGAACTGGACGCCGACAAAGAACGGATGGTCGCGCAGCTCCATGATCTCCGCCAGGCGGCCGTCGGGCGAGCTCCCGCTGACGATCAGGCCGGCGTTCGCGAGGGCGTCGCGATAGGCGTTGTTGACCTCGAAGCGGTGGCGGTGGCGCTCATAGACAATTGATTCTCCGTAGGCCCGGGCCGCGACCGTTCCGGGCGCGAGCTGGCAGGGCCAGAGACCGAGGCGCATGGTCCCGCCCATCTCGACCCCCTGCTGATCGGGCATGAGATCGATGACGGGCGCCGGGGTGTCGGCGTCGATCTCGGTCGAGTTCGCCCCCTCGAAGCCGCAGACATCCCGGGCGACCTCGATCACCGCCATGTGCAGACCGTAGCAAAGACCGAGATAGGGGATGGCGTGCTCGCGCGCGAACCGGGCGGCGAGGATTTTGCCTTCAGTCCCCCTGGGACCGAAACCGCCGGGAACCACAACTCCGGAAACCCGGCGCAGCGCCCGGTTGAGATCGTCCGGAGTCACCGTCTCGGAGTTGACCCAGGTGATCTCGACCTCTCGGTCGTGCGCCAAACCGGCGTGGGTCAACGACTCGGAGACGCTCATGTAGGCGTCACGGAGCTCGACGTACTTCCCGACGACCGCCACTCGGACGACGGGTCGCGGCCGCTTGATCTCATCGACGAGCGCGCGCCACTCGTCAAGATCGGGTGTTCCCTCGATCCCGAGATGACGGGCAATGTAATCGCCCAGACCGGAGCTTTCCAGGATCAGCGGCACCTCGTAGATCGAGTCGGCCGTGGGCATCGGGATCACGGCGTCACGCTCGACGTCGCAGAAGAGCGCGATCTTCTCTTTTGTCTCATCGGGGATATCGCGGTCGGCGCGGCAGACGATCACGTCGGGCTGAATGCCGAGGGAGCGCAGCTCGCGGACACTTTGCTGGGTCGGCTTGGTCTTCAACTCACCGCTGCCGAGCTCGGGCAGCAGCGTCACATGGAGGTAGAGGGCATTACTGCGTCCGACCTCCCGGCGCATCTGACGGATCGCCTCAATGAACGCCTGGCCCTCGATATCGCCGACGGTTCCACCGACCTCGACGATCACGACATCGGCCGCGTGTTGATGTGAAGCGAGTTGAATCCGGTGCTTGATCTCGTTGGTGATATGTGGAATCACCTGGATGGTGCCGCCGAGGTAGTCGCCCCTGCGCTCCTTGGCGATGACCGCCGAGTAGACCTGGCCAGTCGTCACGTTTGACGCCCGAGACAGATTCTCATCGGTAAACCGCTCGTAATGACCCAGATCGAGGTCGGTCTCGGCGCCATCGTCGGTGACAAAGACCTCGCCATGCTGGTAGGGGGACATCGTGCCAGGGTCGACGTTGAGATAGGGATCGAGCTTCATGATTGAGACACTGGCGCCCCGGCTCTTGATCACCCGCCCGATCGAGGCGGTGGTGATTCCTTTTCCGACCGACGAGACCACGCCACCGGTCACGAAGATGTACTTCGGCATCAGGGACCCCTCCGACCTTCCATCCACCAACCGCGAACCACCGCGTTCCGACCACCCATTGCGCCCGCGTGCCTGTCACGTTGGACCATATTGCCGCCAGCCCCGCGGCAGCTCCATCGAACGACCGGCGTCTTACCGGTGACCATCCCCGTCCGGCTCAAGCGCGGTCACTCGCAAGGCTTCGGCCAGGTCAGCCTGGCGGACGACCAGTTTCTCGATTGGGACCGGCACTTCAACACCGAGCTCTTTGCAGAAGGGCTCCAGCGTCCCGAGTTCCCGATCGCCCCTGGCGGTGGCGAACCGCATCGGAACGACGATCTTCGGCTCAAGCTGACCGATGATCTCGGCGGCCTGGGCCGGCTCCAGGACATCACCGCCACCGACCGGGACGAGCAGCACATCGACGTTCGCCATCGCCTCAGCCTGCTCCTCGGTCAGCGGATGCCCGAGATCGCCGAGGTGGCCGACGCGCATCCCCTCGATCTCGATCAGATAGACGGTGTTGTGCCCCCGCTGACGCCCTTGCTCGCTATCCCGATACGTCCGGATGCCGGTGACAAAGACATCATGGATCTCGTATTCGCCCGGTCCGCTAACGGTGGTAAAGTCAGGCGTGACCGCGTCGACATTGGCATTCGCGGGATCCTGGCCGGAGAGGGTAACGACATCGGCGGCCTGCTTCGGCAGCAGATACCCGGTACTTCGACCGACCGGGTCGGTCATGACGGTCGCCTCTTTGGCGCGTATCCGGAAACAGTTATGCCCGTACCACTTGAACTCGGCCATGTGCCGCCCCTAATCCTCTCCGGTTCCCGGACCGGCACACGCTTCGCACGCCAACGACCGCCGCGGCGGGGCTGCATCTCTCATTGATGACGGCGATAGACTCGAAGTCCTCGCCAGCGAATTGTCAGCGGACTGGAAACATCATGGAGAGCGGACCGGCGACATCAACATGACCCGGACTCGACTCCCCCAGCCTGAACAAGTGTACCACGCGAATGGGGACGCGGGAAGAGACTGTCAACGACAAAAGCGGCGAACGTACGCGCTATGTCTCTGATAAGCAGCTCTCGTTGGCGTTGGCAGCCTGGTCGTCGTCGCCAAGCACGCAATCGAGCACCGGGCGCACGATGTCGTAACCGAAGCCGCGCCGTGCGAGATAGGCAGCGAGTCTGCGACGTGCCACCGCCGGATCAAGATCCCGATAGGATCGGAGCTTGGCCCTGGCCACGCTGAGCGCGGCATCAGACTCGTCGATCTCCGCGGCGGCGATCGCCTCCTGGACCACTGGACGGGCGACGCCCTTCTGCCAGAGCTCCTGTGCCATGAGTCGCTCGCCTCGTGGTTTGTTGGCGACGCGATTCTCGACCCAGAACCGAGCAAAGGCGGCATCGTCAAGGTAGCCCCATCCTTCGAGCCGGCCAATCGCGTCATCGATCACGGGGGCACCGTATCCTTTTTGGCGCAGGCGATCCCGGACCTCCCGCTCGGAACGGGGACGGCGCGCCAGCAACGCCAGGGCAGCGCTCGTTGCCTTTCCCGACTCATCGAGCGAGCGCAGCCGGCTAACCGCGGCGGCGTCGAGGTCTTCGCCAACCGTTAACCCCTCACGGAGCACGACCTCGACGCCCAGGCCAAACGCGAACCCGCCATCGAGGAAGATGTTGATCCGCTCGGGATCGCGACGTTGCCGGGTCAGCGCCGTGACGCGGCCACCGGGTTCGCCGTCGTCGCCGGTGTGACGGGTATTACTCCGCAAACTCACCGGGCGCTACCTCCTTCAATGGGACAGACCTGGTCGATTCATCAAGCGATCAGGTGCCACAACCCGTCTGCGATGTCCCGGGAGTGATGTCGTCGGCACTCATGACGGATGAGCGCAGCGTCGGCCGGTGATCATGCCGGAAGGAGTCGGCCATGAAACGGTCCGGGAGGGCGACGAACGGTCTGTCGGACAACATCGCCCCGGAGAGAGCCGCGACGTCGCAGCGACCTTTCTCAGCAACCGGGCGCTACGTTTCGGCGCCACCGTCCTGGCTGGTGGCAGCATGCGTTCAATAGTCGATGGCAATGGGAGGGGAGCCGGCGGCACAGAGAGGGCAGGCACCGGCCTCGTAAGCGTCGTAGAGCGTGTTGAGCAAGCCGAACACATCGTGACCGGCGATCTGCGGGTCGCTACTGTTCCAGAGTGTACCCAACCCAACTACTGATCCCCCGAGTTCCTCGATCGTCTCGTCGAACTGGCGCATGGTGTCGCCGCTGATAATCAGGTTGTCGACGAGAAGCAATCGTTGATTCTGGATCAGATCGATGACGTTCTCGGCCACGGTCAGGTTGCCACCGACCGATGTCGCGTAGACGATCATCGCCTTTGGTTCGAGAAAGTAGGCGACCCATTGCGCGAGGCCGGCTCCCCAGATCGACGGGGCGGCAATGGTGGCAATGTGATCGGCGAAGAAGCGTTTGGCCAGCGCATAGCCCATGTGGCTGGCGGCCACAGGGTTGGTTAAGAGGCGGTCGCGGTCGAGCAGGACGCCGCTATGGCGACCGGAACGGTACGCAAAGTGGCCTTCTCGGACCAGGCCGTCCTGCTTGAGATCGGTCAGAATCTTCGGATCGAGCCGCGCCATCGATACGTCATCCCAGCTGTTCGGGAGAAGCGAAGATCGGAAGGCAACGATAGCACGTTCGTCGACGGCTTGAGACTCGTCGAGAGCGCCTCACCGCCCGTCCACAATGATCGCCCGGCACGGTCGCGGGTGCCGGAGTGGCGGCTACAGCCAGTGCCGCATCCATGAGGTCGCGACCGGACTACGCCCACCCTGAAGCCATCGACCGAGCCGAGTGGCCAGCGGTAGCCGTGTGATCGCCACGGGTCCAGGGACGTTGGAGACCGTGGTCGTCGCCACCGGAGGTGGGGAGTCGTCGGGCATCCTCGGAATATACTGATCGGCCACGGACGTGGCTGGCATGAGGGATGGTGACGAGATCAGCGGGATGGCCGCACCATGAACCAACGCTGTTGTCATCGAACGTGTCGCCACCGGCGCACGTTGGAGCACGATGCCGCGGCGCATCACCGTGATCGTCAGCGTGGGAAGAGGTTCTGATTGACGGTCGAGCATCCGCCCGATGGTGGCGAGCCGCGTTTCCCAGCTGAGCTCCGTGTCAGCATCAAGACTCAACTCATCCATCCGGTTGTTCCTCTCCCCGTGACAAAACTCAATGGTCGTCCCCGGTGCAGGGGCCGCGCGAGCGTTAGATGACGATGGAGAGTTTGACCGTGGTGTTCGTGCGGCCCGGAGCCGCCATGGCGCCGCCGGCCATCGCGTCGACGAAGGCGTAGCCGACCTCGATCTGGCAGGTGGTTCGGGATGGGACGAAGACCCGAAGGACCACTGCGCCGGTCGCGACCGTTCGATTCGCGATGTCGATATCGTAGCCGAGGTGGCGGAACCCGCCGTCCATCTCGACGACGCTGCCGGTCATGCCGAGCGGCATCATCACGTCGATCTTGGTGGCATCCTTGATGTCACGGGTACCGCACGAATTCAAGGTGATATCGATGTTGATTTGCTCATCGTTGAACTGCAGGGTTGCCCGGCTGTGGGGCGCCATGGCAGCCCCGGCCGAGCCGGTCACGCCAATGATGGTCACAAGACTCAATACGAGGGCGGCGACCGTGGAACATAGACGAGCGCGAGTCATGAGAGGGCCTCCAAGGACGACCGCCAGGCACTCCGCCTGGTCTGAACGGTTGTCGTCCGCGGTAGCCCAGCCAGCCCGGTCGCTGTGAGGATGTCCTCACCCCATGGCCCTGTGGCTTTGCGTCGCCGACTTTCGCCGGCTTTGCCCCGTCGCGGCGCGAATGGCGGCTGACCCACCCAGAAGGCATGTCCCCCGCCATGACTAACAGCCTAGCCCGTTTGACCGCTCCTGACTAGGCCCAACAGGTCCCCTCTTTCAGAGACGAAAGTACCTGAGTTGCGGGCAGGAAGGAGCCGACTAGCCGAGACGGCCAGCGAGTTGATCGACCAGGGCATGGAGTTGCACCCAGGATCCTGTTGGTTCTTGACCACCCGCGGTCAGCAGCGCGGCGCGGGCCTCGTCGTGGTAACGGATGACGCGGGTATCGAGATCTTCTCGCACTCCGCTCTCGCCGAGGAGGCTCAAGATGCGCGTGACGCCTTCTTCCCCCACTGGTGATGCGGCATACAGCCCATCGACCTCGTCCCGAATGTCTGGACCGAGCCGTTCCCGCAGCATGAGAATCGGCAAGCTCTGCTTGCGGCGGCGGATGTCGTCGGCGGGCGCCTTGCCGGTGGCGTCGAGCGAACCCCAAATGCCAAGCGCGTCGTCGCGGATTTGGAAACCGAGACCGAGCGCGAGACCGAAGGTGGCGAATCGCCCGGCCGTCAGTTCGGTCGCCCCGCCGAGCAAGGCACCGGCCCAGGCAGCGAAGCGAACGATCGCGGCGGTCTTCCCCTCGATCATCGCTAGATAATCGTCGGTCGTCACGTCGCCGCGACCCTCGAACGTCAGGTCGAGGGTTTGTCCCCGGACGATCTCAATCGTCATCCGATCGAAGGCTTCGGCGAGGCGCAGCACGAGCGCGGCGGGTTGCGTGGTCACCAGGCGGTACATCGGAAGATGAGCCGCCGCAAAGAGCGCATCGCCCGCGTTAATCGCCTGCCCGACGCCCCACAGGCTCCATACGGTCGAACGGTGGCGGCGACGAGGCGATTGGTCCTGAACATCGTCGTGGATCAGGGTGAAGTTGTGGAGCAGCTCAAGCGCCGCGGCCAGGGGGGCCGCCTCGTCGGCGTTGCCTCCCGCCGCGACACAGCTGAGGATGGCCAGCGCCGGGCGGACCCGTTTGCCGCGGTGAATGCCGGCGACGCCACTTCCCTGAAAGTGTGCATCGACCTCACCGAGATGGTATCGCGCCATGCCGGCGAGGAGAGGCGCCTGCCCATCAAGCGAGGCGAGCGCATCGCGAACGCTTGGCGCCAGCAGCGCATCGATGTCCAGCGCGGGCTGCTCGAAGACCTGCCGTTCGACTGTTGACCCAGTATGGCGCATGGTTGGTGGTCCTCTGCGGCGCTCCCGATCGATGATGGCCCGCCAGCCGCATGATGTCGCCAGTGTAGCGGCCAATCTTGAGGCAGGGTGTAGCGCGGATGGCGATCACGCGGGCCCTCCGACATGACGAAAATAGCGTAAAATAGGGAGGAAGCGACGACGTGGACAACTCGTCGCCGCCGGACGGTCCGCCGCGCTGACCATGTTGGTTGGAGCGGGTACGCGGGTCGACGGCAAGGAGAAGGACGGAAACGCATGTTTTTCGACCCCACGTACTTTATCTTCATGATCCCGGGGCTGCTCTTCATGCTCTGGGCCCAGAGCAAGGTTCGGGGCAACTACGGCAAGTTCAGCAAGGTCAAGAATCATCAAGGGATGACGGGCGCCCAGGTGGCGCGGACGATCCTCGATCGCAATGGATTGCAGGATGTCCCGGTCGAAGTGGTCCCGGGCGAGCTGACGGATCACTACGACCCGCGCAAGCGGGTGCTCCGGCTGTCGCAGGGTGTGTATGGAGTTCCATCGGTGGCCGCCATCGGGATCGCCGCCCATGAGACCGGCCACGCCTTGCAGCATCAGAAAGCCTACGCGCCACTGCGGGTCCGCGGAGCGATGGTCCCGGCGGTGAACATTGGCTCCAACTTCGGCTTCATCGTGCTCTTCGCCGGACTGTTGCTGGCGAACTCGACCCTTGCCTGGGTCGGCGTGGCGCTCTTTGCGCTGGCAACGATCTTCGCCCTCCTGACGTTGCCGGTTGAATTCGACGCCACCCGGCGCGCCAAAGAGGCGCTGGCGTCGATGGGCATTGTCGATGTCGAGGAAGGCAAAGGGGTGGCGAAGGTGCTCGACGCCGCCGCCTGGACCTATATCGCTGGCTTCGCCGCATCGCTGCTGACCCTGCTCTACTACGTCAGCCTGGTGTCGGGGATGGGTCGCCGCAGCGACTGATCGTAAGGTTGGATTCGATTCGCGCTAGATCACGCAGAAGGGGCGGCTCCAGCCGTCCCTTCTCTGTTTGTGGGACCGGTCACCCGCGTGCAGCGCCGGTCATCCGTGGTCGAAGCGCGAACGCGGCCCGCACGTCGCCGACGACGCGGCCGACGTGGTTATGCAGGATCGCCGGGTGATGATCGCGGATCGAGGCGATCGTCTCCTCATCGAGTGCGTCGAGCTGCTCTAGAAGCGACGCGACGATGACCGCATGCGCTCGAAAGCTACCATCGAGGACCCGAACGGCGACCCCGAGACCCAACTCCGGAAGAGCCAGGCAGATCAACCCCTCGGCACCGCTCTTGGCCACCACCCGGCCACCAGACAGCCGCATGAGGTCGGTGACGAGCTCGCCGGTTCCGGCCACGTTCTCCGGGTGGGCCGCCATCGCACCCCGGAGGCGGTTCAGCGCCGCGGCGTGCTTTCCCCCGCCCTCCGGCGAGACCAGTTCCGGCCTGGCAAGGGCAGCAAACGCACCGGCGAACGCTCGTACCGGAGCCGCGAAGGTCGGCAGCCCGCAGCCATCAACACCGAGCGGGATCGTATCCGAGGAGGTACGGAGGACGGTTCCCATCACCGCCAGAATCCGGCGCTGCGCGGGATGGTCCGAGTTGAGGTAGGTGGCGAGCGGTTCCTGGAGGTGGACGCAGGTCGCCAGGATGCCCGCGCGCTTGCCCGAGCAGTCGCATTGGAGCGGTGTGCGAGGGACGAGCCCGGCAACGACCCGCGCTGCCTCGTCCCGATCCGATGGGAGCGGGGCGCCGCACCTCAGCGCGTCGGGCGTGAGACCGATTTTCTGGAGCATGACCGCTACCTGCTCCTGGTGGCGCGGCTCGGCATTGTGCGACGCGCAGCAGAGCGCGAGCTCGGCCGGGGTCAGGCCGAAGGCATCGGCGGCACCGCTCTCGATGACTGGCACCGCTTGAAACGGCTTGGCCGACGACCGGAAAAAGATGACCTGATCAACATCGCCGACGCCGGCAGCGAGGTGTCCATCGTGATCGATGACAGCGATGATGCCCGCGTGCCGGCTCTCGACCAGCCCGCCCCGGGTCGTCTCGGCGAGGATGTCCGTATCCCCATTCATCATCGGGGCCGCCGCGACGTGCCCGCGACCCGTGACTGTTCCTTCACTATACTCTCCCCTGTTTCCTCGCTCAGCATTGCCGTCTCTGCCGACTCCGGTTCGGAAAAAATCATCATGATCTGACGGGGGCAGGCGCCGGCGCACCAGAAGTTATGCGCCGCCTCGGCAGGAATGGAGAGCGTCGTTCCAGCGGTGAGTGACACCGGATCGCCAACGATCATACCCGCGTCCTGCCCGCTGATCACGCTCATGACCTCTTCGCCCCGATGGGTGTGACAGCGCACCCGCTCCCCGGGGTGCAGACATTGCTTACCCAGAAAGAGCGATGTGGCGCCGTCGACCGCCGTAACGATGTGCTTAGTGGGGAGGACGCCCGGACTGACGACGACCGGCAACTCCCCGTTGACGATGCGCTTTCCCACCCCGGTCGTGTCCATCGCGACCCCGCGTGTCGCATCCGCCCTTGGGCGTCGATTTCCCGTGTCGCAGTTTACCCGACACCACTCTCCGCCACTCGGCGGGTCGAAAAAATGCTCGGGCAGCCCGGACGGCTCGGGCTGACGGGTTGCCTGATTTGGGGTCCCCATCGACGGCGAAAAAAGCACTGCCGTAGTCGCGGGCTTGCCGGAACGGGGCAAATCTGGCATCCTCTCCCGGCCCCACCCAGGTCGGCGAGGGTGTGGATGACTGTCGCATGCCGGGGGCCGGTCGTGACAGCATGTGCGCCCGATCGCCGCTGGAGTGGATTCTGGGACGGCTGCTGGGCCGTCCCGTAGCGCCCCACGAATGGGGTTATGGTTTCGGGTCCATCGGGTATCCCACGCAGGGTCGGCCCGCGGATCGGCGCCTCGGTTGAGGCGCAGGAGACGCCATGCGCCTACGTCTTGCGGCGAGTCCCGAACGGGCAGAAGGGCCAAAGCCCTTCTCGTCAGAGTGGAACAGCGCCCCTCCCCCAGAGCCTCCCCCTCGCTGGTCACCGCAGTTGCCTTCCTGGGTACCAAGCGAGCGGGTCCTCCGCATCGCGCTGGTTGCCTTGCTGGTCCTTGGCTCGGTGCTGCTGGGTGCCGGGAATGATCGGCGGAGCGAGGCGCGGCTGGCGGCACAGGCGAACCTTCCCACCGATGTGGCCGACGCGAATGCGTCCGGCAACCCGGTCGAGTTCTCGGCGGCCGCCGCGGCGCCCGAACCAACCGCCACTCTCGTGGAGCCGACCGCGGTCCCCAGCGTGGTACCGACCGCGACGCCCGTGCTCCCCAGTCCGACACCGCAGCCGATGTCGACGTTTGTACCGGCTCCCGCCGAGGTCGCCACCCTCCCGCCGGCCGGTGCAGGGGGCTTGGCGGGCGGCGCGCTGCTCCCGAACTACCGCATCCTGACGTACTACGGTCACCCGCACAACGACTCGATGGGTGTCCTTGGCGAGTTTCCCACCGACGAGCTGATCGGGAAGATGCGTCAGGAGGCAGCCAATTACGAGGCGGCCGACCCGTCGCGACCGGTCCTGATTGGGTTCGAGGTCATTGCCTCGGTTGCCCAGGGGGACGCGCAGAGCGACGGAACGTACCTCCTTCATACCGATCTTGAGACACTGACCGAATATGCCGATGTCGCAGCGAGCAACAACATGCTGCTGTTCCTTGACTTACAGATCGGGCGAAGCACGGTCGCGGCCGACCTGGATGGCATTCTTTCGCTGCTTGCCCGCCCGAATGTTCATCTCGCACTCGATCCCGAGTTTGCCATCAAGGAGGGGGAGATACCGGGGGAGAACATCGGCGAACTTGATGCGGAGCAGATCCTCTACGCGCAGCAAACACTTGCCGCAATGGTCGCCGACCAGGGACTGCCACCGAAGATGTTGATCGTCCATCAGTTTCGCGAGGACATGATTACCAATAAAGATCAACTGGCACCGGTCGCTGGTGTTCAGCTCGTCATTGATGCCGACGGGTACGGCGATCCGATTCTGAAGACTGATGTCTATAACATTCTGGTTCGAGATCAGCCAGTTGAGTTTGGCGGCATCAAACTGTTTTACAAGCAGGACAAGCCGCTGATGTCAGCGGAAGAGGTGGTCGCGCTCGACCCGCCGCCGGACATCATCATCTATCAGTAGACGATCGCTCGTTGGGCGTGGCGCTGTCGATAGCGAAACGATTCGCTCCACAGGAACTCAGGCGCCCGAACGACGATGTCTGTTGTTCCATAGGGTCCTCCACGCTACCGGTCCCAAGGCATGCGGCGGCCGGCCGTGAACCTGAGGTGTGCACGTGACGACCGTGGCGTGGTGCGTTGCCGCCGCTCGTTTGGCCCCGATGGATTTGCTATACTATCCAATAGGAAGTAATGGACCGGTGTCATGACCGACAGGTGGCGACTCCGGTCAAACTAAAGGACACAGCATTGGTTTCGACGACGACTCAGCCCCGGCTCGCGAGCTACCGGGAGCGGCGCGATCACTTCTTCGCCCACGACGATGGGACACCGCTTGAGCCGGAACAGCTGGTGCAGTTTCAGGGACTCGCCTACTTCTCCGAGAATCCGGCGCTTGCGATGGAGTTGCCGCTCCAGGTCGATGGCGACGGCATCGGCGAGCAGATCGACCTCGCAACCGCTGATGGCCACACCAAGCCGTTCGTGCGGGTTGGCCGTATCTCGTTCACCTACAGTGGCGAGCCGGTGATCCTCTCGGTCTTCAAAGATCTCCAGCGTGGCCGCTACTTTCTTCCGTTCCGGGATGGTTCGGCGGGCCGCGAGACATACGCGGTGGGGCGGTATCTCGACCCACGGGCCCGACCTGATGGGACGCTCGTCGTCGACTTCAACTATGCCTATAACCCCTACTGCGCCTATAGCCAGGGTTGGAGCTGCCCGATCCCGCCGTTCGAGAACGTCATTGGGACGTCGCTTGAGGCCGGGGAGAAGGCATTCCCGAAGAGTTAGCGATGTCCAGGCGCCATCGATCCAGCACCCGGTGACGTTGGGCTGGATTGCCGCTGGCCGATCGGCTGTCCAGGTGACCGCCACGGGCGAGCGGCACGACTACGACAGGCGGCCAAACGTCAGCCATGGTGTTGCCTCGGTCGCGGTGACCGCTTGGGGAAGCGTCGTCCGCGTCACGCCTGGCAGATGGTCAACGAGGTCAATGACACGCTCAACGGTGGATGACGCTGATTGCGCGACACGCCGCGGAAACCACCTCTTCCGGTGTGAAGCACGGCCCGCGGCGGCTGCCCCCGCATCTCCCGACACGGGAACGCGCTTCAGGCTCAGGTTGCCTCATAGGCGCTACTGATAAAGGAGTGCCGGAGGCTGCACGGAGTGCTGCCCCTCGACAGTCGGGGGGCAGCAGCGGACAACCGATACGCGCAGGATGGAACCCGAACGACGGGCGATGGCGGCGTGACTGCGGAACGACGCGGCGAGTTCGTCCGCCGGTACGGTGATCATGGTGAATGCGAAGGAGCCGGCTGCCGGCTGCTTGACCTTCGGCGCCCGCCGAGGCTCATGACTCCGTAGATGGCCCCGGAGCAACGATTCGCGGGTGTTACCAGCTACCGTGGTGCTCGGCAATCCACCGGGAGATGTCGGCGGCCAGGACTCCGGCGACTGACTCTCCAGCACCGAGGGCACGACCGAGCAAAGCGCCGCCCGCCTCACGCGCCCAGCGATAGCGGGAGCGGCGAATCTCGGCGTAATGACATCCAGCTGGATCAAAGCGGAGCTCGGCCAGCACCCAGCTTCGCGATCCCGCTTCAAGAAGGAAGAGCCGATCCCCGTATTGCCAGGCAAACGGAGCACGCTCAAGCAGACCGGCGCGGGCACGATCGCGGTGCCGTCCGAGAAGGTGGTCGGCGTTCACTGGGTCGCCATGGTCTGGCTCACCGTCATTTGAGCGGGGGTCGCGATCTGGTCCCCAATGCGGCGGGATGGGCTGCGCCATAGTCGGCCTTACAATTCCCCGTGACGACCAAACAGGACTACCCCTCAACAGCTGAATCACGCCCGACGACGAATGGGCGCCCGTCTTGATGTGGCGTCTCGCCCAGCGACCGGGCAATCTGCCCGCCGCGTCTTGTCAGGAGTGCCTTATGGGAGCGTAGCATCCGCGAATGACCCGGTGCAAGGAGTGGCATCGATTCCCGACCTCCCGGCCGTTCCCGTGGTCATGGGTGAACGACTGCGACCACCGCGACCTGGGCCGTTTGCCCCCCAACATTGACGACGATTCCGTAGGTTCCAACTGGCCAGTTCGCCGCCGCTGAACGGGTGAGATGGAACTCGATCCAGACATCGTGCTCGTCACGCTCGGCGGTAACGGAGCTGGTGAAGCCGTCGATCGGCGTGTTGTTGTAGGCCCAGGACGCGGTGATCGTCGTTCCTCGCCGGACGTTCGGCAGATGGAAGGTGGCGTAGATGGCAGGAGCATCGGCCGGGTATGACGACACCGGAGCCAGGGGTCGTTTTGTGACCGGATCGATCGCGGCCGCCCAGAGGACCGGCTCAATATCAACCAACGGCGAGCGAAACGCGGTCGGAGTCGCCGGAGGCGGCGGGATCGGGGCAGGCGTCGGTGAGGGTGGCGGTACCCCTGGCGTCCCGCTGATCGGGCTGACGACAATGCCGGGTGTCCCCGGACCCGGTGACGCCGCCGCGACGAGTGTTCGTGGTCGCCCCTGAACCTCCCGGACCGGACCGATCAGACCGTTGATGCCGAGAAGGGCGGCCAGGAGGACGATGAGCAGTGCAAGCGAACGGTCCCGCCTTTGGCGCCCATCGGATGGAGAAGAATCGACCAGGGTGACAGGCTGACACAGTGGGGGGGGAGGCGAACAGCGCATAGATTCCGGTCGATTCTGATGGTTAAGGGCCATGGCGAACGCGGAGGTCGGTGCCGATTGTACCGTGAAGATCGCATGTCGCGGGTACACTCGCTTCGTGCGATTCAGGCCTGGGCGCACCACGCTAGAGCGTGCCATGGACGTGTCTTAGGACGGAGCACAGGACGGTCGATAGCATGGGGGCTGGCTGATCAAGATCCCGACCAGCAGCTGTTTCGTTCGCCAAGCAGGTAACATGTCGATTCCGGGATGCCATGATCGCCGAGGTCTGGTCTCTCATCCTCAAGGCCGCTGTCGAAGCGCAACCATCATCGTGAAGTGGAGTCCACCGGCACATGCGACCTGAGCCATTCACCATCTCGGTTCCCGACGAGCGCCTTGCCGCCATCCGGGCCAAGGTCGAGGCTTTCCAGTGGGACGACTTCCCGGACGCCGGCGGGTGGCGTTCGGGCGTTGGACTTGCCGATCTCCGCCGCCTCGTGCGCCACTGGCTCGATCGCTACGACTGGCGGGTCCACGAACAGCGGCTCAACCGGCTTCCGCAGTTCACGGCTACCGTGCTGGGGGAGCGGTTGCACTTCGTCCACGCCCGAGGGAACGGGTCGCGACCGCCGCTTCTCCTCCTTCACGGGTGGCCCGGTTCGTTCCTGGAGTTCGAGCACCTCGTCGCTCCCCTGACCGCAGACGGGCATGACGTCGTCGTGCCCTCATTGCCGGGCTACGCGTTCTCCGGCCGCCCCGGGGCGCCGATCGGACCGCGACGAATCGCGGACCTCTTCCACCAACTCATGGTCGACCTGTTCGGCGGCGCCAGCTTCCTGGTGCAGGGCGGCGATTGGGGCGCTGGCATCGGCGGCTGGCTCGCGCACGAGCACCCCGGTTCCTGCCTGGGTCTGCATCTCAACATGATCGGGGTTCAGACCGAGGGCGCCGAGCCCGAGACGCCGGCGGAGCGCTCCTGGGCGAAGCGAAGGGCCGAGCTCGCTGAGGAAGAAACGGGCTACTCGCTTGAGCAAGGTACGCGACCGCAGACGTTGGGCGTGGGCATGGCCGATAGCCCGGTCGGGGTCGCGGCGTGGATATTGGAGAAGTTCGGCGCCTGGGCGGATGTGCCCTGCCTCGAGGATGGTCGGCCCGACCTGTGGCAGGCGTTCGACGAGGACCTTCTGCTCACGAACATCATGCTGTACGTGGTGCCGGCGTCCTTCGTCACCTCCACATGGATCTACCGCGGCCGCCGGCTGGAACAGTCGGGCCTATTCCCTGCGGGGACGCGGATACGCGTCCCCACGGGCGTCGCTGCCTTCCCCGACCCTGTGTTCCTCCCTCCCCCGCGTTCGCAAGCGGAGAAGTCCTATGATGTCGTCCATTGGACCGACATGGAGCGGGGCGGCCACTTCGCGGCCCTGGAACAGCCGGACAACCTGCTCGGCGACATGCGCGCCTTCTTCGCCGCGTTGCGCTGAACGCGCGCTTCCTCATCGGTTCAGCTTGGCGACCCGGGTCCGACGGCTGGCGAAAAACAACGAACGGTTCCCGGAGACGGTCGCCGAGCTGCACTTCGTGGCCTTCGCGTGCCTGCTGCTGCACCGAGTCGCGCACCCGTAGTCTGTATCTCCATGACACGCTCGAGGAGTCGACCATGGTCCGCGAAAAGGCCCCATCTGGTGCAGACCGGCCCCGTGGTCCGGTCCCCAATCTGATGCTGAACCGGACGGCAAAACTCGAGCGATGGACAGAGGACCGCAAGCTGCTCAGTCGAACTGAGAGCGATCGGGCGCAGGACGCGGCGTTTGTCCCTAGCGATCCGTGGCGGGTGACGCGCATCAACGGCGAGTTCGTCGCTGGCTGTGATGCCCTCGCCGAGATCGGACCGGCGGTATCGGTCTTTGGGTCGGCGCGCATCGACGAAGATGATCCGATGTATGAGATCGCGCGGCGGGTCGGGGCCGGTCTCGCCGCCGCCGGTTTTGCGACGATCACCGGCGGCGGGCCGGGCATCATGGAGGCTGCGAACCGTGGCGCCTTTGAAGCGGGCGGGCTCTCGATCGGCGCGAACATCGAACTGCCGCATGAGCAGGGCGTGAATGCCTACGTCACCCTGCCGCTGAACTTCCGCTCTTTCTTCGTTCGCACGACGATGTTCGTCAAATACGCGGAAGGGCTCATCATTTTTCCGGGTGGATTCGGGACGCTCGATGTGCTCTTTGAAGCGCTGACGCTCATTCGGACAGGCAAGCTGGAAGCGTATCCCGTCGTGCTCCTGGGGAGTGGGTTTTGGCAGGGCCTCCTCGACTGGGTCGATCAGACGCTGGCCGCGGAAGGGAAGATTGCCTTCGCGGGTCGGGCATTGCTGACGGTCGGGGACGATCCCGACGCGGCGGTCCAGCGGATGGTGGAGGCGGCCAACACCTCTCGCTTGCGAGGCGGACCGCGAGAGACGGACCGGGATGGGCCGACGGCGTCCAACCCCACGAGTCGACCAGAATCCAGATGAGCGACCCGGGACCCGGCGCGGAGCGCCGACGACGAGGAGATGATGTGCCCGAGGATTCCGTCGCGGTTCGATACTTAGCTGAGGAGCGTCAGACGCCCGCCGAGGTTGCCGGCTGGCTGGCCAGCTTCCTGGCGGAGGCGCGACAGTCGCTTGACCTGGCGATCTACGATGTCCGCCTTTCAGAGACACCGGCCCGGCTCCTGCGCGAGGCGCTGGCCGATCGGGCGGCGGCCGGCGTCCAGGTTCGCCTCGCCTACGACGCTGGCGACAAGCCCCAAACGCCTCAGGAGATGGAGCGTGCTGGCGCTGACCCGACGCCACGGGGAACTCACGAGCGGGTCGAGGAGCTCGGTCTTCCTGCCACGTCAATCCGCGCGATCAGCGGGCCGAGGGAGCTCATGCATCACAAGTACGTCGTGCGGGACGGCACCGCAGTCTGGACGGGCTCCCTCAATCTCTCCGACGACTCCATGCGGCGTATGGAGAATCTCGTCGTCACGCTCCAGTCACCATCGCTGGCGGCGGCATATGGAAGGGTTTTCGAGCAGCTCTGGCGGCGTGGCGCCATCGAGGGGTCGGGGGAGGGGCGGGTAGAGGCCGTCCCGCTGGTCTACCGGGGTGAGCCCGCTCTGACCGCGGTCGCGTTCTCACCGGGTCGCGGGATGGAGATCAATGAGGATGTTGCGCTTCAGATCGTCGAGGCTCGGCGGCGGGTTGTCGTCTGCTCGATGCTGCTGACGTCCAGCCGCATCTTGCGGGCGTTCGATGATCAGCTCGATCGCGGCCAGATCGAGATCTGGGGCGTCTACGATGAGACACAGATGGACGGGGTGCTCGACCAATGGCGGGGACGACCAGAGCTGGCATGGAAGATCGCCGCGTTCGAGCGGATCGTGAGGGACGCACGGCTCGTCGGCAAGCGGTCGCGGCCTTATCGCCCCGACGACATTCACGACTTCATGCATAACAAGACCCTGGTCATCGACGACACGGTGCTCACCGGCTCCCACAACTTCTCCCATTCCGCCGAAACCAACGCGGAGAACATGGTGGCGATTCAGAGCCCATTCCTGGCGGCCGACATCGTGCACTATGTCCGGCAGGTCGCAGCTCGGTACGGTGGTGCTCCCGCTGGTCAGGGAGGTCGCCCCACTCGGTGAACGCCGGCGAGGCGCCCAGCAATGGCGTCCTTGACGGACGAATCTGATGCGCGCATACTGTACGTACACCCCGGCGCCCGGACGAGACATGAGACGTCACTGGAGATGACCGTCGACCGGCACCGGTGGCGACTCGGTCCCCCTGGGGTATGATGGAGGCCGCCCGATGGGTTTGATGCTTTCACAACATCCAGAACGCTTTCGACCGCGCCCCCTCGTCCGGATCTACCCCGCTCCGGTTTCGAGTATGTCGTCGTGTGCGACAACGCAAGGGTTGGGACAATGAGCCGCTACGAACTCTATGCGCCGCGCTTTCCGCTCCTGCCGCTGAAGAACGTCGTGATTTTTCCGCGCAACGTCGTGACATTGCTCGTCGGGCGTCCCCGATCGATTCAGGCGGTCGAGGAGGCGCTGACGCGCGATCGCCGGATCGTCGTCACGGCACACCGCGACAGTGAGGCAGAGGAGCCGTGGCCCGATGACCTGTACCACGTCGGTGCGCTCGCCTCGATCGCCTCGATCGAGCGGCAGCAGAGCGGAGGTATTCAGGTTGTGCTGGAGGGGATCAGCCGGGTCCGGATCAGCCAGTTCGACCAATCCCGAGCCTTCTACACGGTTGCTGCCGACGAGCTGCCCGATCCTGATGTGTCGACGACAGAGAGCCGCTTGCTGATTGCCCATGTCCAGGATCTTGTCGCCAGGTATGGTGAGGCACGAGGTGCCCTGCCTGCCGAGTTGCTCGACATGGTCCAACGGTCGACTGAACCGGGGCACATGGCCGATCTGCTGGCAACCCAACTGCTGATCGACATCGGGCGGCGGCAGTCGCTGCTGGAGCTGAGTGACCCGCTCCGGCGCCTGGAGCAAGTGGCCATTCATCTTTCCAGCGAGCTGGATGTCGCGGCGTTGGAGCGGAAGATCAAGGAGCGGGTGCGGGAGCAGATCGACAAGAACCAGCGCGAGTACTTTCTGCGCGAGCAGCTCAAAGCGATCCATGACGAGCTCGGTGGCGAGAACGGGAACGAGATCGAAACCTTCCGGGAAAAAGTGACCAGCCGCGGCCTACCAGCGCCGGTGGAAGAGAAGCTGCTCAAAGAGATCACCCGGCTCGAGCGGATGCCATCGGTCTCGGCGGAAGCCACGGTGGTCCGAACCTATCTCGACACCGTATTGGCTCTCCCCTGGGACGAGATGAGTGAGGACCGGATCGATCTCGTCGAGGCTGAACGCATTCTGAACGCTGACCACTTTGGACTTGAGACGGTCAAAGAACGCATCCTCGATTTCCTGGCGGTCCGGAAATTGACCACCGAAGCTGGCACCACCGGTGGTGCCCAGATTCTCTGTCTGATCGGCCCTCCCGGCGTCGGGAAGACGAGTCTTGGCCGGTCGATCGCGACATCGATGGGACGGCAGTTCGTTCGGGTCAGCCTTGGCGGCGTCCGCGATGAGGCGGAGATCCGGGGTCACCGCCGGACCTACATTGGTGCGATGCCCGGTCGGCTGATCGGCGCGATGAAGGCAGCCGGTACGATGAACCCAGTCATCTTGCTCGATGAGATCGATAAGCTTGCCTCGGACTATCGCGGTGATCCGGCGGCCGCGATGTTGGAGGTGCTCGATCCCGAGCAAAATCACGCGTTCGTCGACCACTTTCTCGATGCACCCTACGATCTCTCCAAGGTGCTCTTTATCACCACCGCCAATTACGGTCAGCAGATTCCCCGGCCGCTTCGCGACCGGATGGAATTGATCGATGTTTCCGGCTATACCGAAGACGAGAAGATCGAGATCGGCCGGCGCTACCTGCTCCGGCGCCAGCTGGTGGCCCATGGGTTAAAACCCGGCTCCCTGGAAGTCCCTGGAAAGCTGTGGCTGAGTCTGGTTCGTGGCTACACCCGGGAGGCCGGTGTTCGTCAGCTTGAACGGGAGATTGCCGCGGTCTGCCGCAAAGTGGCACGCGATATCGTCCGTGGCCGGACCGGGAAGGTTCGTCTCACCGAGGGACGACTGGCCGAGTATCTCGGACCGGCGAAATTCGGTTACGACATGGATCTCGGCGACAGTCAGATCGGACTCGCGATCGGTCTTGGTGTGACCGATGTCGGCGGAGAGATTCTGGCCGTCGAGGTCGCGACGATGCCGGGACGTGGCGCGCTGACGATTACTGGCAAAGCCGGCGATGTCATGCAGGAATCGGCTCGAGCCGCTCTCTCCTATGCCCGTTCCCGGGCGGATCAACTCAAGATCGATCCGGATTTTCAGGACAAGGTCGATCTCCATATCCATCTGCCGGAGGGAGCGACCCCTAAAGACGGTCCATCGGCGGGGATTACGATGGCGACCGCATTGATCTCGGCGCTGACCCGCCGGCCAGTCCGCAACGACACGGCATTGACCGGAGAGATCACGCTTCGAGGGCGCGTGCTTGCGATCGGCGGGTTGAAGGAAAAGGCGCTGGCAGCGCACCGGCAGGGGTTGCGGCGCGTGATTGCACCGGAGGAAAACCGGCGCGACCTGCCGAAGATTCCCGCTAACGTGCTCAAGGAGGTCGAGTTCATCTTCGTCACGACGATGGACCAGGTGATTGCGGCGGCGATCCTGCTCGACGATGCCCAGGTAGAGTGCCTTCCGGACGTTGCGGTCGAGCCGGTGCCGATTGAAGGCGTCAATCCCCTGGTGCCTGACTTCCCACCGAGCCCCGACAATAGTTTTGGCGACGTTGCCGCCAACGCGATACCAGTCGCCTGACGCGATCGCCTCCTGCACCGGCCTATCCCGTCCCCCTGGGGTCCAGGGCTGTCCCCGCGGTGAACCGAGCCGTGCGTCGGTCGTGCGCGATCCAGGGCATGGACAGCGACCTCATGCTGGCTCCTTCAACGAAGCGAAATCGATAACCCGGCCGTCGCTGTGCCGTTACGTGACGACCTCGGTCCTGACGACCCCACTCCGTGCGGGGAGGTGACGCGCTGACCGACTGTTGGGAAACGTACGGCACGGCACCGCGTGCTGGATAGCACCAAGGACCCGAGAATCTGCCGCAGGGCACCTTTGTCTCCGGCTCGTTCCGGCGTCAGCGTGATGCGTCATGGTCCGGTGCTCGTCGCGCGGTCCTGATGAATTGGAACGGGTGACTGCACGACGACGGTGCCACCGTCAGCAGCCGCGAACCGACGCGGCTACTTCGCGGCAGGCCGAAAATCCTTCATCTCCACCTGTAGGCGTCGTTGCCCGTTCCAGTGGTCGATCGACAGGGTGGCGAGCAGATCGATCTCCGGGCGAGTGACGAGCTCCCGGGAGCGATCGGCGGCTCCCCACGCGATCGCTGAGACCGGCCCGTCGGGCCCCTGGAGCTGGAGTTTGAGATGGCTACCGGTCGGACCGATCGTCGAGTAGGAGCGAATGCCCATCCGTTGGAGGCGGACAAGGGGGATGGGGTTGCCGGTGCCGAATGGCGCCAGCTGAGCGATCAGGCGGGCTGTCTCGATGGAGAGACGCTCAGCCGGCAGCTCGGCGTCGATCTGGATTGACGGGGGGCCGGCTGGCGGCAGATTTGCCCTGGCGATTGCCGCATCGAGCGCGGTCTGTAGCTCGCCTAAGTGAGCCGTGGGCAGCGTCAGACCGGCCGCCTGGCTGTGACCGCCGTGGGACAGCAGGAGGTCCGCGCACTGGTACAGGGCCCGCGTAATATCGAAGCCCGGGACCGAGCGGGCCGATCCATGAGCGGTATCGCCATCCTCGCTCAGGACTAGCACTGGCCTGCTGAACCGCTCGGCCAGGCGTCCGGCAGCCAGCCCAAGCACGCCCGCCCCCCAGTTGGGCCGCGCAATCATGAGCAGGCGGCTGTCGAGGAGGGCCGGTTGCTGTCGCAGCAACTCCTCGGCTTCGGCGACGATCTGATCCGATGCCCGGCGCCGCAGCGCATTCAATCGCTCGAGCTCCGCCGCCAGCGCTTCAGCGCGACCCGGATCGTCCGTCAGGAGGAGATCGAGGGCGAGTCGCGGATCGGCCATCCGTCCGGCGGCGTTGAGCCGGGGACCGATCCGGAATCCAACCTGGTCGCTCGTGATCGTTTCCGGCGCCACGCTTGCTCGCTGGCAGAGCGCGCGGATACCCATCCGCGGTCGCGTGCGGATGGCGCGCAGTCCGTCTCGCACCAGCGCCCGGTTCGCACCAGTCAGCGGCGCGACATCGGCGATGGTCCCGAGCGCCACCAGATCGAGGAGTGCCGCCGGGTCTCCCCCGTCCTGAACGCCGACACGAAACCCCCAGTGTGATAGGGAGACGACCAGCAGATAGGCCAGACCGACGGCTGCCAGCTCCCGGTACGGTCCATCGGGGCTGAGCTGAGGCGAGGCCACGACCGCGCCGTCGGGTGGCGGGCCGGCCATCTGATGATGGTCGACGACCACCACATCCAGGCCCAACGCCCGGGCGCGGTCGATGTTCTCCGGTTCCGAGCTCCCGCAGTCGACCGCGATCAGCAGGTTGGCTCCGGCAGCGGCGAGATCAGCGATGGCGGAGGGATTGAGCCCATATCCTTCGGCCCGGGTCGGCAACCGAACGAGGACGCGTTCCTCATCGCCCGTCGCCGCCCGGAGCGCGTGGACCAGCAGCGCGGCCGACGTCACGCCATCGACATCGTAGTCGCCATAGACCGCGATGCGTTCGCCATGCTCAATCGCCTGGGCTACCCGTTCGGCGACCGCCGCCAGACCGGGGACAGCTAGCGGGTCGGGAGCGTCCCGAGGGCGAGGATCAAGAAAATCCGCCGCCGCGGACCGATCTGCCACCCGGCCGAAGAGGAGCCGGTTGAGTAACGGGTCGGCATGGAGTGGATCGCCCGATCCCGGCAGCGGTGGCGGTTCAATCCAGAGACGATCCACCGCCCTTCCCCCAGGATGATCGGTCAAAACAGAACCCATAGTTCGTCACGTCTTCCAGGTGTACGTACACGACGGGTCATGGTAGCATGTCGCGAGAGAGAATCAACAGTGCCAGTGCCAAAGACGTGAAGCGCGGCCCACGGGGCGGCGCCGGCAAGACGGTACCACCTGGAGGCGGATCGGTGAACAATGGGGGCAAGTATCGTGGCGGTCAGTGCGCCACGACGGGAATCGTGCGGCTTGGATGGCTGGTGGCGATGCTGTTCCTCGTGAACGCATTCGCGCCCATTGCTGCCTCCGCGCAGGATTGGTCTCCACCGCCGACCGTCTTCATTCCGGAAACAGGCCACACGCTGGACCGGCTCTTCCTGGAGCAGTGGCGGGACGATCCGGAGCTGCTCGGCGACCCGATCACCGAGGAGTTTACGACGAAAGTCGACCTCGGGAAGAAGGGGAAGGTCGATCGCGACGTTCAGTATTTCGAAAATGTCGCCCTGGTCTATCTTCCCGAGCGCGACCCCGGCGAGCAGGTGGCCCTGCTGCCGCTCGGTCGCGACGCGCTGGCGCGCGAGCGAAAGGATCCGCGGGCATCGAAAGAGCTGCTGTCGAGCCTGAAGCGCGGGCGCTGCGCCTCCCAGGACTCGTCCGAATGTGTGCTCGATTCGGCGACGGGCCACACCGTGCGGGACGCGTTCCGGGAGTTTTGGGACGACGCCGGTGGGATCGACCTGCTTGGGCGACCGCTGAGCGAGCAAGTGAAGGCGTCCGGTGGTGTGACGACCCAGTACTTCGACCGCGCCGTTTTGATCCAGAAGGGAGACGACAACGTCAAGCTCCGCGCGCTGGGCAAGGAGGGGGCCAAACGACTTAGGGTCTCGACCAAAGCCGTCGATCAGCCTGAGAGCGTCCCCACCTATGATGCCAGCCTCTTCATCGCCCCTCCTGCGCCTGAGGTGCAGCCGGAGCCCGAGCCGGAGGATATCGCGGATCCAGCAAACGGTGTGCCCGACCTGTCGGTTGGCGGGTTCGGACCTGGACCCGTCCAGGGCGGATCGAAGGAGATCGTCGTCTCAATCTCGACGGAATCGCTCTGGGCCTACGAGGACGGCCAGATGGTGCTCTCGACCTATGTGAGCACCGGGGTCGGCGACGTTCCCGAGACGGTCACGCCGCTCGGTTATCATCAGATTCTCTCGAAATACGACCTGCAGACCATGGAGGGAACGATCAGCGAGACCTATTACCGTGTCCCTGACGTGCCGTGGGTGATGTATTTCGATGACCTCGGCAATGCGCTCCACGGCACCTATTGGCACAGCAACTTCGGGACACCGATGAGCCACGGCTGCGTGAACCTGCCGTTGGATGTCGCCGAGTGGATGTATGGCTGGGCTCCGATCGGCACCCCGGTCACCGTCATCGAGTAACGCCAGCACGATGACCGGTCGTGGGGAGCCACCGGGCCAGGGCTGGGTGTAGGCGCCACGCTAACCAGTCCTCGGGCAGGCATCCGGTTTTGGCCTGGTGGCGTGATGGGCGCCGCTCGGTGCGCGCGGCGCCTGTTCGTGCTTGACCGCGGACGGCCGAAGTCCAATCGCTGGCAACCACCAGCCAACGCCATTCCGGCGGCGGTCCTGTGTCGCAGCAGCTCCGTCGTCGCCACGGCATTGCCCAATAGCAATCAACGTAGCCGGTCGCTATTGCGGTGGACTGCTCGCCTGCGACTGGTGAGCCAGGCCCCGGCGACCACCGGCCGGTGCGGTGACGCTCAATGGCGAGCCAGGCGAATAGCGTCTTTTCAACACTTCGGCTCCGCCGGCTGGTGGGACCGGCGCTGCCGGTGGGTTTGTCTCCCGCGATTGCGCGCTGGCGAATGAGCGTTTGCGCCCATGCCGTTCACCTGGCACTATCGGCGTCTCGATGTCATGGCACGGGTGGAACAGTGGAGCATCAGCGGATGGATCAGGAACGGGACGGTAACTCCGAGCGGACCTCTGGCTCAGGCCGGTACGATGCGATCGTCGTCGGCTCTGGACACAATGGGCTGATCGCAGCTGGCTATCTGGCGAAGGCCGGGAAACGCGTCCTGGTGCTGGAGCGGCGCGAGATCATCGGTGGCGCGACGGTGACCGAGGAGCCATGGCCAGGCTACCGGGTCTCCACCTGCTCGTACGTCTGCAACCTCCTCCTGCCCGAGGTCGTCCGTGACCTCGAGCTCGAACGTCATGGCTATCAGATCCGTCCGTTTGACCCGCAGTATTTCGTCCCGTTTCCCGATGGGCGCTCCTTCCTCTCCTTTCTCGACGGACGGCGAACGCGCGAGCAGATCGCCAAGTTCTCGACGAAGGACGTCGTGGCCTACGATGCCTACTGGGCGATGTGGGATCGGATCATCGCCCGGATGCGGCCGTTGCTGGATCGCCCCGCCCCCAGTTGGGCCGAGATCGAGCGGGCGTTTCCCGGGCCGGACGGGATGGAGGACTGGCGAACTCTGACCAGGACCAGCATCGCCGACCTGCTTGACCGGTTCTTCGAGTCGGAACAGATCAAAGCGCCGCTCTGTACCGGCGGCGTGATCGGAGTCAATGCCGGCCCGCGGACGCCCGGAACGACCTACGTCAAATACCACCACCTGATCGGCAGTCCTGGCGGCCATCAGGGCGCCTGGGGCTACGTTCGCGGTGGGATGGGCGCCATCGCCGGCGCGCTGGCCGCCTTTGGCCAGGAGCGGAGTGTCGAGATTCTCACCTCAGCCGAGGTTGCCGAGATCGACATCGTCGACGGCATCGCTCGTGGAGTTCGCCTCGGGGACGGACGCCGGTTCAGCGCCGATATTGTGCTGTCGAATGCCGATCCGCACCGGACCTTTCTCGGCATGGTCGGTGCCCGGCACCTGCCCGCGGAGCTGGTTGCCGGCGTCCGACGCCTGCGGACGAAGGGATCGGTGGTCAAGGTGCTGCTGGGGCTTGGGGAACTCCCGGACTTCACGGCGATGCCGGGCACCGCGGTCGGGCCGCAGCACACTGGCGGCATCGTCATCAATCCGTCGGTCGATTACCTGGAACGCGCCTGGGATGATTGCAAACAGGGCCGGCCGGCGGCCAGACCGTTCATGGACTGCTATATCCAGAGCGCGACGGAGGATGGTCTAGCGCCGCCCGGCAAGCACACCGCAAGTCTGTTCGTCCAATATGCCCCGTATGACCTCGCTGAAGGGACCTGGGACGAGCGGCGAGCGGAGATTGGGGCGAATATCATCGATACGCTGGCGGAATATGCGCCAAACCTCCCCGGGGCGATCGAGCAAATGGAGGTGCTGGGACCACCCGATATCGAGCGGGTAATCGGCATCACTGGTGGCAACATCTTTCACGGCGACATTCTGCCGGATCAAATGTTCGGCTATCGCCCGGTGCCTGGCTTCAGCGACTATCGCACCCCCGTGGACCAGCTCTATCTCTGCGGCAGCGGTGCGTGGCCTGGCGGCGCCGTCTTCGGGGCGCCAGGGCGCAACTGCGCGCGGCAGGTCCTGACTGACCTTGGCGAGGAGTCCGCCGACTTCCAGGCATGAGCGAGCTCCCGTGTCGCCAGCGAGAGGGATGGGATGCGGGTGGATGAGGCATGGCTCAGCGCGGCGTCAGACGCTGAGGAGGGCGCGGCGCTAACCGGCAGCCTGATCGCTCATCCCAGTTATCCGGGCGCGGAAGCCGCGGTCCAGGAAGAGATCGCCAGCTGGCTACGAGCGGCGGGTCTGCAGCCGGACCTTCAGGAAGCTGCCCCCGGTCGTCCGAACGTTGTGGCGCGCGTGGTGAATGGACTGGGCCCGACGTTGCTCCTCAATGGGCATGTCGACACGGTGCTGGCGGTGAACGGCTGGTCGTCGGACCCTTGGCAACCTTGGCGCGATGGTGACCGGCTTTACGGGTTAGGCGCCTGCGATATGAAGGCGGGCGTCGCCGCCGCGATGCTGGCGATTCGCGCGCTGGCCAGCCAGCCAGATCGTTGGCGGGGGACGGTGATCTTCACCTCGGTGGTGGACGAGGAAGCGTATTCGCTGGGCGCGCGGGCATTGCTCGCCTCGAACATCGAGGCCGATGCCTGCATCGTCATGGAATCGTCATGGGAGCGGCCCTGCCTCGGATCGGTGGGGAAGGTGCTGTGCGGCGTCGATGTCACCGGGAAGGCGGCGCACGCATCCTGGCCGGCGACCGGCATTAATGCCGCCGTGGAAGCGAGCCGCTTCGTCTCACGACTCGACGCGCTGCCGGTAGGGACGCACTCGCGACTGACCGCCACCCGGTGCGTCCTCTCGCTTCACAGCGGCAGCGCTCAATACGTTATCACCGTGCCGGAGCGCGCACGGGTCCTGATCAACCGGATGATCGTCCCTGGCGAAACGGCAGCCTCGGTTCGTGATGAGCTCGAAGAACTCGTCGCCGACATCGGTTCGTCGGCGCGCTTTGCCGTTACGGTGGAACCTCCGTACTACCCGCCGTGGGAAACGCCGGTCGATCATCCCCTGGTCGAATTGTTCGCGGACGCGTATGCGCGGGAGACGGGACAGGCGCCGGTCTGGGGATACACCGGATTCGGCGACGCCAATCTCTTTTCCGGCGAGGCCGGTATCCCGACAATTCAGTTCGGGCCGCACGGCGCGGCGTTCCACCAGGCGGACGAGTGGGTCGATGTCCCGAGCATCGGCGGAGCCGTCCGCGTGCTGCTACAGACAGCCCTCGCCTTTCTTCAGGAGAGGGAGGGTGCTCACTCGACCTGACCCTCCCGGAATGTCGTGCGGTCACGAGGTGGATCGCAGAGCTTCCGAGAACTCCAGCGCCGCCGGTTCGATCATGGCGTCAGCCGCGTCGTAACAGTATCCTGACGCGGCATCAGACCGACGCCGGAGAAAATCCCGTATGGCATGCTCGAACTCTCGCCAGATGGAGCTGCGGGACGATCACGGCTGGCGATGCAAACCCGGCAACGCGGTCTTCGTCGCCAACCGGGGCGCCGTCCGCTTCGATTACCCAAAGAGCTGGACGATCCAACCCGCCGACGGTGGGGCGATCGCCTTCTACGACCAGCCTCCTCCCGCCGATGACTGCCGCCTCCAGCTCTCGGTGATCCAGTTGCCTCCTGGCATCGACATGAGCGGCCTTCCGCTGGAAGAGATGCTGATCGACGCGATTGGACGACCGGAGCCGGGGCAGGAACAGACACCGCTCGAAACGGTGCGTCGGGGCGCAATCGAGCTCAGCTGGACGGAGACCCGTTACATCGATCAGGGGGAGCAACGCCCCGCCCGCTCGCGTAACGCCCTCGGTCGGGCCGGGGACGTCCATTGCATTCTGACCTTTGATTTCTGGGAGGACGACGCCTCGCGACTCCTGCCGGTCTGGGACGAGGTGCTCCGGACCCTGCGGATTGGCGAGTACATTGCCGACCCGACGCGCGGGCCGCGTCGCCTTCGACGGTGATGTCGACAGGGGGCGCGACGCCCCGGAAGCGGCGGCCTGCAGCCGCGCCCCCCTTTGACTACAGTCTCGATTTCGAGACGATTGACTTCCGGGAGCGGCCCGAGCTGTACCGCGTCGGCAAAGGGGAGCAAGGCGTTCTGCTCGTCGAGCCATATAAGGGGGAACTCCTGCCGCTGTGGCGGTTCCGGACACCCGAGATCGCCCGCGAATCGGCTGATGCATTGCTGGCCCGTTTCAGGGCCTACCAGACCGCGGACGACTTCGTCGGCATGGACATGGCGCGGAAGTTCCTGCAGATGGGGTTCACGCGTTCCCGACGATACGCCAACCACCGGAGTGGCCGGAAGTGGTCGCCTGACCATAGCGAGGTTCTGCCCCAGGAGATCGACGAGGAGAAAGCGGAATCGGCGCGTATTTTCTACGAGCGGTATCAGCAGGCAAAGAACGACCCCGACTACCTCCGTCGCCGGGCCGAGCACAACGCCCGACTCGTTCGCTCGCTCACTGATGGCACCGACTGACGAGGAAAGTGGATCCGCTGAATGGTGGGGACGAGAACCCGTCGTGGCCCGGTTCCTTGCCGGGGGGGGCGGCACGGGCTACGATGATGCGATGAACGTACACCATGCCCCGGTGGGCATCTGGGATTCCGGCGTCGGCGGCCTCAGCGCTCTTCAGGAGCTTCAGGCCCTGTTACCGCATGAGGAGATGCTCTACCTCGCCGATGGTCGCTACTGTCCCTATGGCGGTCGGTCGCCCGGGGAGATTATCGAGCGCAGCCTGGCGATGACACGGGCGGTCGTCGATCGCGGCGCCAAGGCGGTCGTGATTGCCTGCAACACGGCGACAACGATCGCTATCACTCGCGTGCGGGAAGCCTTCCCGGCGGTCCCGATTGTCGGCATGGTGCCAGCGGTCAAGCCCGCGGCGGCGGCCACTCGCTCCGGCAGAATCGGTGTGCTGGCGACGCCACGCACCGCGACCGGAGAGGTGCTGGCGGCCCTGATCCGTCAGCATTGCCCCGGCGTGACCGTCGATACCGTTTCTGCTCCCGGGTTGGTCGAGCTCGTCGAGGCGGGCCAGACATCGGGACCTGAGGTCGACGCGGCGCTCCGACCGTTGCTGGCGCCACTCCGGGCGTGCGGCGTCGATACGCTCGTGCTTGGCTGCACGCACTACCCGTTTCTCCGCGACGCGATCTCAGAGGCGATCGGTCCGCACGTCGTTCTGGTCGACAGCGGCGCGGCCGTGGCGCGCCGGACACGGGAGGTCCTGGCGCAGCACGATCTCCTGGCGGACGCCAGTCCGTCAGGTGGAACCCTGTCGCTCCAGACGACGGGAGCGACCGAGCGCTTCCTGGACGTGACATCGCGCCTCCTCGCCCTGCCGGTGGTGCCCGCCGCTGAGGTGACCGCCGCGATCCGGCGGTGAGCGGCGGAGCCGGGGCCGCGACCCGGCATCGCCAGCCGCGGGGCCCCCTCTGCCGCGACCACCAGCGGACGTCGGAGGAAGCAGTGCCCTCCGGCAAGGAGTCGCTCGATGGGCGACTACCTTGGCGGGTCAGACGATGCGGAAGGCACATCTGCGCGGTCGTCACCCGTTGCCGCTGGTGGCGCCTGGCGCCGGACGATCAACTGCTCCGCGAGGACCGCGAGAAAGGCGGAGTCGGCCGGGTGAAGGTCGCCAAGGAGCTCGGCCAGCGCCGACGCACCACCATTCGGCGGGTCGAACTCGAGCTGGTGCTGATCAACCGTCAGGCCATCTGACCCGGTGACACCGGCCGTGGTGCTGGCGGGGAGCGGCGGAAGGTCGGTGATAATGCCAGCGGCGAGGGCAAGCTCCAGCTGCGGAAGCTGAAGCTCGGCGGCCAGAGCCGCCAGCAGACGAGATCGCCACCGGGATGGAGAGTGCTCGAGCAGGGACAGGTTCGATTTGGGGACGCCGATCCGGCGGGCCAGTTCCTGTTGCGAGAAGCCAAGCTCCTGTCGCCGGTGCACGATCAGTTTGCCGAGCCAACCGACCATCGTCTCCTCCGCCGTGCGGTCGTCCCCTCGTGAGCCCGGTCCACCTGCACCGAGCTGGTCCCGGGCCGATGCGAGGGTGATTGAGCGGGGTTTGCTGGACGGGCAAGAAAGCGGGACCGGACAGCTGTCCGGGCCCGCGTGACGCGCCCCGCAACGTCGCTAATCAGCACCCGCTGGTACCGGCAACGCCCCGGGCGATGGGACAGGCCAGGCTCCGCGAACCGGCTCATCGCCGTCCCAGTACGCCGGTGCGCCCATCTCGGGCAGATCGAGCCCGCGGATCTCTTCCTCGGCCGTGACGCGAATCCCCATCACCATATCGAGGACTTTGAAGAAGGCATAAGCCACCCCGAAGGCCCAGACCAGGCAGACCCCGGCCCCGACCGCCTGGGCGCCGAGTTGACTGGCGTCGCCGTAGAAGAGACCTTTGACGACCGTGCCCCCGTAATTCATCTTGCCGTCGGCGAACAGACCGACCGAGAGTTGCCCCCAGAGTCCGCCGATCCCATGGACAGAGATCGCCCCAACCGGGTCGTCCACTTTCATCGTCCGGTCGAAGAAGGCAATCGCGACCGGGATCAGGACGCCCGCGATGCCGCCAATGATTACCGCGTTGAGCGGGTTGACGAACCCACTCGGCGCGGTGATGCCCACCAGGCCGCCCAGAAAACCGTTGGCGGTCATTGCCGCATCGGGCTTGCCATTCGTCCACCAGGTGTAGAGCATGGCGGTGATCGCCCCTGAAGCCGAGGCGAGCATCGTGACGGCGGCGACCAGACCGATCCGGAGGTTGCCGTTCCCGGCCGCGCCGAGGGTGCTGCCCGGGTTGAAGCCGAACCAGCCGAACGCCAGGATCAGGACGCCGGTCAGACCCATCACCAGATTGTGACCGGGGATGGTGTTCGAGCTGCCATCCTTGTTGTACTTGCCGATCCGCGCGCCAAGGACGAGCGCCCCCGCCAAGGCGGTCCAGCCGCCGACCGCGTGGACGACACCGCTGCCGGCGAAGTCGACGTAGCCGATCCCGAGCCCCCATTTGGCTCCGATCTGCGACAACCAGCCACCACCCCAGACCCACATGCCGTAGATGGGATAGATGATGGTGGAGATGAAGAGACCGTAGATGCAGAACGCGGACCACTTCCACCGTTCTGCCATCGCCCCGGTCGGAATGGTCGCGGTCGTGTCCATGAAGACCATCTGGAACAGGAACATGACCGCCACACCGACGTCGTACTGGCCAGCGAGGCCAAAGCCTTCCCAGCCGAGAATGTGCCAATCGCCGATCGAGATCCAGTGATTGAGTGACGAGAGACCGCCCAGGTTGCCGACCCCGACGTTGCCGATGCCGCCGAACTGGAAGGCGAAGCCGACCAGGAAGTAACCGAACATCCCGATCACATAGACGGCAAAGTTCATCGTCATCACATGGAGGGCATTCTTGCGACGGCAGAAACCGGTTTCCACCAGCGCGAAACCCGCCTGCATGAACATGACGAGGAATCCAGCGATCAATGTCCAGGTGAAGTTAATGCCGAGCCTGTTCTGGTTGACCAACACCGCCAGCTGCGCGGCGAACGGCTCGCTCGTCTTGGCGCCATCGAACGCGGCCTGGTCGATACTGCCCGGCGCCACCCCGATCAGACCACTGCCATCGCTGCCGGTTAACGTCCCTGACGGATCCGTGCCGGTGCTATCGCGCGTCGCTAATCCGAGAATGATCGAGATCGCGATCGTGACGACGAACGCGCCGACGACCCAGTTCAACCCTTTTGCCCGATCGACCGTCATCCCACGCTCCCCTTCTCGTTCCCCAACCGATTCACGACCTACAGCGCCCGCGCCGAGCTTCCCTTGCCTCGTCGCACGCGCATTGATCGCGTCGTCGCGATGCCAGCGGCCTCATTGCCAGGTGCAGCGGGGAGACGCCCAGCAAGCCGCCGAACGTCTGAGATGGCGGCGCGATCGTCCGGCGGACCCGGAAGCCAGACGGTCATCGACGCATGCCCATCCTTCCCCTGCAGCTCAATTCGCCCCGACCGCTCCTCGGTTGTGCTGAACTCGGTCCACAATCGGCGGGGCGTTCGTCCCAGCACGATCCCGTCGCCGGCCAGGGTGTAATGGACCGGGAGCGCCAGCAGGGCGATGACCGCGACCACGACCAGGATCTGGGCGCCACCTGGCAGCCATCCACCTGCCCCGCCAAGCACCAGGACAGCCGCGATGGCGTAAACATTGGTGCGCTGCAGCCGGATTCGAGCCGAGAGCGGGACAGACCACTGACGGATAACGGCCCCACTGAGTGGTTTTGCCCACGGCTGATGAAAACGAATGACGAGCATCCCCAGGCTGACCACGACGAGAAACGCGGCTGGATTCATTGCCCTCTCCCCGCGGCGACGCCCGGCGGCAGCGATGCGGATGCTCCCTCCCGCTGGGACGGCCGGCGCAAACGCCGCCACAAATTTCGCGGCTCGGGGATGGCGCGCTCGATCGACGACTCCAGCTCCTTCCTGGTCGAGATCACCATCGTCCGGACGTAGTCTCTGGTGATGGTGTCTGGTGCTGGGAGTCGCGCGGCCTGCTGAAAATCGGCCAGGGCGGCCCGGAGTAAACCGACGCGCAACGCGACCTCCCCCCGCTTGATGAAGACGACCGGATCCTCGGGAGCCAGTGTGACGGCCAGATCGAGATCCTCGCGGGCCTGATCGATCTGGCCCTGCTCGAAGCGCACGGCACCGAGATAGGCGCGGACGATCCCGGATGCCGGCTCGCGCCCGGCAAGCGGCACCAGCACCGCCTCGGCCTCGCCCCAGGCGCGTTGACGCGCATGGCAGACGGCGAGGCCGATCCCCGTGATGAGCGGCTGGCCGGCTCCGTGGGGATCAGTCGCCAGCGACGCGTAGATCGCACGTGCCCGATCGATCGTGCCGTTGTCGAGTGCGGCAGCGGCGTGGCTGAGCGCGACGGTGGAACCGTCGTCGAAATTCGCATCCAGCTCGGGCGCCCGGAACGTCATAATGCCTCCTATCAGTCGCCTGTCAGCTCGGGCACGATCACCACGCGGGGGAGGGCCGGTTGTCGTGGCGCGCAGACCAGCTTCAGCAGCAGAGGGGTAACCAGGGTGGTCGAGACGATCACGATCACCAGCGTCGAGAAGAGCTCGGGCGAGATAATGCCCTGGCTGAAGCCGAGGGACGCGACGATCAGCGAGACCTCCCCCTGCGGGACCATGCCGGTGCCGACGATCATCGTGTCGCTCCGGGACAACCCGGCGAGCCGCGCGCCGATTCCCGCTCCGGCGAGCTTGCCGCACATCGCCAGGGCCCCGAAGAGCAAGACCAACGGGAGCGAGACATCACCCATCTGAACGTCGAGACCAAGCGAGACGAAGAAGAGGGTGGCGAAGAACCCGGTGGCCAGCGTCTCGACGCCGCGAGCAAACGGTTGATGAGGCATCGCCCGCGCCAGGACAAGCCCGGCGGCATATGCCCCCGTGATGCCGGCCAGACCGCCAATCGATTCAGCCGCCCAGGCGTAGAGCAGGCCGAGACCGACCGCGACCGCGAGAAACTCTTCGATGTGCTTCTCCAGCGTTGTCAGCAGCGGGCGAAGTGCCACCGCTCCGGCGACGACGATCGTCAGGAAGGCGACCATTCGCAGCCCGGCGACGGCGGGAGAGTCGCCACCGCCACGGCTGATCAATGAGACCAGAAAGAGACCGATCACATCGTCGATGATCGCCGCGACCATGATCGTCCGGCCGGCCGGGGTATCGAGCTTGCCAAGCTGCCGCAGTGTGGCGGCCGTGATGCTGACACTGGTCGCGCTCAACGCGACCGCGGTGAAGAGCGCGACATGAACCGGCTCCCCGACCCAGAGTGCCGCGCAGGTGATCAGTGTGGTGGTGCCCAGGACACCACCGACCGCGACCAGCACCGCGGGCTTCCCAACGTTGCGCACGACCGCGGGGTCGGTCTCCAACCCCACCAGAAGCATCAGGACCAGGACACCGATCTCGCCGAACATCCTGACTGGCTCGCCCGCATGGAACCGCTGGACGATGATCGGGCCGAGGGCAAGACCGAGCAGGAGCTCGCCGAAGACACCCGGCAGGCCGAAGCGCGAGGCGACGGCGGCAGCGACCCGACCGCCGACCAGAATGACCGCAAGGAGGGGAAGCAGATCGCTCACCGGTAATCCAGGCACGAGATGTCACGGCAGTATGCAGAAGAGGCTACGCCCCACCGCGCCGGCAATCTACGTCGATGGTGCTTGAATCCAGGGGCGCCTTTTGTGGAGATTGCACGTAAACGCAAGCTCCGGCGGACGCGATGTCAGGACATGGAATGAGTCACCTCTGAATGATCAGGCTGCTGTGGCGCACGAGCTGGTCGCGGCATCGCGTGTGGTGACTGGTTCATCGTGAGGTCGGGAGATGGGAGTATGGGTCAGGGTGCAGCCGCCCGCGATGCACGAGCAATGAGGTCGCTGGGGGTGCTGCTGCGGTGGTCGACAGCGAACGACCTGGCCGGGTCTCAGCTGAGGGAGTGCGCGCCCTGCCCCACTCGCTGACCGCGGCGACACCGCGGACAGGGAACCGCGTGAAGGCGAGAGGATGACAGCCACCGCGCGAGAGGACGGTGAGCGACGGTGGTGCTTCGTGTGATGAGCTGCTCGGGGATTCGAGGGTCCAGACGCGCTGCGAGCGTTCAGGGTGAACCCGCTGGAGCCACCTGATTCAAGGTGGAGCTGACCTTAACGAGGATCATAGGAGGGGGTCAATCGACGCCTCCAAACAGACGGGAGTTCCGAGATGTGGCCTTGCTGCAAGGCCATGACACCCTCCTAGATGGTTGCCAGCCAACCGAGCCGCGTCTCACTCAGAAATCCGTAGTTATAAAAAGAGAACTTCGTGGCTCCGAGGTCGCGGGCTGCCTGAATCTTTGCCTGAAGGTTAGCGGCGTCGGTCGTTGCTGGGGCAAGCAGGCTGAGACCGACGACCACACCGTCGGTGCCGCCGGTCAGATCGCGGGCGAACTGGACATCCGCGGCGACCTGCCTGGGATCGTGGACGTAACTGAGGGTGATGATCTCGTCGGCGTGGGTCGACAGACCACGGAGGTCCATCCCTTCGAGCCAGGCATTCGCCACCGAGCGGACAAAGGTCGCCGCCGTCAGGGCCAGCCGGGTCGAGCTGCCGGCCAGCGACTCGTCCCGGATCTCACCGACGAGACTGGTCACGGTCTCCATCCGGGCGCGCCCATAGGCCCAGAGCTCCGGCCATGACCAGATCAGGGACGCCAGCTCGCGGCTGTCGGCACCGTCAGACCCCGGCATGATGGCCTCATCGCGGAATCGGACATCGATCAGATCGCGAATCTGATGGCGAAGTGCTGCCCCATCCACTCCGGCGCTGGCGGCGCGTGCCAGGCAGTGAGCGCAGAAACAGAGGCCGAGCAGATATTCCTCCGTTTGACCGAGGTTAATTCCCGTCAGCTCGTGGTGGTGGCCATGGACGAGCCCATGAAAGCCAGTCGACTCAAGATCGATCGCATCAAGGTCGTGGTTGGTGACCAGATCGCGGATCAGTCCCTTAAGGTAGGCGCGAACATCGGGGTGAGCCGGACAGAGTGCCCAGGGATAGCGGTCGCCGAAAACGTTCTCCTCAGTGGCATCGGGGTGCGCCTGGCCGAGGCGGGAGTTATGCAGACCGACCGTCCAGCCCCGCAGCTGCAGACCGGCGCGGTGACACGCCTCGGCGGTGCGGTCGAGCACATCGAGGAGCTCTGTCCGGGGGGTGACGACCGGGCGGAGTGCTGACAGGGCATACATCTCCGCGTCCGGACGAAAATAGATCGCCGATCCACCGGAGAGAAAGACGCGACGCTCCGAGCGCCGGGGCAGCAGAAACTTCGCACTGTGATAGGAGGTGGCGAGGCTGAGGGCGGTGAGATTCCATTCCTCCCTGGCCCGCCGCACGGTCTCATCGATCCCGGCGTCCAGAATGTCCCACGGATAGATCCAGAGCGCCCGGCTCTCCTCCACCACCATCATGACCCTCCGTCTTGGCGTCTCGTCCATCCAAAGACGGGTCGTGACACCATGCGATCGTGATCCCCAACTCGACGGTGCCCGGTCCTGGCGCACCGGTTTCCCCCGCGGTCAGATTCTCTCATCTCTCGCTCGCGGGAGGGTGGCATTGTGCCGGGGAAACTGCTGAGCGCCATTGGTAGTCGGCGAGGTCGAGGCATGGCAACGCGGGAGCGACACGACTCCTCCTGAAACTGCGGCTGATGGCAATCCACGCCAAAGCCCTCTCCCCGCCAGGCGAGGAAGAGGGCTCTGGGATGCCAGGGACCTATCCCTTGACGGCGCCAGCGGTGAGACCTGCCAGAATCTTCCGCTGGAAGATCAGGACGAGGACCACGAGTGGCACCGTCACAATGACGGCGGCCGCCATGATGTTGCCCCAGGGATAATCGAACTGAGTGTTTCCGGAAAAGCTGGCGATCGCGACCGGCGCGGTGCGGGCACGGGAATCCTGGGTAAAGGTGACCGCGAAGAGAAACTCGTTCCAGGCCGAGATGAACGCGAGCAACCCTGTCGTCACCAGACCCGGTGCCGCAAGCGGCATCAGAATCCGCCAGAACGCCTGAAACGGGGTCGCCCCATCGACCAGCGCCGCCTCTTCAAGCTCACCCGGCATCGACCGGAAGAAGTTCGCCAGGACCCAGACGGTGAACGGGAGGGTGAAGGTGAGATAGGAGATAACCAGTGCGGGAAGACGGTTGAAGAGGTGGAACGTGTTGATCATCTGATAGAGCGATCCAAGGATGGCGATCTGCGGGAACATCGTCATCGAGAGGATCAGATACATGATGGGGGTCTTGCCGCGAAAGTTCATCCGGCCCATCGCATAGGCGGCGAAGGAACCAAAGAGCAGCGAGATGATCACTGTCGACGTGGCGACGATCGCGGAGTTGCGCAGTGCCTTCAGGAAGCCGCCGTTGTCGAATACGTAATTGAGGTGGGTCCAGGAAAAATTCTTGGGCCAGTAGCGGATTGGGGTAACGAACAACTCGCTGTCGGGTTTGAAGGTTGAGACGAGAGCCCAGTAGAAAGGAAAGATGGTGTAGAGCAGGATGAAGGCGACGAGCAACCAGAACAAGGCCCGCTTAACGATTTGACCGGGCGTCACACCACGAGTCGTCGCCATTGATGCGGGTTGAGCGGTCGGGCGGACTGCGGCAGTCGTACTCGCCATCTTACGATGCCTCCTGGACGCGGACGACGCGCGTGTAGATCGCGACGATCACGCCGATGCAGAGGAAGATGATCACGCTGGCGGCGGCGCTTCTGCCGAGCCGCAGGTCATTGACCAGCGATTGCTGGGCATAGACGGCAACCGTCATCGTATCGGTCGCGCCCCCCTTCATCACGAAGGGGAGATCGAAGACTTTGAAAGCGTCGAGGGTCCGGAAGATAAGCGCCACGAGCAGCGCCGGTCGCAGCATCGGCAGCGTCATCTGCCAGAACTGCTGCCACTTGCTGGCACCATCGACCGTGGATGCCTCGTAGATGTCTCCGGGGATCACCTGGAGACCGGCGAGGAGAAGCAGCGCCATAAAGGGTGTGGTCTTCCAGATATCGACAGCGATCATTGCTGGCAGCGCGGTCGATGATCGGGCGATCCATGGAACCTTCTCGTCGAGAATCCCGAGACGCGTGACGAGGACATCGTTGATGACCCCCCCGGTCCCTTCGAGCATCCACCCCCAGAGCCGGGCCGATACAACCGTCATGATGGCCCAGGGAATGAGCATCGCGGTCCGTACCAGCCCGCGCCCCTTGAACTGTGAGTTGATGACGAGGGCGATCACGATGCCCAGGATGGCCTCAATCGAGACAGACCCGATCGTGAAGACGATCGTATGCCAGAAGGAACTGCGAAAGACGTCATCACCCAAAATGCGGGAGTAGTTGTCGAAGCCGACGTATCGCTCTGGCCGGCTGCTGCCGAATCGCGCGTTGGTAAAGCTAAGGCGGAACGTCTGTACGAGCGGATAGAGGGCAACGACCGCGACGACGAGCACACTTGGCGCTACCAGGAGCCAGGCCAGGCGTTCCCGCTGCTTCGCCCAGGCGCTCTGGGGAGCGTCGGAAACCTTCTGTTTTCGAATCGCTGGTTGGACCACCGGCGCGGTAGCGACTTGCTGGCTCATCGTCTCCTCCAGCGATAGCGGCGCGAGGCGGGGACGAATCCCCGCCTCGGCCCCTATGATGATCGATCGTCAGTCGCCGAACGGGTCTTAGACGTCCTGCATGACGCTTTCAAGATCGCTGGCCAGGTCTTCGAGCGCCGAGGCGGCGTCCTTCTGACCGGTCAGGATCTGGTTGACCGCTGTCCAGTAGGTCTTGGAGACCTCAGGATAGAGCTCACCACTGACGCTCGACGGCCGGGCGATGGCACCGCCCTGGAAGACTTCCTTTAAGCGCGGGATGAACTCACTCGACTTCGCGACATCCGGATCATCGTAGACGGACGCAATCGTCGGGAGATGCGACCGCTCGATCGCAAACGACTTCTGGACCTCGGGGCTGCACATATAGCGGACGAACTCGACGGCGGCGTCGGCGTTCTTGGAGTATTTCGAGACCATCATCTGCCACCCGCCGAGGGTTGCGGCGTTTCGAGCATCGGGACCGTCGCCCTTCGGCAGCACGGAGACGCCAACCTTGCCCGTGATCTTGGATTGGGTCGGATCCTGGCTGGCCGCCCAGGCATATGGCCAGTTGCGCATGAAGGCTGCTCGACCGGCAATGAAGTCGTTGAGCGAGCTTGGCTCATTGTAGGTGGTCACGCCTTCTGGGGCGATTCCCTTGACCCAGCCCTTCGCCCGCTCGAAGGCCGCGACGGCCTGCGGGTTGTTCACCGTGATCTTGCCGTCTGCATCGATGATGGTGCCACCACCGTTGGAGACCTGCCACTCAAGCGCGTTACAGCTCAGACCCTCGTAGGCCTTCCCTTGGAAGACGAAGCCATAGAAGTCGGGGTTGCTCGCCTTCTCGCCGTCCATGATCTGCTTAGCCTGAGTTTCAAGCTCCGCCCACGTCGTCGGTGACGCTTCAATGCCGTACTTCTCAAGCAGATCGGTTCGGTAGTAAAGCAGCCCGGCGTCGGTGTACCACGGCATACCGACCAGCTTGCCGTCGACGGTGTTGTTCTGAACGATGGCCTCGAAGTGCTGCGCGGCGAGATCCTTGAGCTTCTCATTCAGATCGACCGCGTGCTGGGCGACGACGCCCGGCCAGATGACGTCAATCTGAAAGACATCGAAATCGCTCGACTGGCTGCCGAGCGACTGGTTGTACTTGGTCAGCCGGTCATTAGCGTCCTGCTCACCAGGCACGACCTTAACCGTGATTCCGGTGGCATCGCTGAACTTCTTGACCGCCGCATCCTGCCATGGCTTGTCCGGGCTCGTCGCCTCGGCCATGATGGCAGTGATCGTGGCGCCCTTGTACTCCTGGCTCAAGCCTTGTGGAACGACGATTGTTCCGCCAGGTTCACCGCCACCAGCGGCCGGGGTGGCATCCTGCGCCGCGGCGCCCGTCGCGCTCGCCTTCAGCAGCATGCCGACCATCGGTGCGCTCAGGCCGAGCAGGCCCGCTCGTCGCATGATGTCGCGGCGAGAGAGCTTGCCGCTCATGCTACCGGCGAACAACTCCTTGATCGCGTCCGAATCTTGCCCTTGCACGTGTCTCTTCCTCCTGCGGTGATCCAAAACGACCGGACGACCTCGTCCGGTAGGTGGAACATCCAGGGGATCAGCGTGGCGCTCGGGGGTTCATGATAGGGAATCGATCCACATCACCCGATCGCCATTGACCCTGGGTGCCCATTACCTGAACCGTAATCCTGCACGTCCCGCGCCACGGCGTCAAGAGTCGCCAGGCTGACCGGGCCGTGATTCCTCGTCGGCCGCGGCAGCCACGGCCGCCATCAACCCGCGCACGCGTGCCCGGTCGACCCGGTTCCAGGTGATCCCGTCCACTTTCAAGCTCGAACCGACGACGGCGCCGTTGGCGTGCCGCAGGAGGGCCAGGGCCTGCTCTGGCCGAAAGCCGGTGTTGACCAGCACCGGCACGCCGCTGGTGCGGATCGCGCTAGCGACCTCGGCCAACCCCGATTCATCGACCGGCTGAGCGGTGATCGGGCCGGAGACACAGAGGGCGTCGGGACTCGACGAGAAGATGATCGAGCGCGCCACCTCGGGTAGTGGGCGGGGGGCGAGGGGCGCCGCGAACTCGGCGTTGATATTGAACAGCAACCGGACATGCTCGGCGCCGATCTCCCGGCGATAGCGGAAGGCGTCGCCCGCCGTGCGAACCCAGAGACCGAAATCCCCGGCAAAGGCGCCCGCGAAGATTTCCCGGCAAAAGGAGGCGCCGGTGGCGGCGGCAACCGCCAGCGTCGCCCGGGGGTCCCAGAGGAGATCGACCCCGAAGGGGACGGAGAGCTCACCTTTCAACGTGGCGACGGTCGCCGCCATCCCCGCGATCGAGGCGGCATCGGCATCAAGGCGGTAAGGCCGGTCGTTCTCGTTGCAGAACATGACCGCATCGATGCCACCGGCCTGGAGCGCCTCGAGATCGCGACGCACCCAATCGATCACCGCGCTCATGCCGCCGGCGGCGTCATAGAGCGGTGTGCCGGGAAGGGCGGGCAGATGGGCCATCCCGATGATCGGCTTCCGTGCCCCGGTCAACTCGGTCAGCCAGTTCGTAACCGGGATCGTTGGATCGGGATGGTTTTCAATAGTCGTCATAACGTCTCCGCGAGGGTGCGCACGAGGCGGCCAAAAGAACCCCGCCGGACGATAGCGCCCGCCTGCTCGCTCGTCAATCGACCGTCAAGGAAGCTCGTAGCGACCGGACTTCGCGGTGAGCCGGATCCGGTAGACGATCGTTGTATCAGGAATCGCCGGACGATGCTGGGGATCGGGATGGATCATGGAGATCGCCCGCGTCCGGGCAGTGGGATCTGTCAGCTCTTCATAGACCCCATCGGCGATCGCGCTGCGCCAGCGATCGGGAGCGTCGGCCTGGTCCACCTCGACGCTGACGAGGGGCTGCACGCGCATCAGCCGGATTTTTCGACCGACATCCGAATGGGCATAGATCGCTTCGCCGTCGTAGCCATAGGCGATTGGCACGACATACGGTCGTCCATTGCCGCCCTCCACCCCATGGTCGCAGCAGGCGATCCGGCCGACGATCGCCGTGGCGAAGAGTTCCTCGATCTCCGCGTCCGGCAAAACATGAATCGTACCCACGAGGTGCTCCAGCGAGATAACGCGGTATCGGCGGCCATCGCCAGGCGGGGGCCAGGCGCTCCACCGTTCAAGGTGGTCGAGGATGGCCACGTCAGCTCACGGTGACGGTCACCGAGTAGATCGCGTTCATGAGATACCCCTTGGCGTTCCAGGGCACCGTGACCGGCTGCGTCATCCGTCTTTCATCGGTCGCGCGCGACAGCAGAGTCTTTAGACCGGGAGAGGCCTGCCAGCGGTGCTGGAACCGGACCCACGACCAGCGGCTCTCGACGCGGTCAATCGCCGCGTCGGTCCAGCTCTGGCCACCGTCCGTACTGACCTCGACCCGATCGACCCGACCCTGGCCCGACCAGGCGTAGCCGGTCAGCTCCTGGTCGCCCGGCGACAGGTTCGCGCCCGCGGTGGGCGAAGCGATGATCGACTTGACCGGCATCTCGCGGACCGGTCGGATCGCGTCGCCAGCCTCGTTGTACATCACGTAGTTATCGGCGTTATAGAAGCCGTCGAACGCGCGGTCGAGCACCTGCAGCTCGACGAGCCATTTCGTCGACGCGATCGCCGCCCAGCCAGGGACCAGCAACCGCACGGGTCCACCGTGTGCGACCGGCAGGTCGGCGCCATTCATCGACCAGACGAGCAGGGTGTCGGGGTCGCGGGCCTGGGTCACCGGCAGACCGCGCTGCATCCCCTGGAAATCGGCGCCTCGCGAGACGACATCAACCGCGCCGTCGCGGATGCCGGCCATCTCAAGAACCGCCCCGAGTGGGACGCCTTCCCAGCGGGCGTTACCCGCGGCGTCGTTGCGCCAGGGAGTCCCATCCATCAGCGGTTCGAAGCGGGTCCGACTATTGCCCGCGCATTCCAGGAACGACGAGACGCACCGACCTGGCAACGCCTGCAGCTCCTGTCGCGACAACGTGAGCGGTCGTTCGACATGCCCGGTTACCCCCAGGCGCCAGGCATCGGGATCGATCCGGGGAACCGGGCCGTTCGATCGCACGAAGAACCGGTCGATGGGAACGATTGGGTCGCTCTGCCCAGCGATCAGCGATAGCGGCATCCCGAAATTGCCACCGCCGTACGGGACGAGGCGGGGGTCCTTGCCAAGAGCCTGGAGCAGGTCGGACGGCATCGAGGCGTCAAGCCATTCCGCGATCACCCGTTGCTCCTCCGCGACCGCCGACCGTGTTCCCCACTCCCTCGCATTCGCGGATGATGGTACCTCACCCCGCTCCGTCGCCGATGACCATCCGCGGCAGACCGGCGAGATCGTCCAAGACGGTGACATGCCCACGTGGCAGCGCGGCGCCAATAAGCTCGCGGGCCGGGCCGGCCTGCGAGGGGTCGATCTCGACCGCGACGGCGCCGCCTCGAGCGAGGAGTCGCGGCGTATCTGCGAGCAACCGGCGGAGCGGATCGAGCCCGTCCGCACCACCATCAAGGGCGAGCACGGGCTCCATGGCCAGCTCCAGATTGCCGGCGACCTGCTCCGGACGGAGATAGGGCAGGTTGGCGAGGAGGAGGTCGACCGGTCCCGCGCACCAGGCGCCGAGGTCGCCCCGCACCAGACCGACGCGGTCGACGAGATCGAGCCGTGACCGATTCTCGGCAGCCACCCTCAGAGCATCGGCGGAGATGTCACTGGCGACGATGCGGCCGTGCCAGGACGGCGGCAGATGCGACGCGAACGCCAGCGCGATCGCCCCGGATCCGGTTCCCACATCGAGGACGGTTGCCCCCGGCGTGTCTCGCAGCCGGTCGAGCGACCATTCGACCAGGAGCTCGGTTTCCGGTCGCGGAATCAGGACGCCGGGCCGAACGACGAACGCCAGACCCATGAACTCTCGCTCGCCAGTCAGATAGGCCACCGGCTCGCCGGCGGCACGACGCTCAACAAGCGCCAGAAAGCGATCGAGATCGGCCGGTGCGAGCTGGTCATGGAGGTGCAGAACCAGGCGGGTTCGGTCGAGCCCGAGAACGTGACGTAATAAAACGTCGGCATCAAGCCGGGGCGTCGATGAGTTCGTCGCGGCGAGCTGTCGCCGGGCAAGGGCGAGCGCCGACTGCAACGTCGTCGTGGCACGGCTCGCTTCCGATTCCATCACTACCTGCCGATCATTCACCGAGGCGCTCGTCCGAGAGGAACGACCCGTCGATCGGAGGAGGGACATTGCCTGGCAGCTGGATGTTCGAGCTTTCCATCTCCATCCGCTTCGACGCACGAACGGCTCGTCAGCCCATGTCGCCGTGATGGTCGAGGGCCGGTGCGGTTGACCAGGGGTCGCCCGCGTGCATCTCGATCATCCGACTGATCCAGAGCGGCACCTGGCCGGCGATGAGATCCCGCTGGGGTGTCGTCATGTCGCCCCGCTCGACTGAACGATCGAGATCCATACCAATACGCTTGACTACCGCGGCGGTCAAGGTGTCGGCGCTGACCCCTTGCCGCGTCGCCATCTCGGCGATGCTTTCGCCCGCGTCGTAGCGACGGCGCAGATCGATCAGGTTGATATCGAGCTGCCAGGCGATGGTGACCATCACGCCCGACCAGTTGACGATATCGGCGGCTGCGTCGACGCTGCCGGCCGGGGTCCGACCGTCGATCTGGACCACCGTTTCGTCCGGCGGTTCCTCGCCAAAGGCGGCGCTCAGTTCGGCCGCTTCGCTAACCATCCAGACATGAAGCATCTCCTGCGTGAGCGGCACCGTCGCGGCGGGACAGGTGCCGTCCGGCGCTTCCGGGACTACCCCCGCCACCCCCGCACAGAGGTCGTCGTGGCGATGCCAGAAGGTGAGCGGACCACCGGGGGTCGGCCCCTCTCCGGGCGGCGCCAGGAACATGACGCCGATCAGCTCCAGCGCCCCGTCGTCCGTCTTCAGATACATCAAATCTTCGGGTCGCTCGGGGTCGAGCAGCGCCCCATCGGTGGCATAGGTCTGATTGTGGAAGTGGGCGGCACGGATGCCGTAGAAGCTGGAGGGCGTGATCTGCTCGTACCCCTCGGCGTCGGCAACATCGGGATCGGCGAAACGAGCGACCCCGGTTCGGGTCCGGTCGAGCAGATCCTTGGCAGCGGTTCGCTCGGCCGCGGACGCCTCGCCGTCCATCTGCATCTGCCCGTGACCGTGCCCCGTTTCTTCCTGGGCGGCGACCCCGCTGAGAGCGGTCAGGGCCATCAGGATGGAAACCACAGCTGCGGCACGCCATCGTCTCATGATCGGTTCTCCTCCCCACCTTCCCGGCAGAGCACCAGTACGTGGAGAGAAGTATCCATCCTGATCACGCCGCTGGACGAGGCCCGGCGGGCAAGCCACGGGGTCCGCGCTACAGAGGTGATCGCCAGCTTCGAGCCGTACGTGATATCCGTGCTGTACGCCGATTAATGCGCGGAACGGGCAACCACCTTCACTCGAGTCGCCATGTCCTGACGCGCGATCCGTGGGCTGCCAGCCGGCGGTTGTGCCTCGGTCGCGGCCGTTAGCCTCTCGTCGCTACGCGCCCCTGCTGCTGACCGACTACCTGGCTACAGCGCCCCACTGTGCCCCAAATGACACCTTCCCTGTGCCCCGCCTGGCCGTCATCGCCGCCACGTCGCCCTACCGTGGGGTCACGGCGAGAGGATGTCTCGGCCGGTCGAGAACAGCGAAAGGAGCAGACCATGCGCACCCCGATCACGACGGCCACGCGATCTCTTCGACAGAGCATGCTTCTGCGGTTGATCCTGCTTTCGGCCTGCGTCGCCATGCTGGCGCTGGCGACGGCCCAGCGAGCGAGCGCCAACCAGCAGGGAGACCCGGTTGGCGCGGGAAACGTCATGGTCGATTACTGCCGTGGCCTTGGGGGCACGGCCACCATCGACGTGGCCCGCTACGGCGACGGCAGTGTTCGTTGGACGACGGTCAAATGCAGTGGAGGCGGTCAGCCATTCGAATGTAACTTCTACGGGAATGGCGAAACTATTTGTGATTTCGGGAAGCCACTGGTACGCCCGGTGGAGGACTTCCATGATATCCAACCACTGGTCCCCATCGAGCAGGACCGCACCGTCATGCCGGCCATCGAGCAGACGGGTGACGACATCCCGACGTTCACGGCAGAGCCGGATCTGACCTTCACCACCGCCGCCCACCAGCCAGAGACCGCGCCAGCCGATCAGCCCGCCAACGAGCCGGCGGCTGCCCGGATCGTGGCCGACGTGATGGCTTCGGTCACTGACCAAATTGCCTTGGTGGATGTCCAAACCGCCGCGGTTACGGTCGACACGGGCAGTGTCGTGGCCGAGGAGCCAGCCGGCGTAGCGCCGGAAACGGATCCGGTGACCGTGGCAAACGCACGGGACAATGCCGTCCAGCAGGCCAACGCGTTTATCAACACCTGCTTCAAGAATGGCGACGAGCCGGACGCCCACGCCGACGATGGCCCGACGGTGATCGCAACCTGCGCCGTCGGCGGCGGTGGGAGGTACGTCTGCATCTACGGGGACCCCCACTACCCCAACGGTAACTGCGGGTTCATCGGGCGAACCGTCGTACCGGCCGGCGAGACCGCTACCGGCGTCGACGAGCAGGTGAGCGACGGCGGTCCGACCGCACCGAACGATCAATCCCTTCCGGTCGAGGAGCCGGAGGGTGCCCCGGCCATAGATACGGCTACCGGGCCGGTTCTGGCACTGGCGGAGGAGCCGGTCATAGCACCCGCCGGCGAGCCAACCGCCCCTCGGGCAACGACCGACCCGGTCGACACGGTGGACGCCGACACTGCGCCACTGGACGAGCCAGTCATCGAACCGAGCAACGGTCAGGAGACAGTACTCCCGGCCGATGCACCGGCTGCAGCGATCGAGGATGCGGACGCTATCCCGGCTCAGGCGACCGACGAGTTGGCCGACGACGATCTCGTCCTGGCGCCCGTCGAGGACGAGCAGCCGTAGTGTCCCGCCGCCTCAACGCCATATCTCTCACACAGACGACGACCGGGACGGCATCTGCCATCCCGGTCGTCTGCTGATCGTGAGAAGCCTCGGGCGCCTGGCCCGTCAACGACCGGACAACTGATCGGTCACGTTAACCACCGCGTGCCGAACGCTGCCGGAACCGGTGTCAGTCGGCGGCCTCGGAGCCCTGGTCTAGGCCGGCGTCGGCAAGGCGCTCGGCCTCGTCGGCGGCGCGCAGCTCCTGGACGAACGGGTCGATCTGGCCGTCGAGCACCGACGGGATGTTGCTCAGGTTGACCTTGATCCGGTGGTCGGTGATGCGGTCCTGCGGGAAGTTGTAGGTCCGGATCTTCTCGCTGCGCTCGCCGCTGCCGATCTGCGACCGCCGGGCGTCACCGCGTTCCTGGGCGATCCGCTGCTGCTCCATGTCGTAGAGACGGGAGCGCAGCACGGTCATCGCCTTCAGCTTGTTCTTGAGCTGGCTCTTCTCGTCCTGGCAGGTGACGACGATGTTGGTCGGCAGGTGGGTAATTCGCACGGCTGAGTCGGTGGTGTTGACGCTCTGGCCACCATGCCCGGTCGACCGGTAGACATCGATCCGCAGATCGTTGTCGTTGATCTGGACATCGACCTCCTCGGCCTCCGGTAGCACCGCGACGCTGGCCGTCGAGGTGTGAATCCGGCCCTGGCTCTCGGTGGCGGGCACGCGCTGGACGCGGTGGACGCCGCTCTCGTAGCGAAGATGACTGTAGGCGCCCTTGCCATCGACCTCGAAGACGACCTCGCGGAATCCCCCGCCGTCGGTCTCGGTCGAGGAGAGAATCTCGGTCTTCCAGCGGTGCCGGTCGGCGTAGCGGGTGTACATCCGGAAGAGGTCGGCGGCGAAGAGGGCAGCCTCGTCGCCACCGGTCCCGGCACGGACCTCGACGATGACGTTCTTGTCATCGTTCGGGTCTTTCGGCACGAGCAGGCGGCGCACCTTCGCCAGCAGCTCGTCGCGCCGCTCGCGCAGCGTCTTGAGCTCGTCGGCGGCGAGATCGGCCATCTCCCTGTCGGCATCCTGTGCCAGCAGCTCGGTCTCCGCGATCGCCTCGTCGGTCTCACGCAGCTGCCGCTGGGTCGCGACGACCTCCTCCAGCTCGGCGCGCTCGCGGCCGTACTCCTGGAGCCGCGCCGGGTCATTGAAGATCTCAGGATCGGCCAGCAGATGGTCGATCTCGTTATAGCGCCGCTCCAGCTCGGCAAGCGTGCCATGGAGGGAGCTCGCGGTGGTCGTACTCATCGTAGTGCTCGTGTCCTCTCGTCAGCGCCGCCGCCATGGTCGTGATCGGGTCAGGGATGTCGGCCGACGGTGCAATGATAGCCGAGCGAGCAGTTGGCCGACCGAGACTGTTGGCTAGACCGGAGACGAGATGCGCCGCGCCCCCGGCGGCTGGCCGGGGGCGTCGTTAGAGAGGAACAGGCTGTCGGGCGGGCTTTAGCCGCCTTCCTGACCCCCTTGGGACACTTGGAGCCATTCGTCGATCAGCCAGCGGCCATCCTGCTCGGTGAACACAACGAACCTGGCGTAAATACTGTTGTAGCGAATGAGGACCGCTGGTCGGCCATCAGGGAGGAGTACCGTGTCCTCAAACGTCAGCACGTCTGACCCCTCGGGACCCCAGGCCGAGTAGCCGTTGTATTGGAGATTCCAGTTCACCCACGGCCGGCGGAAGAAATCGTCTGAGTAGAACGCCGCCAGCTCGCGCTCTCGTCCGGGGCGGGCGCAGGCGATCATCTGCGTCAGCGTCGCGCGGATGCCGACGAGAATGTCGTCCGGTACGGGTTCCCCGGTCGGAACGTGACCTGGATCGATGGCCGGTGGTGAGCCGCTGCGTTGGAAGCGGGTCACCGGCACGACGCTGGCTTCCGGTGTACCTTCGGCGAAGGCGGGCAGCTTTCGGACCTGACCATCGAACCCGCTTGGCGTCGCCGCTGGGGTGGCGATGGCGAGGACCGGTCGCGGTTCGATGTCGCAGGCGGCGAGACCGGAGATATCACCGGTGGGCGCCGGGGTGGCAGCAGGTGTGCCGATGCCGGCCCCGGTGTCGCTCAGCGCGTAGAGCGTTGTCCCCGTATCCACGAAATACACGGCACCGTCCGCCACGGCGGCTGGCCCGGCGATGCCTTGTGCGGCGTCGACGTGCCATCGCTCTCGACCGGAGGCGAGGTCGAGCGCGTAGAAGGTCGCATTGTTGGCGCCGATGAAGATTGTGCCATCAACGACCGAGGGCGGACTCTCGACGGCGCCGATCGCGGCGAAGGTCCAGCGTGATTCACCGGAGGCAGCGTCGAACGCGCGGAGCTCCCGGCTGCCGTCGCCGATCCCCGCGACGACAACCATACCGTCAACTACTGCCGGTGACGTGTTAAGGATGCCGGGTGCTCCGTACCCAGCCGTCCGTTGCAGCTCTCGGGTCCACCGCGCCTTCCCAGTCGATGCGTCCATGGCATAGAGCCGGGTTGCGGAAGGATTTGAACCAAAATCGTCGGTCGTGACACCAGTCGCGAAGACCGTGTCGTGGGCAACGACCGGCGTGTTGACGATGCCACCGTCCGTCGCGCTTCGCCACGCTTCTGTTCCCGTCTTTGCATCCAGGCTGATGATCTCCCCGGCGCTGGAGCCGATGAAGACGTGACCCCCGGCCACCGCCGGGGAGGCATCGGAAAGCCACGGTTGTGTATCGAGACTGCCCATGGCGCCCGTGAAGGCCCAACGCTCCGTCCCATCAGCAGCATCTACCGCCACGACAGCGCCGTCCATCGACGCCGCATAGACCATCCCGTCAGCGATCGCGGGGGCGGAACGGACCGGTGCGTCCATCGGGAAGCGCCATCGTATCTTGCCGGAGAGGGCATCGAGAGCGACGAGGGCTCCAGAGGAATCGGCCTGAACGGATGGTGTGCCGGAAATGGACGGGAGCATCTCGTTGCCGGCGCCGACCACCAGCAATCCGCCGACGACGGCAGGGGCGGTGCCGCTCAAGCCGAAGATTGGAGTGTGCCAGCTTTCCCGCCCAGTTACGGCATCAAGCGCGACCAGCAGTGGGTCACCAGGATTGTCCAATGAGATGATGGCGAACGAATAGACCAGTCCATTTGCGGCGACCACTCCCCCGTAGGGATTAAACCCGGCGTCGGTTGTCCGCCATCGAAGGCCCGGCAAGCCCTCGGGCCCTGGCCCCGGCTGCTCCCCAGTGCGCGCAGCGTTGCCGAGATACATTGTGCTACCTTTGGCCGCATCGTCCCGTAAGAGACTAAAGAAGCTACCGAAGCTACCACTGCCGACCAGCGTTCCGGCCGTGATCGCGATCACCAGCACCGCGGCGGCGAGCATCTCGATGGTCGAGAGCCAGCGCGATGGGCGCACAGGGAGTCGCCGCGGTAGCAGATGGTCAGCGGGCGTGGCATGCCGTCGCTGGTGACCCGTCAACGGGGACACTGATACGGGAACTGCTGATGATAGTGACGCATGTTGTTGCATGAGATCCTCCCGAAGAGCGCGGACAAAATTTGGCGCGGGAGACAGATCACCGGCGATCGCGTGAAGTTGGCCGAGTGTCGACAGCGGGGAGCGGTCGCCGGTGAGGTCCGAAGACGACGACCCATCGACTGCGAGCGCGTCCCAGGCGGCGTCAAGCTGATCGATGGGATTCTGGTTAGAGACCGGCATCCTTGTTCTCCCGGTGCAGGCGGTCGGCTTCGAGGAGCCGGCGGAGTTTTCCAATGGCGCGGAACTGCAGCATCTTAACGGCGCGATGACTTCGACCAAGCACCAGGGCGACTTCAACTCCGGTGAGTCCTGCGAGACGCAACTCGACGGCACGCCGTTGATTCGCTGGCAATTGCGCCAGGAGCGCCCGCAACTCCTGACGCGTTTCGTCAATCAGCGCACGGTCCTCAGGGGACGGCGCCGGGTCGGTCCGATCGCGGTCGGCTCCGACCACGATCCCCGCACGCTGCCGGTGCTGATCGGTGATGACATTCCGGGCAATCGCGAAGAGCCAACCGCCGAAATTCCCCCGTTCCCGATACCGCGGAAGCGCCGCCAGCGCATTCGCGAAGACCTGGCTCGTCGCATCCTCCGCAGCCTCCCGGCTTCCAAGGTGGGTCAAACAGTATCGATAGATCGGCCCCACATAGCGGTCATAGAGCGCCGCGAACGCCTCCGGCTCGCATGCGACACGGGCGACAATCTCGGCTTCCGTCACCTCGCCAGGATCGTGCTCGGCGGGTCCACCGGCGACGGTGGCAGGTCTGATTGTCGGTGCTAAGGGGCGAATCCGTTCCAAATGACACGCTCCAAATTGGTCATTCCGCCGACGGGTGTGGTGCATGCACGCTCGGTAAACGAAAAGACTCCTTCGCGGTCACGCTTTCTTAAACCAGCAAACGCACCGCGCCCCCGGTGGCTGGCCGGGGACGCGGTGGGGGAGGGAGAGGAGATCGTGTGACCGGTCGGATTAGCCTAGCGCTCCTGGGTGCTCGCTGACCGCGACCGTTTCGTCGATCAGCCAGCGCCCGCCTTGATCGACGTAGACGAGGAAGGAGGCGTACTCCTCCGAATATTGCACCAGCACCCCGACCCGGCCGTCTGGTAGGAGGCGAGCGTCTCGAATCGGCAGGAGCGGTGCCTCGTTGCCCAATCCGAGGCTCGGGAAGCCGTTGAGGCGTACAACTTTCTGGACCCATGGTCGCCGGAAGTAATCATCGGAGTAGAACGCCGCGCGTTGCAGTTCGCGTCCCGGTCGATCGCAGGCGGTCATTCGTTCGATCGTCGCTGAGATAGCCGCGATCGTCTCAGCGTCAGCGGGCTTGCCCGTGGGGATATCCTCTGGTCGTGCGGCGGCGGGTTGACCTTTCTGTTGAGCCTCGTTGACCGGAACGACGCTGGCCATCGGGGTGCCGCTCACTGGCGGCTCGTAGAGCGGACCGGAGGAGTAGGTTGGGGTAGCGCTCGGCGTCTCCACCGTCAGTGCTCGGCGCGGGCTGACATCACACGGCGGCAGACCCGAGATATCACCGTTGGCAGATGGGCTGGCAATCGGAGTGCCGGCACCCGCGACGGTGCCGCCGATGGCGTAGAGATTCCCATCGGTGCTCGGTGCCAGGACGACGCCATCCGCGACGAAGACCGATGAGGCGATGCCACCGGCGGTTTCCACCCGCCAACGCTCCTGACCAGTGGTTACGTCTAGAGCGTAGACGCGGCCATCGAATCCACCGACGTAGACGGTCTCTCCGGCGATCGAGGGGGATGCATCGAGATTGCCTCCGAGGTCCGATGTCCAGCGCTCGGCTCCGGTGGCCACATCAAGAGCTCGTAGCTCGGTCCCGTCTGCTCCCATACCGGCGACGAAGACCAGATTATGTGACACCGCCGGAGCGGGGCGTAATACCCGGTCCAACGTTGCCGACCAGCGCTCCTTACCGGAGGCCACGTCAAGCGCATAGAGCCGGGCAGTGCCGTTGAGTTCTCGAGTTGATGGTGTCGCCTCGCCGGTTGGTGGTCCACCGACGGGCACGCTTTCCCACTTGTCAAGCAGCCTGATCGCCGCTTCGTCTTCATCGGGGATAGTGCTGGCACCAATGTACAGCGTCCCGTTCGACACCGCGGCGGTCGTAGGAACATTCCCGCCAATGTCAACCTGCCACCGCTCGTGTCCGGTGGCAGCGTCGACGGCAAAGAGAACACCGAGGTTGCCCGCGATAAAGACCGTGTCGCCGGTCACCGTCGGTGAAGCTGCGGAGAGGATGCCGGGACCCCCGCTCGGAATCTGGAAGGTCCATCGTGACTGCCCAGTCAGCAGGTCGATGGCGTGTAAACGGCTGTCCTCCGAGGACGGGACATAGACGACGCCGTCGGCGACTGCTGGCGATAGGAAGCCGGCGCTACCGCTTCGATAGCGCCAGCGCTCGTCGCCGGTGGCGGCATCGAAGGCGATAACGTCGCTGACGTCTGTCGGCTCAACTCCTGGGGTAGCCACGCCAGACTCGCTCATACCCTCGAATAGGCTGGTAGTGACTACTACGAGTCCATCCGCGATCGCGGGCGAACCGCTATCAAGGCCCGGCACGGTGGTGCTCCATCGCACCGTGCCGGTCGCGGTATTGATGGCCGAGAGTGCGGTGACGTAGGTGTTGTTGTTGGTGCGACCGCTACTGGTGACATACGCAACGCCGTTGGAAACGATAGGAGAGGATGCGGGGGAGACCCCACTGCTCCCTCCGAGTGGCAGACGCCATCGCACGCCTGGATTGCCACTTGGTCCCGGTCCGGGCATTTCCCCAGTGCGCGCGGCGTTGCCCAAGAACATCGCGGTGCCGCTCTCAGCTGGCGCCGGGTTTGATTGCTGGACGCCGGGAATGAGCGCGAGCAGTCCATCGCGGCCGAGAAAGCCGCTGACGAGAGTGAGCACCAGGCAGGCGGCCGCGAGCAGTTCGAGTGCGGGACCAAGCCGTCGACTCACCCAGCGTGGACTCCGGGCGGTGGCTCGTGGAGCCGCGGGTGTTCGGTGATTCGGCAGGACCATGACAAGGGGCGTGTCCATCGTCTTCTCCTCGTGATCGGCAGCGCGACCGTTCGCCAGAATGGCAAGCAGGTCGCGTTGGAGGGTGGCGGCGAATGACGCGGAGGGCGAGAGTGGGCGTTCGAGGCGGCCGAGGAGGTCGGCGACCGGGTCATCCGGCGGATTCATCGACATCCTCCCTGACCTCCTGATACCGTTGCTTGAAGGTGGAGCGGCCGCGCGCGAGCAGCGACTCGGTTGCATGGACGCTGCGTCCAAGCAGCGACGCGATCTGTGCCACCGGCAGTCCATCGAGATGCCGAAGGATCAACGCCTGCCGCTGGCTGGCCGGCAGGCTGGTCAGCGCCGTCAGGGTTCGCTCGCGCCAGAGGTCGTCCGCTCGTGGCGGTGGCCAGGTCACCCGGCTGCCGCCGTCCTCGGCCCAGCTGTCCCAGGAGACCGCGGACGACTCCGCGATGCGGGCCTCACGGCGGTAGTGCTCGAGCAGCTTGTGACGGGCGATGGCAAGGACCCACGCTCGTGGTGACCGAATGCGCTCACCACGCTTGAGGAGCGCGGCGGCGGTGATGAAGGTTTCCTGCGTCAGGTCCTCGGCGACTGATTCGAAGCCGTTGCAGCGGTAGTAGAAGTAGCCGTAGACGCGCGGAAGCATCGACTCGTAGAACGTGATGAACGCATCAGGGCTATCGCCTAAGGCGTCGCTCTCCTTCACCGCGAGTGCCTGCTCCATCGAGCCTCCCGTCGGGCCTCCGCCGCGTCTGCCTTAAGAGTGACCCGAACCTCCCGGTTTCCGTCGGTCGGATGCAGCGCATCCGCACCATGACGCCAGGGATGGGGTTCAACGCGCACCACGACGACTCGGCGTGTTGCCCGTTCATTGGCCTGCCCGAGCGGATGATCCCCTATCGAGCAGGAGCATTGGCCGGAGAGTCTGCCGCGAGAGATGACCGTCCCGCGCGAGCCGACTACGCCAGATCAACTCGGTTGAGAGTTCATTGCAAGCGGTGATCGCGGGCGCGCATCGACCGGCGCCTGGCAGGCAAAAAGCGCCCCTTCCGGTCATTCGCCGGAAGGGGCGCTGTCGAACGGCTGTCCTCAAACGTCGCCGGAGATATGGCGGTGCGCCGCTATGAATCGCTCCACGACGAGATCGATGCAGTCTCGGACATCGAGACAGGCATCAATCCGCCGCCGCGCTGGCGGCCAGGGGAGCTCGATGCACCGCCTGCAGCTTGGCCTTCGCGGTCAGGTCGTTGAAGGCGGCGAGATCGGTGTCGAGGAGCGTCTCGAAGCGGGCGATCTCGGCGTCGATCCGCTTCGTGAGGTCGACGAAGACGGCCTGGGCGGCGTCGGTCGGGCGATAGTCGCCCAGCGCGACCACGCTCGGCAGACCGGCGAGCTTATCCAGGAGCCGGGTGCCCTGGTTGAGGTTGTCCGCCCAGCCCGGACGCAGATCGGGGATGACGATCATCTTCTCGATCTCGAGGATCGCATCCCGGAGCTTCTCGGCCTCGGTCGCGATCTCGGCGGTTGCCTCGTTCTTCTTCGTGCGGGTTGCCCAGCCGTCGAGCTGCGCACGGAGATCGCGCATGGCGTTGACGGTGGTTGTCGTCCGCTCAAGCTGGCGATGGATGCGGAGCAGCAGGTCGGCCTGGGCGTCGAGGTCCGCCTGGGTTGCGGGCCGGTTCTCCGGTTTGAGAATCTGGAACGGCCGCGTGAGCTCGGTCTCGCCAATCTTGAGCGTCACCGTGTAGTCGCCGGGGACGACGATCGGCCCCTCGATCGGTTCCTCGGCCGGTGGATCGGTTCCCTCGATCTTGGTGACCGGGGTATAGCGCATGTCCCAGATGAAGCGGTTCCAGCCAGCCTGCGCTGGCGCGCGGCGCTCCTTGGCCTTAGGTGGATCGTCCTCGATCCGGCTCGTGAACGACCGGATCTCCGCTCCAGCCTTGTCGCGGAACGTCAGACGAATCGGCGATTCGGGCGCGCCGACGAGCCGGTAATTGACGACCACCCCGCGCGGTGGGTTCTCACCGACATCGAGAAACGTTCGCACTACCTCGCCGTCGGCGGTCGTCTCCGTGGTGTAACCGCCCGAGCGGCCGGCCAGATAGTTGACCGAGCCGGCGACGTTGCCGCTCCAGTCGATGCCGGGAAGCACGCGCGGCGTCGCCTGGGGAGCCACCAAATACGGCTCGCCGTCGGGAATACCGTCGGCAAGCAGCCGAAGCGTCGACCGGTCGTCGAGAATCCACACGGACCGGCCGTGGGTGCCCGCGATGAGATCGGTGCCGCGCACCAGGATCTCGTGGACCGGCGAGACGGGCAGATTGCCCTGAAAGCGGCGCCACTGCTCGCCGTCATTGAGTGAGACATATAGCCCCGTCTCCGTCCCCGCATAAAGCAGACCCTGCCGCTCGGGGTCTGCTCGTATGACACGGGTGAAGTCGTCCTCCGGAATGCCGCTGGTGATGCGCGTCCAGTGAGCTCCATAGTCGCGGGTGACGTAGAGATAGGGGCGGTAGTCGTCGAGCTTGTAGCGCGTCGCGGCGACGTAGGCGGTCGCCGGGTCGAACGGGGAGGGCTCGATGCCGCTGATGAGCGTGCGCTCCGGAAGGTCGGGTGGGGTGATCGGCTGCCAGGTGGCGCCGCCATCGCGCGTGATGTGAACGAGGCCGTCGTCCGACCCCGCCCAGAAAACACCCGCCTCGTGCGGCGATTCGGCCAGGGCATAGACCGTGGCGTAGACCTCGGCGCCGACCGCGTCGCGGTTGATCGGGCCACCGGTCGGCTCCAGCGTCTCCGGATCGGCCCGGGTCAGATCGGGACTGACCGGAGCCCAGCTCTGACCTTCATCGCTACTCTTGAAGACGCGGTCGCCGCCGATGTAGAGGGTGGTCGGCTCGTGCCGCGAGAAAAGGATCGGATAGGTCCAGGCAAAGCGATGCCGATGCTCCTTGGCGCCGAGCCCCTGCATCTCCTCGGGCCAGGAGGTGACCAGACGGATCTGACCCGTCCGCCGGTCGAATCGCTGGAGGGCATTGCCGCCGCCGGGCGACGAGCCGACCGCGCCAACGAAGAGGATGTCGTCATCTTCCGGATGGACGGCGAGGTAGCCGCTCTCGCCGGTGCCGGCAGGGAAGCAATCGGCCCAGGTGATCGCTCCGCTCGCGGTCTGACTCGGCACGGCGATGCTGGAGTTGTCCTGCTGGGTGCCGTAGACGATGTACGGGTCGCGCTTGTCGGTGGCGAGGTGGTAGAGCTGCGCCGTCGGCTGGTTGTAGATGGTGGAGAACGACCGGCCGCCGTCGACCGAGATATTGGCGCCGCCGTCGTTGCCCTGGATCATGCGGCGTGAATCTCGGGGGTCGATCCAGAGATCATGGTTGTCGCCGTGAGGGGTCGCGATCTCGGTAAAGGTCCGTCCGCCGTCAGTGCTCTTCCAGAAATCGAGGTTATTGACGTAGACGGTCTCCGGGTCGGTTGGGTCGGCGGTCAGGTGCATGTAGTACCAGGCGCGAGAAACGAGATTCTGGTTGTCGCAAACCTTTTCCCAGGTGTCGCCGTAGTCGTCCGACCGGTAGAGACCACCTTCCTTCTCGTGCTCGATGATGGCCCAGACGCGGCCGCTCATCGCCGGGGAGGTGGCGACCCCGATCTTGCCGAGCAGCCCCGCCGGGAGACCCGGGAACCGGCTGATATCGGTCCACGTCTCGCCGCCATCGGTGCTTCGCCAGAGACCGCTGTCCGGACCGCCGCTGCTCATTTCCCAGAAGCTGCGGTGCGCTTCCCAGATCGACGCGAAGATGATGCGGGGGTTGCTCTCGTCAATGGTGAGATCGACCGCGCCGGCTTTGTCACTGACCGCGAGGACATGGCGCCAGGTTGTCCCGGCGTCGGTGCTCAGGAAGACTCCGCGCTCCGGGTTCGGTCCGAAGGCGTGCCCGAGCGCTGCCACCCAGAGGCGGTCGGGATCGCGGGGATGGACGCGAATCTTGCCGATGTGGCGGGTCTCGCGCAGCCCGACGTTAGTCCAGGTTCGGCCGGCGTCGGTGCTGCGGTAGACGCCGTCGCCATGCGAGACGTCGATGCGGATCGTCGTCTCGCCTGTTCCCGCGTAGATCACGTTCGAGTCGGAGGGAGCGACCGCCAGGGCGCCGATGGAGGACGTGGCCAGAAAACCATCGGTGATACAGCGCCAGTAGGTGCCGGCATCGGTGGTCTTCCAGACACCGCCCGCGACCGCGCCGAAGTAGAACGTGTTGGGGTCGTCGTAGCTCCCGGAGACGGCCACGACCCGGCCGCCGCGGAACGGACCGATGCAGCGCCAGCGAAACACTCCGTCGAACGTAAGGTCATCAGACACGGGGCGTTCCCTTCTTTGTCGACGAATCAACGAGAGGTGACATCACCGCCGGCACCAAGGCGGCGCATCGCTTCGCGGACGTGCTCCTAGGCCGGACCCCATGTCGCGGTCCGGCGTTCGCTGCCCGCGGTGCTGGTTGCAAACTCTTAGGTTCTGCGCACCGCCCGGGCGCGGGTGCGATGGGTGTTGAGCACGATCGTGGTCAACCCGGCCGCGAGCAGCACCTCGGCGACATCGACCGGCACAAATCCCCAGCTGAGCGCAAGCTCGCCGCTGACGGCGCTCGCCGTGAAGCCGATCAGCAGGCTGAGCGCGACAAGGGTCACCATGCGCCACCGTGGCGCGATCTGCTGGGCGACCACCAACGCCGCCCCAACCCCGGCGACGATCGGTACAACCTCGAACATGGGGATCTCTCCTCCCACTTCTGGCGAACGATGAACCGTGACCGCGATGGTACCGAATCTTGAGCGACAGCGCACGCCGAAGGTTCTCGGACCCGCGCCCATGTCAACGGGCCGGGGAGTTCCGATGTGACGGACGAATCATCAAGGCGCCAGTGGGAACCGCCCGAGCGCGACATAGCGCGCGCCCTCGTTCGAGAGGATGCTCTGATACAGCACCACCTCCGCGACGGGCAGAACAATGGCGTCGACCGGCGCAGCCGCTTCGGCGGCGAGCCGCTGCTGAATGGCCGATGGCAGATCGGGTGGAGCGCCGTCACGGACGCGGCCGAGGGTGATGTGCGGTCGGAATGGCTCGCGCTCGATCGCGAACCCGAGCTGGCGAAGCGGCGAGACGAGGTCGTCGTGGAGGGTCGCCAGTTCCTGGAGCGGTCCGGTGAGACCGAGCCAGAGCACGCGGGGACGGTCGACGCCGGGAAACACACCCAGTCGGGCCGATGCGAGCTCGAATCGTTGGTGGCGGGCGACCGCGCCCGGGAGGCCGAGGCGAAGCAGCTCGGCGCGCTCCGGAGCGACCTCGCCGAGAAAGTGGAGCGTCAGGTGGGCACCTTCCGGGTCCACCCAGCGGACCGGCCACCCCTCTGCGCCGAGTGAGTCGATCAGGGTCGAGATGTGTTCGCGGAGAGCATCGGGCAGCGGCGCGGCCAGAAAGAGGCGGCGCGTCGCGCCGACCCGATCCGGGTCTGGTGGTCGTTGCTTCGGCGGGCGGCGCGTTCGACCAGGCATGTCCGCTAGTATAGGGGTGGGTCGCGTGGAAGGATGTCCCATGGCGGCGACCGATTCGTCCGGAGATGACACCGGCGATCCCGGGCAGCGTTGGCGGATCGCACCAATCAGCGATGACGAGGCGGTGTGGCCGCATCCCACGCTGAAGCTCCCGTCAGAGACAGGGAAGGCGACAGGCAATGACGACGGCATTTCTTGGGCCACGCGGAACCTTCAGCGAGGAGGCGGCCCTGGCCCACGCTGGCGTCGACGGCGACCTGTTGCCGTTCACGAGCTTTCCGGCGATCACCTCGGCGGTCGAGACCGGGCTCGCCGACGAGGCGTTGCTCCCGATCGAGAACTCAATTGAGGGCGCGGTCAGTGGCACCCTCGACCTCCTGATTCACGAGACGCCCTTGAAGATCGCTGGCGAGCGGACAGTGCCGGTGCGACATTTCTTGATCGGTACCCCCGGCGCCTCGTTCGCGGAGATCACGGTCGTCTCGTCGCATCCCCAACCCTTTGGGCAATGCCGGCGGTTTCTGGAGCGGTGCCTGCCGAAGGCGGACCAGATCGCCGCGCTCAGCACGGCGACCGCGGTGCAGGAGACGGTCGAGGCGGGCGATCCTACCCGGGCAGCCATTGGCACGGCGCGCGCGGCGGCGCTCTACGGCGGGCTGATCCTCGCCCGCGACATCCAGGATGTCCGGGCGAACCTGACCCGATTCGTCGTTCTGGCGCGTCACGACCATCCGCCGACCGGCGACGACAAGACCTCGATCGGCTTCACCATGAAGGCGAACGTACCGGGCGCGCTGCACGGGATCCTGGAAGCGTTCGCCGCCGAGAAGCTGCAAATGACCAAGGTGGAAAGCCGGCCGACCAAGGCGTGGCTTGGCGAGTATGTCTTTCTCGTCGATCTCGAAGGCCATCGCCAGGACCCCGCCGTGGCTCGTGCCCTTGACCGGATCAGGGACTCCTGCGCCCTGCTGAAGGTCTTTGGATCCTACCCGCGCTTTCCACTCGAAACGCTCCGTGACCTCGTTGATGAGTAGGCTGGGCGATCGTAGCGACGCCTCCCCAGCGACGGGACCGCGAATCGCGATTGACGGTCGGTGGGCCGGCAGGCGGAGAACCTGATGCGTCTCCTGATCGACGAGACGTTAGCGACGGCGCCGCTGACCTTCCCGCTGGCCGCGGGATGGGTTTCCGCTGAGCAGGTGACTCGGGTTGATGTCCATCCGAACTTGCGAGCATCCCACTTCGCCGCGGCCGGCGACGATGTTGTCGCGCTAGTCCCGCTCGCCGAGGTGACAGCCTGCCAGCAGACGCACATCGTGGCGCCCGATCTGGCGGTGGTCGCCGGCTACACCGGAGCGATCGTGGCCCGGATGCCGCTCCGCCCGGACGCGATCGACCGGACCGTCGTCCACCTCTGGCAGACGGGGAGTGCGGCTGAGGTGCTGGCCCGGGCGACGTTGCGACCCTTCTATGGGATCGAGCCCGCCTCGTGGGTGACCGATGCGGACGCAGAGGGGGCGGCCGAGGCGCGCGTCGTCGTGACGGAAGGGGTCGAGGCGCTCCGGCCGCTGGAGACTGGCTTCGCGGAGGATCTTTGCCGCGCCTGGTTCATCATGACCGGTATGCCCGCGGTGACCCATCTGCTGCTCGTGCCGCGAGATCGCGAACGTGGGGACCTCGCCACCGCCCTGACGACACTCGATGCATTGCGGCAGACGGGCCACCAGCGGCGGCGGGAGATCAGGCGGGAGCTCAGTGCGCGGCACGATCTGCCGCTTGACAGCCTGAATGCGCTTTTCTCTGAGCAACGTCTGGTGTTGACGCGCGACGATCGCGGCGCCCTGTCGCGCCTGCTGACACAGGGGCTGCGCGGCTCGGCCTACCCACCGCTGACGAAGCTGGAGTTCCTCGACGACGCCTGACCAGGGAGCCTGCGTGTCGAGCGGGTGTGCGAGCGGCCACTGGCGCGATTGTGGTCGGACATCCCGCCTACGATAGCCTGGCGATCGTCGTGTCCCGCGACGCGCCGTATCTACGGACCTTGCCCAATGCGGCCCGACAGCGGACGCACGTGCGACGCGGCGGCCATCGCGGGGTGGACGCTCGGCGCAGGACGACCACCGGTGCCGGGACAGGGAAGGCGGACCGTGAAGCGGGTCCCTTCTCCCGGGTGACTCTGAACGGTGATCGTCCCGCCCATGCTCTCGACCAGCTGACGGGCGATCGACAGACCGAGCCCGGCGCCGCCGTGGGACCGATTGCGCGATTGCTCGCTGCGGTAGAAGCGGTCGAAGACATGCGGCAGATCGGCCGCGGGGATGCCGCGTCCGGTATCCTGCACCGCCAGCGCGATGGCGTCCTCGTCGGACCGGACATCGACCAGGATGATGCCGCCTTCCGGCGTGAAGCGGATCGCGTTTCGCATCAGGTTCTGGAGCACCTGCACCACCCGGGTCCTGTCCCCCAGGCAGGTCAGGTCGCCGGCCGCTGCGACCGCTTTGATCACGATTCCGGCGTCCCGCCGCGCTGGTTCAGCGAGCGATTCGACCGCTTCGCGAGCGGCGCTGCCGGCATCGAAGGGGTCGCGGCTCAAGGCGATGCCCTGGCTCTCAACTCGTGCCAGCTGGAAGAGATCGTTGACCAGGGCTTCAAGGCGATCCGCCTCCCGAAGGGCGATCCGCGTGTACTCCTCGAACTGATCGGGCTCGCTGCTCAGCGACTCGAGGTGGGCGCGGATCAGGGCGACTGGCGTCCGCAACTCGTGCGAGACGTTGGCGACGAGGTGCCTGCTCTGCGCCAGCGATCGTTCGGCCTCGCCACGCGCGGTCGCTTCCCGCGTCAACGATTCTTCGAGCCGATCGGCCATCGAGTTGAAGTGTCGGGCGAGCATCGCCAGCTCATCTTCACCAGCGACGAAGACCCGGGCGTCGAGGTGACGCTCCGAGATCGCGTCGGCGGCATCGGCGAGATCGGTCACCTGCCGGCTGATGGTGCGCGCGCGACGCAGCCCGATCCAGATGCCGACCGGGATGGCAGGGATGCCGACCAGGACGAGCAACGCCAGCGCAATCGACCCAACATACTTCAGCGCCAGCAGGATCAGCCCACCGTTCCCGGGAAGAGATGGTGCCGACTTGTTGATCACGAGGGCACCCGTGATGGCCTGCTGAGGCCGCACGGCGCCGGGTGAGACGGTTATCGATCGCAACGGGTACGAGCCGAGAATCGGTGTTTGATCTCCGCCAATGGTGCTGTTTCGCTCGATATCGGTGGAGCCGCTCAGCGCGCGCCGGGCGATCTCCTCCGCCCCGAGCCCGATGGCGGCGACCGGTAGCCCGATCAGTGACGGGTCGCTGGAGGAGACGATCCGCTGATCGAGTGATACGACGGAGATGGACTCGATATTGGCCAGTTGCGAGCCCATCGAGGCGTTGAAATTGACATCGTGGTTCAGAACGTTGCCGCTGACCTTGCCGGTCGCGATCGCCGCTAGCAGCGCTGATGCCTGTCCCGAACGCAGATGCGACTGGTCGGTCCAGCTCAGATCGACGAGGGTCTCGGCAACCCACCGCGCTTCCTCCCCCGGTTCCTGTCCTACGGGGTTGAGGAGGATCCCTCCTGCCGCCATCGCGATCGATCCGATCAGTGTGATCGTCAGCACACTCAGGAGAACGGTCGACACATGTGAACCGGCGAGCCGCCACCGAAGGCTACGGCGCATCCGGCGTTGCGCGGCGACGATGGCCGGAACCGCCATCAGATACCGCGAGAGCGGAAACCGTCCCCGCTGCAGTGGCCCGTGGCGGGTGTCGCGCACGGTCAGGACTGATCGAGCTTGTTCATTCGCCCCGCTCCGGTTGAGCGGGCTGCAGCTTGTACCCAATGCCCCAGACGGTGCGGATCGCCTCGGCCTCGTCGCCCAGCTTTTTTCGCAGCCGCTGGACATGAGTGTCGACCGTCCGATCGGTGACCTCGTACTCGTTGGACCAGATGCGCTCAAGGAGATAGTCACGACTGAAGGCCCGGCCGGGGTGGCTGGCGAACAGCGCGAGCAGGTCGAACTCTTTGGGGGTGAGATCGAGCTCGACACCGCGCACAGCGGCCGACCGCATCGACGGGCTGATCGCGATCGAGCCAGCGGTGATCGTGTCGCCGCCCGCCGGAGCGCTTCCCTGGTCTTCGCGCGACCGCTGGGCGAACTCCTCGCGTCGAAGCATCGCCCGCACCCGGGCGAGCAGCTCGCGCATGCTGAATGGCTTGCTGAGGTAATCGTCGGCACCGACCTCGAGACCGAGGACGACATCGGCTTCCTCGCTGCGGGCGGTCAGCATCAGGACCGGTGTCAGGCTGCGCTCGCGAATCTTGCGGCAGACCGCGATCCCGTCGAGCCCCGGCAACATCCAATCGAGGATCACCAGATCGGGATGGTCGGTCGCTACCGCCAGCAGCCCATCCGGACCGTCATAGGCCTGACTGACCTGGTGCCCTTCCTGCCGGAGTTGGCGGGCGAGCAGATCGTTCAAATCCCGTTCATCTTCGACCACCAGAATATGCGACATGCCGGTAGTATGCCCCTGGGGGAGCACATCTGCCTCGGCGATCACCGGCATGATGCTCGGCCATCGATCGACGAACCCTGGCATCTCCATCAGCGCCTCCACCGACCGATCCAGTCGCTCCGTTCAGCGTAGGCGGCAGGTGTCACTGACTTCCCGCCCGGAGGTCACGAAACTGTCACGCTCCGCGCGGCATCCGCGTCAAGTCCAGAGTTCGTCGGTGACCGGTGGCGCGTTCGACGGAGATGGCATCCGCTCGGGCGCGGCGATTGAGAAGCCGTTGCGGTCCCCGCTGGCGCCACGGCGATGTCTCAGAGCGGAGACGCGTCGTATCGATGGCTGGCGAGCCCATCTCAGGGTCATCATGAAAGCGGGCAGGAAGCGAACGCGCTTCCTGCCCGAGTCTCCAGGACGATCGCTTGGAGGGGTGGCGCTGCGGGTCTAGTTTCCGGAATCGGCGGTCATCGCCGAGGCACGCTCCCGAAGATCGGCAAACGCCGGGGTGCTCAGGTATCGCTCTCCCGTATCGGGCAGCACCGCCACGATCAGCTTACCCCGGTTCTCCTCGCGGG
>JAABUR0100000638.1_pt1 | contig 73776 bp, 64 predicted proteins | sample 5560091 | NCBI WGS metagenome assembly JAABUR01 (sample SAMN10711879, study PRJNA513375) | rock metagenome | isolation source: Antarctica rocks | place: Antarctica: Victoria Land, University Valley sud
TGGGTCACCCGCTCGCTCCGGGGCGCCAGCGAGGGAAGCGCCAGCGACGAGCTGGGAGCAACCGCCGCAGGTGGTTGCCAGGAGCACGAGGGAAGCGCCAGCGACGAGCTGGGAGCAACCGCCGCAGGTGGTTGCCAGGAGCACGAGGGAAGCGCCAGCGACGAGCTGGGAGCAACCGCCGCAGGTGGTCGCCAGCCGCGCGGCTCGACAGGGAGACCGCCACTGCCAGCAAAGCCAGCACCGAGAGACCCTGGGCGGCCCCGGAGAACGGGCCGGCTTGCTGCTGGGGCAGCCCGCCGGCAGCCCCCAGCACCACGATGGCCGCGCCGGCCACTGCGGCGGCGATGACTGCAGGCAGGACATCGTTGCGGCCGGGGAGCAGCAGAAGCGGCACGGCCAGCAGCCCCGCCCAGCCACCGATCGAGAACCCGACCAGCAGGACGATGCCCAGCGCGATTGGCAACGGCAGCGTGGCGACCGGGGCCAGCGCCGCGGCCCGGTCCCTTCCGGGTCGGCGGACGGGTACCGCCGCCGCCCCCAGCACCAGCAGTAGGCCGAACCCGATCAGCAGGGCGGCGCGGTAGGAGCCGCCGGGGGCGAATCCGATCGAGACGGTTCCGCCCCGGCCCGACGGCACCAGCCACGCCTGCCGCCAGCCATCCACCCGGGTCGTCTCCAGGCGCTTCCCGTCGAGGGTGGCCCGCCAACCCGGGTTGGCGTTCTCGGTGAGCGCCAACAAGCCCGGTACGCCGGCCGCCACCTTGACCTGGCGGTGTTCGGCGCCCCAGGCCAGGACGGTGGTCGCCCGCATGGAGCGGCCGGCGGCCGCGGCCGGCGCTCGGCCCGACAGGTGCAACGACTCCACCTGCAGGGGGCCGTCGATCCCCGAGGTGATCCGGGTCTGTCCGGCGCCGACGGTCACAGAAGCCGAACCGCAAGCCTGGAAGGGCACCGGCCGAGCGGCGAGTAGGTCGGCGACGGTTCCCCGGACCTGGGTCTGCACGGTGGCGGCGCCGATCCGAACCTCCGGGCCCCTCCCGCACGGCAACGTGAAAGGCGTGTTGGGTTTGAGGACCGGCGCCATCAGATCGTTCAAGGCGTCGAAGTGCACCTCGGCCAGCCCCGAGGCGCCGCCCGGCGTGGCGGCACCAACTTCTGGCCCGGTCGGATCGCCGCGCAGGCGGATGGTGACCCGATCGGTCGACATCGGCGCGAAGCGCACAGTGGTCGCCGGCGACTCCGGCACGACCACGGTTCGGGTGTCCCCGGCCGAGGAGGTGAGCATCAACGCGCTGACGTGGGTGGCGGGTGGGCCGAGCCGGCTGGTGCGGAGTGAGTCGAGAGTGCGGGCACCGTCCCAAGCCAGCGTGAGGGTGGGATCAGGGTCGACCGCCGAAGCGATCCAACCCGACGCCGGGTCGCCGTCCAGCGCCCGGGCGGGAGCGAAGGCGGCTTGGTCGTTCCACGTCGATGACGATTCGACCCGCAACCCCGGCCGGCCGTCCGCCGGCGTGGCAACCAGACCGGCGAGCATCTCGTCGAGGCGGTTACCGGGTCGCGGTGTTGCCGTTCCGCCCACGCCGAAGCGGGTGGGCCGGCCGAGGTTCACATAGCGGTCCAAGCCGCTGTCCTCGGCAGAGGGGTCCCGGGCGAAGGGGTCAGCGTGTGACCGGGTCAGGAGCACGTCGCCGGTGCGCACGGCCGGGAGTCCTCGGGTCGAACCGGTCGCCACCGGTCGGGCCAGCGACAGGCCGGCGATGCTGACCTCGCTGATCGCCGGCGCGCCGAGGTCTTCGGCCCCCACCCGGACCTGGTCGATCGTGAGCCGGACCGTCCGGGTCACGCCAAGGGGGAGGTCGACCGTGGCGGTCCCCTGGCCGGTGTTGGCGATGACTGACCCTCGGTCGGTGGTAACCGTGACGGCGGTGGGCTGGGCCTGCATCCAGCCCGTCGGTACGGTGACGGTGAGGCGACGCAGGTCGCGGGGATGGTCGAGTTCGACCTGCACCCAAGCGCCCACGGGGCTGGCCGGGAAGCTCGGGGACCCCAGGCTGGGTCGCCAGGCGGTGGACGGGTCGCCGTCGAAGGCGGACCACGGTTGCTCGGCCGGTTGGCGGCGGAGGTCGGTCACCCCGTAAGAGGACGCCCTCACGGTGGCCGCCCCGACCAGTCGGGCGGTGGCCAGGTGGCTACCACCCGGCACGACCAGTCGGTCGACCGGCGGTCGGGTGGTGCCGGGTGCAGGCTCATCCGGGGTCAGGGTGTAGGAGGCGCCGAACCGCACGTCGCCGAAGGCCACGTCGCGCCGCCTGGACACGTCGGTGACGGCCGGGGTGGCTTGGGGCAGTTCGGCCGCGGTCAGGGCGTCGGGGTCACCGGCCAGCACCGCTCCTCGGGTGCCCAACACCCCGGCCGTGGCCAAGCCGTACAAGGCTTCCGGCTCGCCGTTCACCACCAGCGAGCCGGCGGCCAGGTAGGTGTCAACTCGGGCCGGAGCCGGCCCCAACGACCAGACCTCGACCGCTCGGACACGGGCCGGTGTCTGTGTGGGCCGCAGGTGGGAGCTGTCCATGCGGGCGTCGACCAGGGGACCGAAGGCGGCCACCGGCCGCCCCAGCAGGTCGGCCAGCAGAGATCGGATCTGACCCGGAGGCAGGGCGTTGGTCCGCCTGGGGTCGAGGTCGTTGCGGACCACCAGGTAGCCGACGCCGGCCCGCCGCAGGACGGAAGTCACGCCCGGGTCCACTCGCCCGGACTGGAATTGGTCCTCGATGCCGTCGAGCAGCCGGGTGGCTCCGTTGGAGCCGAGCGGGACGATGTCGCGCACCGCCAGTGGCAGGTCGGTGACGGACGCCAACGGGTCGTCCAGGGGGCGTCCCCAGGTGTACTCGCCGAACGACGATGCCGGCAGCACGAGGCTGCGCCGGCCGTCGGCGTGGGAGTCGAGCCAAGCGCCGGCTTGGCGCCAGTAGTCAGGCACTGAGGCAAAGGTGCCGTCGACGCCGGCGCGCCCGTGCAGGAAGGGCAGGCCGCCGGCGGCCACCAGGAGGGTGGCGGCGGCGATGAGCGCGGTCGCCGCGGCCTTCGTCCAGCGCGGTCCGGCACCCGCCGGCCCCCCCGTGCGAGCCGTCACCCGGCGCTGCGCCACGCCGAGCAGGTGGGTCCCGCCCAGGACGACCGGCAGGGCCAGCACCGGTTGGAACTTCTGGATGTTGCGAAGCGGCACCGCCGGCCCGTCGAGCAGGGAGCGGGTGGCCGACCAGAATGGACTGCCCAGCGGGCCCCGGTACCCCACCGCCATCACCACCGCGCCGAGCAGCGCGGTCAAGCAAAGCCAGTGGCGTTCGGGCAGGTCCTGCCGCGCCAGGCCGGCCAGCCCGGCCGCCGCCACCGCCAGGCCGCCGATGATGGCGACCGGGTTGGCCACCAGCTCCCAACCCCCCGGCAACCAGAGGTGACCCTGCGATGTCAGGTAGGCCACCCAGTTGCCGGTGCCGCGCACCACTTCGGTGGCGGAGGAGACGAAGGTCGTGAGGGCGGCTGACTCGGTGTAGCCGGTGAAGGCGTAGCCGTAGTGTCCCTGCAGACCCAACGGCACGACCCACCACGCCGTGGCCGCCACCACCGCCGCGACCCACCACCCGGCCAGCCGCCAGCGGCCCGGCGCCCGGGCGCGCGTCAGGAACCACAGGGCCGGCACCACCAGCACCAAGAGCGTGGCCGTCCCGTTGACGCCCCCCATTAGCGCCACCGCCAGCCCGCTGTAAGCGGCCGCCCGCCGGTGGCCGTGGCGGTCCGCTTCGACCAGGGGGACCATGATCCACGGAAGGGCGTACACCGGGACCTGCGTGCCCGACCGGAACGCCACCAGGGTCAGGCTGGCCGCCCCCAACACGTAAGCCCCGCCACCCACGACCCGGGCGGCGGGGGTGCCGATCTCCAGTGCCCGGGCCAGGCGGACGACCCCCCAGAACCCCACGGCCAGCAGGCCGCCGATCCAGAGCCGCTGCACCACCCAGGGCGGCACACCCACTGCATGGCCCAGCCAGTACAGCGGGCCCATGGGAAGCAAGTACCCGGCCGCTTGGTTCTGGATCTGGCCGAAGGACTGGCTGGGGTCCCACAGCGGTCAACGTCCTGGCCGGTACCACCATCAACGTCTCCGGTGACGGGTGCGCACCCAACACCCCGGTGTACGTGGTGCTGGACGCGCGGTCGACCCCGAGCTCTCTGCCGCCGGCTGGCTACCTGGCCATGGCGAACTCCAAGGCCAACGGCCAGTTCGTCGTGCCGACGCCGATCCCGGCCAGCACCTCCCTGGGCGCTCACACGCTGGTGGCTTACTGCCTTCAGAGCAATGGCGCCGTCCTCAGCCAGAGCCTGCGGATCAACGTGATCGCCGCCGGCACCTCGACCGGCTCGGTGGGCACCACCGGTTCGGTCACCACCGGGGCGTCTCGCACCACCGGCACGGTCGGCTCCACTGGTCCGTTGGCTCGCACCGGTGCGCCGAACCACCTTGGTTCGCTGTACGGCATCGGCGCCGCAGCCATCGTTCTGGGTGCTTCCTTCGTGTACGGCGCCACTCGCCGCCGCAAGGGCAGCAGCCCAGCCTGATCGGGCAGTCACACCCCGCTTCTTGATTGAAGGCCCCGCTCCGGCGGGGCCTTCAATCGTTTTCCGAGCCTTTACCGTCCGAGCACCGACCCTCGACAAGCGCCGGCCGGTCCCCAACTAGCGTTGCCCGGATGCGCTCCCGCCTGCTGCTAGCCGCCGCCTTCTACAAACCCGAGTTCTGGCTGGAGAAGGCCGGCGCCAGCGCCGCCTACGTGGTCACCGCCATCATCTTCGCCGAGTCGGGCTTGTTCTTCGGTTTCTTCCTACCCGGGGACTCGCTGTTGTTCCTGACCGGCTTCCTGCAGTCAAGCGCCGGCAAGACCTTCTCGGACAAGAACCCCGGCCTGCACCTGGCGCCAGTGGTGGACCACCTGCCCGGCCTGCCGATCCTGCTCGTGCTGTTCTTCGTAGCCGCGGTGGCCGGCGACCAGGTGGGCTACTTCTTCGGCCGCAAGGCCGGCCCGGCGCTGTTCACCCGTCCCGACTCTCGCCTGTTCCGCCAGAGCCACGTCACCAAGGCTCACGACTTCCTGGAGCGCCACGGCCCCAAGACCATCTTCCTCGCCCGCTTCGTGCCGATCGTGCGGACCTTCGCCCCGATCCTGGCCGGTGTGGGCAAGATGCGGTACCGCACGTTCCTGACCTACAACCTGGTCGGTGGCCTGGTTTGGGCGGTGGGCATCACCAGCCTCGGCCACGTGCTGGGCAAAGTGGGCTTCATCCGCGACAACATCGACTACACGGTGATCGTGGTGGTTCTTCTGTCGCTCACCCCGGTGTTCATAGAGGTGATCCGCCACCGCCGTGGTGGCACTCCCGGGCGCGAACCAGCCCATGCCGTCACCTCGGATCGTGGCGCCGATACCTGAGCAAGGATCTGCGCGGATAGGTCGCCCCGGTCGCGCCGCACCGTTCCTTCGCCAGGCTGCGCCTGACGAACGGGCACGTGCTTGTCTGGTCGCCTCGCCTGATGGCTCGGCTCCGAGGGCGCTTGCCGGGATTCTCAGTCCGAGACGGCGGCTGGTTCCGCCGGGGCGCCGGGCTTTGATCCCTGCTCGGCCATGAGGCTGCTGCCCTGCTTCTTGGAGTAGGCGATGGCGCCCACCACCACGACGCCGGCGGCTACCGCGATCAGGATGCCGCCGACCTTGGGGGTCTGGCGGAACGTGGCCAGCTTGTCGGTGTCGTAGAACTTGATGATCGCCGGCAGGATCAGCAACGAGACCAGGTTCATCACCTTGATCAGCGGGTTGAGGGCTGGCCCGGCGGTGTCCTTGAACGGATCGCCGACCGTGTCGCCGATGACTGCCGCCTTGTGGCTCTCGGACCCCTTCCCGCCCTCGGCCCCGTCCTCGATGTACTTCTTGGCGTTGTCCCACGCCCCACCGGCGTTGGACAGAAAGTTGGCCATCAGCTGACCGACCACGATGACCGACGCCAGGAACGCCCCCAGGGAGATGGGCCCGAGCCCGAAACCGATGATCACCGGAGTGAGAACGGCCAGGATGGCCGGTGTGGCCAACTCCCGCAGAGAGGCGGCGGTGCAGATGTCGATGCAGGGGCCGTAGTCGGGCTTCTTGGTGCCGGCCATGATCTTGCCGTCGGCGAACTGGCGGCGGACCTCCTGCACCACCACGCCGGCGGTCCGTGACACCGCCCGGATGGCCAGCGAGCTGAAGATGAAGGCGATCGACCCGCCGACCAGCAGGCCGATGAACACCTTGGGGTCGGCCACGTTGATGACGAACGGTTGGTTGCCGGCGTTGAAGGCGGTCTCGAAGCGGCCGCCGATCTGGGCCACGATGGTCTCGCCGTACGAGGCGAACAACGCCACTGCGGCGATGACGGCGGAGCCGATGGCGAAGCCCTTGGTGACCGCCTTGGTGGTGTTGCCCACCGCATCGAGGGCCACCATGATCCGCTCGGGTTCGCCGCTGAGGTCACCGGTCATCTCGGCGATGCCGGCGGCGTTGTCAGCCACGGGGCCGAAGGTGTCCTCGGCCACGATGATGCCGGTGGTGGACAGCATTCCGATGCCGGAAAGGGCCACCAGGTAGGTGGAGAACTTGAAGCTGCCCCCGCCCAACGCGATGGCGCCACCGATGGCCACGGCCACCGCGATGAGAGCCCACACCGACGATTCGAGTCCGGAGCTGATGCCTTCCAGCACGGTGGTGGCCGGCCCGGTGCGAGCGGCGGCGGCGATGTCGCGCACCGGCTTTCTGGTGGTGGAGGTGTAGTAGGCGGTGATCTTGGAGGCGGCGTAGCCGAGCGCCACCCCTACCAGCACGGCGCCGAACATGCGTGCCCCCGGGTGGCCGACCAGGAGTGGTCTCCCGTTCGGCCCGGAGGGGTTGCCGATGTAGACGAAGGCCAGCACGGCGGCGCCGACCACCGCTACCGCCTGGGCGACGCCGATCCCCCGGTTGATGCAAGCCAGGGCGTCTGTGTCCTTGGGGCCGGCCTTCACCATGAAGATGCCGATGATCGAGGCGAGGAGGCCGATGGCCATGACCGCCACCGGGAAGACCAGGCCTTTGGCCGCCTTGTCAGGCCCCAGACCGATGCCGCCGAAGGCGGTCACCCCCAGGATGATCGAGGCCACCAGGGTGACGCCGAAGCTCTCGAACAGGTCGGCGGCCATGCCGGCGCAGTCGCCCACGTTGTCACCGACGTTGTCGGCGATGGTTGCCGGGTTGCGGGGGTCATCTTCGGGGATGCCGGCCTCGACCTTGCCCACCAGGTCGGCCCCCACGTCGGCCGCTTTGGTGAAGATGCCGCCACCCACCCGCAGGAACAGGGCCAGCAGGGAGCCACCGAAGCCGAAGCCGATCAGGATGGCCGAAGAGGTGTTCTGGAACAGCAGGATGATGATGGTGGCGCCCAGGAGGCCCAGCCCGGCGGTGGCCAGGCCCACCGAGCCGCCGGTGCGGATGGCGACCTTGAGGGCGGCGGGAAAGTCACTGCGGGTGGCCGCCGCGGTGGTGCGCACGTTGCCGCGCGTGGCCAGCCACATGCCAAGGAACCCGATGGAGGCGGACGAGGCGCCGCCGACCAGGAAGGCCAGCGTGCGGGACAAGCCGGACTGGAAGAAGTTCAAGGCGTCGACGCCGGAGGCCTTCTCGATCTTCGCCGACGTCAGGAACACCACGACCGCCAGCGGGATGACGATGAAACCGATCGTGCGGAACTGGCGCTTGATGTAGGCCATGGCGCCCTCTTGGATGGCGCCGGCGATCTCCTGGTGCGCGGCGCTGCCGGCGTCGGTCTTCAGGACCCCTTGCATCAGCGTGTAGCCCACGCCCAGCGCAGCTAGTGCGGTGACCAAGGCGAAGAGCAGCAGCGCGGTGTCGCCTCCGGAGAGGTCGAACACCTGATAGCCGCCTTCGGCAGCAAGGACGTGAGGCATGGAAGGTCCTGGGACTCGGTGGAGGGGCCAGGCGCCCCATCCGCTCGGGCGCCAAAAATCGTTGTCTCGCTACTACGGATCGTCTTCTGTCCGCAAGATGACGAGGCTCCGGGGGCGGACCCCGGAGCCTCGTCAACGCTGCGTTTTGTTGCGCCGGACGAGCCGGCGCAGGTCAGACGACCTTGACGTTCTCGGCCTGCTCGCCCTTGCGACCAGGAGCCACGTCGAACTCCACGTTCTGGCCTTCTTCGAGGTTCCGGTAACCGGACCCCTGGATGGCGGAGAAGTGGACGAACACGTCAGGGCCGTCCTCTCGAGCGATGAAGCCGAAGCCCTTCTCGCTGTTGAACCACTTGACGGTACCGGTGGGCATTGCTTGTCTCCTTGGTGCTGTTGGGTGGCGCGAAGTGCGCCGGGATTGATGGCGATCGGGGCGGTCGGTCCGGTGCGGGGATGCCGTCGGCCGGTGGGCCTGGTGGGTCCGGTTGTCGGCGCCGGCGAAACCGCCGTTGCCGGTGACCGTGACCGGCCTGGACGCCTCGCTCCCCTTGGCGGCGGGACCGTTGTTCGAGTCTCGGCCGTTCGTGGGGTGGCTGTTCCGGTGAGGGGCGTCGCCACGGGGCGGGGGGGTGCGAATGCTGTGCAGGTCCGGTTCGGTGAGACCTTGGGGCAAGTCGAGCAGGCGCTGCATTGTCTTTACGTCCCTGGCCTTATTCGGCTCCACCAGGGAGATGACCGAGCCCCGGGCGCCGGCGCGGGCGGTGCGGCCTGAGCGGTGGACGTAGTCCTTGGCGTCGGCCGGCGGATCGAAGTGGATCACGCAGCTCACGTCGTCTACGTGGATGCCGCGAGCGGCAACGTCGGTGGCCACCAGGGCCTGCACGCGACCGGCGGTGAACTCGGCCAAGGCCCGCTCCCGCTGGCGTTGCGAGCGGTCGCCGTGGATGGCGGCGGCGCGGACGCCGGTGTCTTCCAGCCGGCGGGCTAGGCGGTCGGTGCCGCGCTTGGTGCGGCAGAACACGATGGTGGGGCCCGAAGCGGCGATGGCCTCGGCGCACAGCTTGACCCGCTCGGTGGACGACACCTTCCAGAACCGGTGGGTGGCGGCGGTGCTGACGGTGGGCTCGTCCAGCAGCTCGTGGCGCACCGGGTCGGCCTGATACTTCCGGACGAGCTTGTCGACCGCTCCGTCGAGGGTGGCCGAGAACAGCAGCGTCTGGCGGTCGTCGGGGGTCTGGTCCAGAAGCCGGGTGACCTCGGGCAGGAAGCCCATGTCGGCCATGCGGTCGGCTTCGTCGATGACCACCACCTGCACGTGGTCGAGTTTGAGCTCACCCTGCTGGATCAGGTCGGCCAGCCGCCCGGGGCAGGCGACGACCACCTCGACGCCCTTCTTGAGCGCCGCCTTTTGCCCACCGAAGCCCACACCGCCGTAGAAGGCCGACACCTTGTGCCCGTACGGGGCGGCCAGGAGGCGCAGCTCGTCGCACACCTGGCTGGCCAGCTCCCGGGTGGGGACCAGCACCAAGCCGGTGGGTCGCCGGGGGAGGGCTTTGGCGACCGAGGCGACCAGCGGCAGGCCGAACGCCAGCGTCTTGCCCGACCCGGTGGGGGCCTTGCCGCTGACGTCTCGCCCGGCCAGCGCATCGCGCAAGGTCAGGGTTTGTATCGGGAAGGGATCGTGGATGCCGCGCTTGGCGAGCGATGCCACGACGTCGGGCCGTAGGCCCTGGTCTGCAAATGTCGGGGTCACGCTGAAGTTCCGGTTCTACCTTGCTGCCGCTACTACGGCTGTGGATGTTCACAAGGTGACGCAACCGATCCTGCAGCCGTGAGGCGTTACCGCCGTGTTGGCCTTCCAGAACTACGAGCCCTGTGCCGCTGCCAGGAGGCAGCGGGTGGAACACTAGCGCCGGGCGGCTGCCACGGCAACGATCGACGGGCGCAGAGCGGTCAGGGCTTGCGGCTGAGATAGCGGCGGTTCTTGGTCTTGGCCCGGAGGTAGTCCTTGTTCATGGTGGCGATGAAGTCGATGGAGATCTCCTTGGGGCACGCCTCCTGACACTCACCGTGGTTGGTGCAGGAGCCGAACATCTCTTCCATGGTGTCGACCATGGCCTCGACCCTGGGATAGCGCTCGGCTTGGCCCTGGGGGAGCAGGTTGAGGTGGCTGACCTTGGCGGCGGTGAACAGCTGCGCCGCCGAGTTGGGGCAGGCGGCTACGCAGGCACCGCAGCCGATGCAGGCGGCGGCGTCCATCGACGCGTCGGCTACCACCTTGGGTACCGGGATCAGGTTGGCGTCCGGCGCCGAACCGGCCGCCACCGTGATGTAGCCGCCCGCTTCGACGATCCGGTCCAAGGCGCCCCGGTCGACCATCAGATCCTTTATTACCGGGAACGCGGTGGCCCGCCAGGGTTCGATCACGATGGTGTCGCCGTCGGCGAACTTGCGCATGTGCAACTGGCAGGTCGCCGTGCCCCGTTGGGGCCCGTGGGCCTGGCCGTCGATCATGAGCGAGCAGGTTCCGCAGATCCCCTCGCGGCAGTCGTGGTCGAAGGTGATGGGGTCATCGCCCTTGACCGTGAGCCGCTCGTTGACGATGTCGAGCATCTCTAGGAAAGACATGTCGGGGCTGATGCCCGGCGCCTCGTAGGTGACGAACCGGCCGGCGTCGTGGGGGCCGCTTTGGCGCCACACCCGCAGGGTCAGGTCCATGGTCTGCTCGCGCTCGGCGTCGGCGGGCGCTCCCGGCATGGGCGACGAGTCGGTGACGGTCACTTGTAACTCCGCTGGGTCGGCTTCACGTACTCGAAGGCCAGGGGTTCCTTGTGCAGCACTTCGGGCTCGTCCACCCCGCCCTGGAACTCCCACGCCGCCACGTAGGAGAAGTTCTCATCGTCCCGCTGGGCCTCACCCTCGTCGGTCTGGTGCTCGGTGCGGAAGTGACCACCGCAGGACTCCTCGCGGTCGAGGGCGTCACGGCACATGGCCATGCCCAGCTCGAAGAAGTCGTCGACCCGACCGGCTCGCTCCAGCGACTGGTTCAGCGAGTGGTCGTCGCCGGGCACCCGCAAGTCGGTCTGAAACTCCTGGTACAGCGCTGGGATCTCCGACAACGCCTTCTCGAGGCCCGTCCGGCTGCGCTCCATGCCGCAGTAGTCCCACATGATCTTGCCGAGCTCGCGGTGGAAGTGGTCCACCGAGTGGGTTCCACCGATGGCCACGTAACGGGCGAAACGGTCCCTGGCGGCCTGCTCGGCCTCCCTGAACGCCGGGTGGGTAGTGGGCACCAGCTTCTCGCCCAGCCTCGGGGCCAGCCCGTCGCCGATGGTGTAGGGCAGCACGAAGTAGCCGTCGGCCAGGCCCTGCATCAGGGCCGAGGCGCCCAAGCGGTTGGCGCCCTGGTCGGCGAAGTTGGCTTCGCCCAACGCGTAGAGCGACGGGATGGTGGTCTCCAGGTGGTAGTCGACCCACAGGCCGCCCATGGTGTAGTGCGGCGCCGGGTAGATGCGCATGGGCCCCTGGTACGGGTTCTCGTCGGTGATGCGCTCGTACATCTCGAACAGGTTCCCGTAGCGCTCTTCGACGGTGTGTTGGCCCAGCCGGTCGAGGGAGGCGGCGAAGTCCAAGTACACGCCGTTGTTGAGCGGCCCGACCCCCTTCTCGGCGTCGATCTGTCCCTTGATGTTGCGCGAGGCGACATCGCGGGGGACCAGGTTGCCGAACGACGGGTACTTCCGTTCCAGGAAGTAGTCGCGCTCGTCCTCGGGGATCTGGTCGGGCCGTCGGTCGTCGCCGGCTTTGGCCGGAACCCAGATGCGGCCGTCGTTGCGCAGCGACTCCGACATGAGGGTGAGCTTCGACTGGAACTCGTCGCTGGAGGGGATGCAGGTGGGGTGGATCTGGGTGAAGCACGGGTTGGCGAACAGGGCGCCGCGGCGGTGGGCGCGCCAGGCGGCGGTGACGTTGCAGGCCATGGCGTTGGTGGACAGGTAGAAGACGTTGCTGTAGCCGCCGGTGGCCAGCACCACTGCGTGGGCGGCGTGGGAGTGCAGCTCGCCGGTGAGCAGGTCGCGCACGACGATGCCGCCCGCTCGGCCGTCGACCACCACCACGTCGACCAGTTCCGAGCGGTTGTACAAGGTGACGGTGCCCTGGTGGATCTGTTCGGCCAAGGCCTGGTAGGCGCCCAGCAACAGTTGCTGGCCGGTCTGGCCCCGGGCGTAGAAGGTGCGGCTCACCTGGGCCCCGCCGAAGCTGCGGTTGTCGAGCATGCCGCCGTACTCGCGGGCGAAGGGCACCCCCTGGGCGGCGCACTGGTCGATGATGTTGTTGGACACCTCGGCCAGGCGGTACACGTTGGCCTCACGGCTGCGGAAGTCGCCGCCCTTGACCGTGTCGTAGAACAGACGGAACACGCTGTCGCCATCGCCGTGGTAGTTCTTGGCGGCGTTGATGCCGCCCTGGGCGGCGATGGAGTGAGCACGGCGGGGCGAGTCGTGGAAGGTGAAGGCCTTCACGTTGTACCCGAGGCCAGCCAGGGTGGCGGCGGCGGAGGCGCCGGCCAGACCGGTCCCCACCACGATCACCTCGAACTTGCGCTTGTTGTTCGGGTTGACCAGCTTCATCTCGAACTTGTGGTTGTCCCACAAGGTCTCGATGGGTCCGTCCGGGATCTTGGCGTCGAGGATGTGTTCGGCCATCAGCTGACTCCTGCTCAGGTGCTCACGACGCCGGCCAGGACCATGACCGGGAAGGACACGTTGCCGGCCACCACCAACCCGGTGAACCCGATGGCGAAGTTCCGCCGCCACCGGTTGAAGCGGGGATTGTTCCAGCCCATCGACTGGAAGAGGCTCCAGGTGCCGTGGAACAGGTGGAAGCCCAAGGCGACGTTCGAGACGATGTACAGGAGGGCGACCGGCCACCGGCTGAGGCTGCCGTCGACGTTCTCATACACCGCGCCGCGGTGGAACGAGTAGCCCGTGCCCGTCCAGCTCAGGTCGAACAGGTGGAACAGGATGTACAGGCCCACGATCACCCCGGAGGTGCGCATGGTCCGGCTGGCGTAGTTGGCGGCGATGTAATCGCGCTTGGACTGGTACTTGGTGGTGCGGGCGGCGTGGTTCATCCGGGTGAGTGCATAGGCGGCGTGGATGTGCAGGACGAAGGCCGCTATCAGGCCGAGGCGCATCAGCCACAAGGTCACGGTGCGGGGCAAGATCGGCACCAGCAGTTCGCGGAGGAACTCGCCGTAGTTGTTGAACTCCGCCGGGCCCAGGTACATCTTGAGGTTGCCGACCATGTGGGCGAACACGAACCCCAGCAGCATGATCCCGGTGATGGCCATCACGTACTTCTTGCCGACGGCGGAGCGGTACAGGTCGACCGGCCACGGGGCCTTGCCCTTGACCCTGGGCGGGACCTTGGGCGGCTCGGTGGCCGGGCCTCGCGTCACGGTCGTTGCCATCGCGGCTGACGCTACCGCCGCCGTTCCGGGGCGGTGCAACCGGCTGGGACCGTGCCGCGGTTCAGGTCACGTACCTCACGTGGCGATGATCGAGCGATAGGCGTTGGTGGCCGGAACCCGCTCAACGTCGAGGTTCAGTTCGATGAACAGCTCGCCAGGGGCGTCTGGCACCACCATCTGGATGGTCCCGACCCGCACACACGAATCGGCTGGGACGTCACCCTGCCAGCGCCACTCGTGCTCGCCCCCGGACCACGTGGCCTTGGCCGACACGTCGGCGCCATGAATGGGGTCACGCCGGTCGCTGACCACATGTACGTCGAGGGCCAGCTTGTGACCCGGCGTCACCTCGGCCGGCGGTCGGTCGGCCACCACGATCACCGTTCGGCAGGCGGCCTGCAGGGCGTCGAAGGCCGCCTTCGGGCGGCGGCGGTGGTCGAGAACCGACCAGCTGACCGCGGGGTGGGCGTCGGCGAACAGGAACTGGGCGAAGCCCCCGGTCGGGCGGTACTTCAGCCGGCGCAGCGCTTCGATGTGGTGCTTGATGACCGTCGCCTGGTAGCTCTGGGTGGCGTCACGCCATCCTTCGAAGGTGCCGAACTCGGCTGGCGGGGTGTGGCGGTCGAACACCGATCTCTGCAACCCGTGGATGCGCCCGAGCCGGTCCCAGTCAAGATCGGGCCACCGCTCGGCCTCCATGAAATCGGCGGAATCAGGGACCGCCTGGGCGCCGAACTCGCTGACGAACCGGACCAGGCGAGGCATCAGCCGGGCGAAGGCGGGAAGATCGCGCTCGTGGCCGTGGTACCAGCCGAAGTAGAGGTGCGAGTCGGTCCCGTCGAGCTTGGGCAGGTGGGGCAGGACTCCTGAGTGGGCGATCACCGGCCGGGAACCGTCTGCCTTCTCCAGGGCCCGCTTCACCGACCGGTCGAGGAAGGTCTTGTTCCAGCTGGGCAGCTCTTGGGCGGCGAGGAAGCGGCGCGCAAAGGCGGCGGCATCGGCGCCCCCAGCGTCGACGTCGAGGGCCAGCGGCTCGTTGTGGCCGCACCACACCGCCACCGACGGGTGGTGTCCGAGCAGGTCGACGGCGGCGGCGGCCTGACGCACGGCCTGGCCCTTCACCGCTCGGGCGTAGCCCCATTGCAAGGGCAGGTCCTGCCACAGCAGCACGCCGTCGCGATCGGCTTCGTCGTAAAGCTCGGGGCGGCCGATGTGGGCGTGGACCCGCAGCAGGTCGAGCCCCGCCTCCTTGGCCAGTTGCACGTCGGTACGGACCTCTTCGGGGGTGGCGTCGGCCAGCTCCATCCGCGTGGGGCCCACGTTGGATCCCTTCACGAAGAGCCGCTCGCCGTTGACGCTCAGCACCCAGTTGTCCATCGAGACCTGCCGCAACCCGGTCCGCCGCTCGATGACATGGCTGGGGCCGTGGCCGTCTATCTCGCCGCCGGGTATGTGGACCCCGACCCGCACGTCCTGCAACGGCTGATCGCCGAGGGCGTGGGGCCACCACAGATCAGGAGCGGCGACGGTGACCGTCCAGTCCATCTGGTTCTCGCCGGCGGCCAGCGGTTGTTCCAGCTCGTGGTCGGTTCCACCCACTGTCGTCCGCAACCGCACGGTGCAGGCGGCGTCGGCGTCGAGCTCGGCGTCGAACAGGACGATGGCCCGCTCCGCGGACGCCTCCCGGCAGGTCACGCGGAGCCGCTTGATGCACACCGGGCCGGTCTCGGTGACGGTGACCGGCCGCCAGATGCCGCCCGGGTTCCAGTCCGGATCCAGGCAGTTCCAGTGTTGGAAGATTCCGGTGAGGTTGCGCTTGGCCTTGCGGTCGGACTGCGGGGTGCACGCCGCCTCGATGCCGAGCAGGTGCTCGGACCGGGACGCCAGCGCTTCGGTGACCTCGTAGGTATGCGGGAAGAAGTAGCCCTCGGTGTCACCGACGTAGGCACCGTCCAGCCAGAGATCGCCTTGGTAGAACAGGCCTTCGACGGTCAGCCAGTGCCGCCGCCGGCCGCGGGCGGGCTGGGTCGGGTGGTCGAAGCGGGTCCGGTAGAGCAGCGGGCCGTCGCTACCGGCAAAGGCAGGCGTCGAGCGCCAGTGGCCGGGGACGGCGATCGGCTCCCACTCGGATTCGTTCGGACCGGCCGCCTCGTCGAGCCACTCCCGCCTCAGGTCGTCGTCGGCCACCAGCGCGCCCCAGGTACCGGAGAGGTCCACCCGGGCACGCTAACCGGGGTGCTCGTTTGCGCCGGTAGCGTCGCAGCCATGTCAGATCGCCCTGCCAACCTCGGTCAGCTCAAGGCCTCCGGCTGGGAATCCGTCCCAGTCAAGGAGGAGGTCCGGCGCAACGCCGTGGCCCGAATCCGCTCCGGGGAGCCGCTGTTCGAGCGGGTCCTCGGATATGAGGACACGGTCCTGCCCCAGCTCGAGAACGCCCTGCTGGCCGGCCACGACGTCATCTTCCTGGGGGAGCGCGGCCAGGCCAAGACCCGGATGATCCGTTCGCTGACCGAGCTGCTCGACGAGTGGCTGCCGGTGGTGGCGGGCACCGAGATCAACGACGACCCGTACCAGCCGGTATCGCGACATGCCCGCGAGCTGGTCGAGCGGGACGGCGACGACACCCCGATCGAGTGGGTGCACCGTGACACCCGATACGGCGAGAAGCTGGCGACGCCCGACACGTCGATCGCCGATCTGATCGGCGAGGTCGACCCCATCAAGGTGGCCGAAGGGCGCTACCTGTCGGACGAGCTGACGCTCCACTACGGGCTCGTGCCCAGGACCAACCGCGGCATCTTCGCCATCAACGAGCTGCCGGACCTGGCCGAGCGCATCCAGGTCGGCCTGCTCAACGTGCTCGAGGAGCGCGACGTGCAGATCCGGGGATACAAGATCCGCCTGCCGCTCGACGTGCTGCTGTTCGCCTCCGCCAACCCCGAGGACTACACCAACCGCGGTCGCATCATCACGCCGCTGAAGGACCGCTTCGGCGCCCAGATCCGCACGCACTACCCGCTCGACCTCGAGACCGAGGTGGCCATCGTCCACCAGGAGGCCAACCCGCTCGAGACCGAGGGGCTCACCGTGACCATGCCCAGCTTCATGGGCGAGGTGGTCGGCACCCTCAGCCAGCTGGCCCGCCAGAGCCCGCACATCAACCAGCGTTCCGGCGTGTCGGTGCGCTTGAGCGTCTCGAACCAGGAGACGTTGACCGCCAACGCCATCCGTCGGGCCCTCAAGCTCGGTGAGGACGAAGCCGTGCCCCGCGTCAGCGACCTCGACGCGCTGGCAGCATCGACCCAAGGCAAGGTCGAGATCGAGACGCTGGACGAGGGTCGCGACGGCGAGGTGGTGGAGCGGCTCGTCAAGTCCGCGGTGCTCACCGTCTTCCGCGACCGGGTCGCGCCGGAGCACCTGCGGGAGATCACCATCGGGTTCGAGGACGGGGCCACCGTCCACGCCGGCGACGACATCCGCTCCCAGGACTACGTCGCCCTCTTCGCCGACCTGCCGGCCCTGCAGAAGGTCGTCGGGGACCTGGCCGGTGACGGTGCCTCGGCCGCCGAACAGGCCAGTGCGATCGAGTTCGTGCTCGAAGGCCTGCACCTCTCGAAGCGCCTCAACAAAGACGCGGTCGGCTCCCGCGCCACCTACCGCGCCCGCTGACCCCCTCTCGCTTCTGGCGTACATGGGTCGCGCTCTGCGCGCCTGATGTCCGCCAGAACGGGAGGGGGCTACTCGTCTGAACCGAAGGGGGCGGCACAGTTCCAGGGCTTCTCGCGCACCGCCCGAGATGGGCTCCGGTAGTTGTCCTCGTACCGGTCTCGGCACTTGGTGTCAGTTACCAGCGGTCCCCAGGCGATGGCCGGCTCGAAACGGGCCGAGGTGGCCTGGTTGGGCTTGTCCGGAGCCAGCAGCCGGATGTTCACTACGCCGTAGAGCAATTGCAACGCCACCACCACGGCGAGCAAGCGTGGGCGCTCGCCCACGGCCAAGCCCAGAAGCAGGGCGACGCAGACCAGCGTCGGGAGCAGGTGGCCCATCTTCCAGGGGAAGCGGAAGAACAGGACTTGGGAGAGGACCAACCCGGAGGCGGCGAACCGGACCAGCCACTCGTCACCCCACCGCCCCAGGAGCCGCAGCACGCGGGGCAGCGCCAGCAGCAGCGCCACGACGGCGAGCGGCCCCAGCAGGTACAGGTCCTTGGCCGCGAACCGGCCGGCGCTGACGAACAACGAGTAGGAGCGGAAGTCGTTGCGGGCAAAGCTCAGGCCGCCGGCGGCCCGGTAGGCGGGCACGTACAGCAGGACGCTGAGGACGGCCGTGATGGCGCCGACGACAACCGCCCGCCTCCGACCGGCGGCACCGTCCCAGGCTTCGGCTATCAACAACGCCACCACCAGCAGCAGGGTTGCGGCCCGGCACCCCACGGCGGCGGCGGCCAGCACGCCGGCCAGCCACGGTCTTGGCCGATCCAACCGCAACGCCCATGCCGCCGCCAAGAGGAAGCCGAGCGCCCAGACGAAGTCCGCCAACGACGTGGCCGCAACCAGGAACCACGGGTTGGCGACCACCACGGCGGTGGTCAGAAGTGGTTGCCTGACCGGGGCGCGACGGCACAGCGAGTAGAGCGACACCGCACACAGCGCGGCCATGGCCAGCGAGCCGGCGTTGATGAGCGGCAAGCCGCCCATGCGGTCGAGCACTCCGACCAGCGCTTCGTGCACCGGCGCACCTGGTGGCCGGGACGGTTGGTAGGCGAAGTGGTCGACGATGCCCCGCGCCGAGCGCAGCACCACACCGGTATCCAGGTCCGTGCCCGGCCCCAGGAACAGCAACGGCATGAGGGCCGCTGCGACGACAAGACCCGATCCCACCGCCGCGCGCGTCGAACCGAGCTGCAGCCGTTCGAGCACGAAGGTGACGGTAGCTGTGCCGGGTTGGTGGCAAGCCACCTGCGGGCTCCGTTGCACCTCGTCACTGGCGCTTCCCTCGCTGACGCATCGGACCCGCAGGTAGCGCTGCGCAGCCGCCAGGCGGAGCAGCACGAGCGCGTGGGTTTCATGGCGAAGCCAGTCCCGACGAGCGAAGCGAGTGGGGCCAGCAACAAGGCCTCGGTAGCCTCAGAAGATGCCGTCCCGCCGCTTCCGCTACTCACGCTGGGACGGAACCCAGGTCGGGTTCGAACTGGGTGCCGACGAGGTGTTCGCCGAGATCACCGATGACCTCCTGTATCACGGTGACCTCAATGCCGCCCTGCGCCGGATGCTGCAGTCTGGCTTTGACGACCGCAACGGCGAGCGGATCCAGGGCATCCGCGAGATGCTCGAGGAGCTGCGCCGCCAGCGGCGCGAGAAGCTCGAAGAGTACGACCTGGGCGGGGTCTACGACGACATCGCACAGGAGTTGCGAGACGTCGTGGACATGGAGCGCAAGGCCCTCGACGAGCACGTCGAGCGGGCCCAGCAGGCCGGCGACCGCCGCCGGGCGGAGCTGGCCGAGAAGGCGGCCGAGGAGCACAACCTCGAACTGGACTTCCTGCCCCCCGATCTGGCCGGCCAGGTCAAGACGCTGCAGGACTACGAGTTCACGTCATCCGAAGCGCAGCAGAAGTTCGAGGAGCTCGTCGAACAGCTCCGCCAGCAACTGATGCAGAGCCAGGTCAACCAGATGGCGGGCGCCATGAGCAACGTTTCACCCGAGGACATGGCCCGCATGAAGGACATGCTGGCCGACCTCAACTCCATGCTCGAGGCCAAGCAGCGCGGCGAGGACACCGACGACGCCTTCGCCGACTTCATGTCCAAGTACGGCGACTTCTTCCCTGAGGACCCCCAGGACCTCGACGAGCTGCTCGAGGTCATGGCCCGGCGCATGGCGGCCATGCAGTCGATGTTGAACTCGATGACGCCGGAGCAGCGGGCCCAGCTCCAAGGACTCTCCGAGCAACTGCTCGAGGACATCGACCTGCGCTGGCAGATGGACCAGCTCGGCCAGAACCTGCAAGGGATGTTCCCCGACGCCGGCTGGGGCCGCCAGTACGACTTCAGCGGGACCGACCCCTTGGGATTCGCCGAAGCCGCCGACCTCATGAACGAGCTAGGTGACCTGGACCAGCTCGAGAACCTGCTCAAGGGCGCCAGCAACCCCGGCGCGCTGGCCGAGGTCGACCTCGACCGGGCCCGGGAGCTGCTTGGCGACCAGTCGGCCAAGAGCCTCGAACGGCTCAGCGAGCTGGCCAAGCTGCTGGAGGACGCGGGGTTGATCGAGCAGAAGGAGGGCCGTTACGAGCTGACCCCCCAAGGGATCCGCAAGATCGGGCGCAACGCCCTCGACGACCTGTTCGAGAAGCTGGCCCGGGACAAGATGGGTCAGCACGAGATGGCCAACACCGGCGTCGGTCACGAGCGGTCATATGAGACCAAGCCCTACGAGTTCGGCGATCCGTTCAACCTCAGCATCGAGCGGACTGTCCGCAACGCCATCTCCCGTCAGGGCACCGGCACCCCCGTCCGCTTGACCCCCGAGGACTTCGAGGTGGAGCGCACCGAGCACCTGACCCGTTCGAGCACGGTGCTAATGCTCGACCTATCGCTGTCCATGCCGATGCGGGACAACTTCCTGGCCGCCAAGAAGGTGGCCATGGCACTTCACTCCCTGATCTCCACCCAGTTCCCCCGGGACTTCCTGGGGATCGTCGGGTTCAGCAAGATCGCCCACGAGATCAAGCCCGACCGCCTGCCCGAGGTGTCTTGGGACTTCGATTACGGCACCAACATGCAGCACGGCATCCTGCTGTCGCGGAACATGCTGGCCCGCCAGGCCGGCACCAAGCAGATCATCATGATCACCGACGGTGAGCCCACCGCCCACATCACCGAATCGGGCTACCCAACCTTCAGTTACCCGCCCACCCAAGAAACTGTCGACGCCACGCTGACCGAAGTCATGCGGGCGACGCGCGAAGGCATCCGCATCAACACGTTCATGCTTGACGCCACGCCTTACCTCCAGCACTTCGTCGAGCAGCTCACCAAGCTCAACCGTGGCCGGGCCTTCTTCACCACCCCCGAGACGCTCGGGGACTACGTGCTCGTCGACTTCATCGAGCAACGGCGCCAACTCAGCCGCGGTCGCCGGGCTGGCTAGTCAGCTGCACTCGGCGTGGAAAGGCGGATTCCTCAGTGTTCCTCTTGCGTTCCTGCGGCCGAAGGGCCATGATCACACCGTTGTAATTCCACCTGTGATATGCGCCTCTCCTGAGGTGGCCAGCCGCGGTGGGGCGACAACTTGGGGCTCAGGAGGTCGTCATGCACAGTGCCAACCAGGAACAGCCGCAGGGGTGGCAAGAACTTGCCAACTGCCTCGGCGTGGACCCGGACCTGTTCTTCCCCGAGCGCGGTGCGTCGACGCGGGAGGCCAAGGAGGTCTGCCGGGGGTGTGTGGTGCAGGCCGACTGTCTCGAGTTCGCGCTCGACAACGGGGAGAAGTTCGGGATCTGGGGTGGGATGAGCGAGCGGGAGCGGCGCCGCATCCGCCGCCAGCGCGCCCTTGCTCGCCGTCACCCCGGCGGCGCCTCCGCCTGAGCCCTCACGTCGGCAGGCGGCCCTCGATCGTGCGGTCGGCGCCCAGGTCGAGTTCGTGCCAACGGCGGGCGGGAACCATGTCGAGCACGTCGCACGGGAGGAGTCCCACCAGTTCGGCGCCGGCCACGGGCACCTGGGCGGCCACGGCATCGAAGGCGGCGTCAGGTCCCACGCGCCGGGGGTCCACCAGGTTCATGGACACTTGGGCCCGGTCGCCCAGAGACAGGCCCAGCGCCCGTATCGCCGGGCCCCGAACGGCTCGTGCCACCTGGCGGGCCCGGGCGATATCGGATTCGACCAGCCAGACGTTGTAAGCCACCAGCACCGGCCGGGCGCCCACTGCGATGGCACCCGCCGAAGGATGGGGTGCGGGTCCGCCGACGTCGGGGGTGATGGAGCTGAAAGCGCCTCGGCGGACCTCGGGCAGCGTCCGCTCGGGCCCGTAGACGAAGCACGGGACCGAGAGCCGGGAACAGGCGTAGTTGGCGAAGCGATCACGGGCCCGCACGGCGTCGTCGAGGGTTGACTCTTGGAGGGGTGCAAAGGGGACCACGTCGAGCGCTCCGATGCGGGGATGGGCACCGTCGTGCTGGCGCAGATCGATGAGCCTCACGGCCGCGTCGGCCACCGTCCGGACCGCCGCCTCCAGCTCCTCACCATCGGCGCTGGCCATGGTGAGCACCGACCGGTTGTGGTGGGGGTCGCGGTGGACGTCGAGCAGAGCCAGCCCGGCGGCCGCCGCTACCTGGCTGATCACGGGCAGCCGCCGGCCCTCGCTGATGTTCACCACGCACTCCAGCACCGCACCAGGCTGCCAGTTGCTAATCAAAGCCTCACCCGTACGCTGGCTCGATGCCCGGTACCCCGGAACTCCTCATCATCCTTGCTGTCGTCCTGCTCATCTTCGGCGGGGCCAAGCTCCCCCAGCTGGCCCGCTCCATGGGGCAGGCCAAGAAGGAGTTCGAGAGCGCCCACGTCGATGACGACGCCGCCAAGCGCGACGCGGTCAAGGGCGACACCTAAGGCAGGGTTTGGCTCCCTGATCGGACGCGAACAGGCCCCGCCATCGGGCGGGGCCTGTTCTGGGAGTTTTGGTTGCGGGTCTCAACCGGTCCAGAGGCCTTTGCGCCTGTCAGGCCACGGCGGCGGCCAGGCGGCGCCGGCGGAGTATCCGGCGACGTTCACGTTCTGAGCAGCCGCCCCACACGCCATGGTCGATGCGGTTGGCCAGCGCGTACTCGAGGCAGGGCTGCTTCATGGGGCAGTCGGCGCAGATACGCCGGGCGATCTCCACGCCAACGCCGTCGCTCGGGAAGAACGTGGAGGGCGGAAGGGTGTGGCACTTGCCGGCGGTCATCCATTCGGTGTCCATGCGCCCATCGTTTGACCACGAATCGGGGAAAGTCTGCGTAAAGGGCCTCTGGGCCGATCGGATGAGGGCCGCTGGTGCACAAATCGGCGTTCTGACGTGGTTGCATGGAGCGCCCGTCTCGTGGGAAGCCCGCCGTGACCGATCGACAACCCGCTCGCCCGAACCGGACCGGCCCGACCTCCGCCTGGTCGCCGTGGGCGCGCCGCCCCAACGACACCAGCCCACCTCGCCGCGAGTCGGCCATCACCGGTCCCGCCGCGGCCGCCAGCCCATCCGGGGAGGCGCGGCCCATCGGCAACCCGACGCTCGGGCCCGCAGCCGCGGCACCACCGCGGGCCAACGGGCTGGGAACGGCCACCCTCCCTTCCCGACCACCGGTGGCCGAACCTCCCGGTGGCGGTTCGACGGCGGGTCTGCTGCCCCCGGCTCCACCGGCCACCTATCCCTCGCCCCACGCATTGCCTCCCACCGCTCCGGAGTCTCGGCGGCGCCGGCGCTCCGCCGGGCTGGGGGTGACGATCCTGGTGTGTGCGCTGGTCGCTGCCTTGGTAGCGGCCGGCACCGCCCTAGCGCTCCGCGACAACTCCTCCAAGACTCGGGCCGCAGCGGGCGGCAGCGGACGGGTGGATGTGGAGGGGGTCCTCAACAGCTCAGAGGCTTCGGTCGTCTCCATCGAGACCGGCGCCACCACGGGCGTCTTCGGCGGTGCCGGTTCGGGGTTCATCGTCTCTAAAGACGGTTTGATCGTCACCAACAACCACGTGATCGCCGGGGCCGAGAACATCGAGGTCCACTTCTTCGACGGTTCCTCCACCAAGGCGACGCTGGTCGGCAGCTTCCCTGACGACGACATCGCCATGATCAAGGCGACGGGCCGGTCCAACCTGAAACCGGCGCGGATCGGTTCCTCCGACTCGCTGCGGGTGGGTGACGATGTGGTGGCCATCGGCAATGCACTGAACCTGGGTGGCGAGCCCAGTGTGACCCTCGGCATAGTTTCGGCCAAGGACCGATCGATCAGCAGCGGGGCGGTCCGTCTTCAGCACCTGATCCAGACCGACGCCGCCATCAACCCGGGCAACTCCGGCGGTCCGCTGGTCAACGCCGACGGCGAGGTGGTTGGCATCAACACCGCCATCGTGCAGGACGCCCAGAACATCGGGTTCTCCATCTCCATCGACGCGGTGAAGCCCCTGATCGAGCAGCTCAAGAACGGCAAGGGTCAGGTCAACCAGGACACCGCCACGCTCGGCGTCAACACCCTTGACCTGACCAACCCGGATCTCTCCGCTCAGGTGCTCCGCCAATACGGCGTAACAGCCAATCGGGGGGCCTTCATCACCGAGGTGGTGCCCAACTCCGGTGCGGCCAAAGCGGGGCTTCAGCAAGGCGACGTGGTCACCTCGATCGAGGGTCAGTCGATCACCGGCAACGACGACGTGGGCCGCGTGATCCGCGGTCTCAAGCCCGGCGACAAGGTCAAGATCACCTACCAGCGCAAGGGCCAGGAGGCAACCGTCGCCGCCACCCTCGGCCGGCGGGGCGGCTAAGGAGCCGAGCCGACAGGCGAGGTGACCCAAGAGCACAGCGGCTCGCTCGCCAAGCGCAGCTTGGTGAATTCACCGTCCGGCGCTGAAACGGTGACCTATCCGCGGGTCCTAGGAGACGGGGCTAGGCCGATAGGGTTCCGGGCATGTCGCAGTCCGCCCAGGAAGTCTCGAACGAGCCGCCCCGTGGCCATGCCCGGGTCGTCTACCTGGGTCCCGTCGCCCCCCACTGGGAGCTGCAATCCGACTTCGGCGATCGGGCCATGATCGACGCCTTCCGGGACCGGGTGATGGCCCGGCTCGTGCTGCTGCCCCCGCACGATCCCCAGTTCCGGCGCAACCGCGAGCGGGTGGTCCGCGATGCCGAGCGGGAGAACCTGCTCCTCGACTGGGATCTCGGCCTGCCTGAAGACGAAGCGGGCTGAGGCGCCGGCCATGGCGACGGTAGGTGTGGACCTGGGTGGCACCAAGGTGCTGGTGGCCGCTGTGCATGACGGCAAGGTCACCGACAGCACCAAGCGTCCGACACCAACTGGCGGCCCGCAGGCCGTGGTCGCCGCCATCGCCGAGTTGGTCGAGAGCGTGGGTGGGGCCAAGCGCGTGGGCGTCGGAGCGCCCGGCCAGGTCCGCCACCACGAGGGCGTGGTGGTCGCCGCGCCGAACCTCGAGGGCTGGGATCGAGACGTCCCGCTGGCCGAACTGGTCAGCGCCGCGCTGGGCGGTGACGTCAAGGTCAAGGTCGACAACGATGTGAACGTGGCCGTCCTCGGCGAGCATCGCCACGGGGCCGCCAAGGGCGTCAATGATGTCCTCGGCGTCTGGGTGGGGACCGGCGTCGGCGGCGGCCTGATCCTCGACAGTGAGCTGCGGCGCGGCCCGACCGGGATGACCGGTGAGATCGGCCACATGACCGTCCGCGACGGCGGCCGGCGCTGCGGGTGCGGCAAGTTCGGGCACATCGAGTCCTATGCCGGGCGCGGCTGCCTGGAAGCCGAGGCCCGCCGCCTGTCGGCGGCGGGAAGCGAGACCGCATTGGTGGAGCTGGCCGGCGGAGCCCGCATGAAGTCCAGCGTGTTCGCCAAGGCTCTGGACAGGGGCGACGCGGTGGCCACGGGCCTGATCGACGAGGCGGTAGAGGCCCTCGGGGCCGGCCTGGCCTCAGCCGTGAACCTGGTCGACGTCGATCTGATCGTGATCGGTGGAGGCCTGGGGGACCGGTTAGGTGCGTCCTTCGTCGGCCGGGTCGAACAGGCCACCCGCTCGCGGTTGTGGGCCGGATCGACCGTGCGGGTGGTCCCCGCCGCCCTGGGCGACGACGCCGGTGTGATCGGCGCCGCCTCGCTGTTCTAGGGCTAGCTCGGCAGGCCTCGCCAGCCCGGCTTCGCCATGACGTGCGGGCTGGTTGGGCGGCTCCGGCTGGCGCCTGCGCCGCCTCATTGTTCTAGGGCTAGCTCGGCAGGCCTCGCCAGCCCGGCTTCGCCGCGTGAACGGATCGGTTGTGCGGCTCCGGCTGGCGCCTACGCCGCCTCATTGTTCTAGGGCTAGCTCGGCAGGCCTCGCCAGCCCGGCTTCGCCATGTGAACGGATCGGTTGTGCGGCTCCGGCTGGCGCCTACGCCGCCTCGCTGTTCTAAGGCCGGGAGTACCCTGCGGGTGTGGCTGTGTTCGAGCGTGACGTCGAGGAGGAGGAGGCGCTCGAATTTCGCCGGTCCGACGCCCGCTTCCTGAACCGGGAGCTGTCCTGGCTCGCATTCGACGACCGGGTCCTCGAACTGGCCCGGCGCGACCACATCCCCTTGCTCGAGCGGGCCAAGTTCTGCGCCATCGCCAGCCAGAACCTGGACGAGTTCTTTCAAGTCCGGGTGGCCGGTCTCAAGGACCAGGTGGTGGCGGGACTGACCCGCACCTCCCCGGACGGGCGCACACCCGCTCAACAGCTCATGGAGCTCAGCGATCGGGCCGCTCGCTTCACCACCGAGTTGGAGACCGTCTTTCTGACCGAGGTGGTCCCCGCCCTGGCCGCCCGCGGGGTTCGGCTCTCGCGGTGGGAGGAGTTGGACGAGGACGATCTGAAGTACCTGGTCGACGAGTTCGAACGCCGCATCTTCCCGGTCCTGACCCCACTGGCCGTCGACCCCGGGCATCCGTTCCCGTACATCTCCAACCTGTCGCTGAACCTGGCGGTGATGGTGCTCGACCCGGTTGACGGGCACCGGCGCTTCGCCCGGGTCAAGGTCCCCAACGTGCTGCCCCGTTTCGTGGTGATGCCCGACGGTGAGCGCTTCGTCCCCCTCGAACAGGTCATTGCCGCTCACCTCGACAAGCTCTTCCCCGGCATGGCGGTCGAGGAGCACTACGCGTTCCGGGTCACCCGCAACGCCGACCTCACCTTGGAGGAAGACGAGGCCGACGATCTCCTGGTCGCGGTCGAGATGGAGCTGAGGCGGCGCCGGTTCGGCCGGGCCGTTCGCTTGGAAGTGGACACCCAGATGACCGGGCATGTGCGCGAGCTGCTCCAGCGAGAGCTCGACCTCGACGACGACGACGTGTACGAGCTGATCGGACCGCTGGACCTCGGCGGTCTGTGGTCACTGCTCGAGCTCGACCGGCCTGACCTCAAGGACGATCCGTGGACCCCCGTCACCCAGTCGCGGCTACTGCCCGCCGATGACGAGCCGGTCAACTTCTTCGACCGCATCCGCGACGGTGACCTGCTGGTGCACCATCCGTACGACTCCTTCGCCACGTCGGTCGAGGAGTTCATCCGCCAGGCGTCGATCGACCCCCAGGTCCTGACCATCAAGCTCACGCTGTACCGCACGTCAGGCGACAGCCCCATCGTCCGGTCGTTGATCCGCGCCGCTGAGCGGGGCAAGCAGGTGGCGGCCCTGGTCGAGCTGAAAGCGCGGTTCGACGAGGCCGCCAACATCGAATGGGCCCGCGCACTCGAAGAAGCGGGCGTGCACGTCACCTACGGGCTGCTCGGCCTCAAGACCCACACCAAGATCGCCATGATCGTGCGCGATGAACCTGGTGGCCTGCGCCGTTACCTGCACATCGGTACCGGCAACTACAACCCCAAGACGGCCAAGCTCTACGAGGACCTCGGCCTGCTGACCGACGACGAGGAGCTGGGCGGCGACGTCACCCAGCTCTTCAACGTGCTGACCGGTTATGGCCGGAACCTTCATTACCGCAAGCTGCTGGTGGCGCCGGCTTCGATGCGCCACCGCCTGCAGGATCTCATCACCAACGAGATGGCGGCCCCGGAGGACGGCCGGCGGATAGTCATGAAGATGAACTCGCTGGTCGACCCGGTGCTGATCGACGCGCTGTACGACGCTTCGGCCGCGGGCGTGCAGATCGACTTGATCGTGCGAGGGATCTGCTGCCTGCGACCCGGCGTCCCTGGCCTGTCCGAGAACATCAGGGTCCGATCGATCGTCGGGCGGTATCTGGAGCACTCCCGCGTCTACTTCTTCGCCAACGGGCGGGGGGTCGAGGAACCGCTGTACCTGATCGGCTCCGCCGACTTGATGCCGCGCAACCTCGACCGTCGGGTCGAGGCGCTGGCGCCGGTCGACGACCCAGTGCTGCAGGCCCGGTTGGCCGAGGTGATCGAGGTGAACCTGGCCGACAACGTCCTGGCTTGGACCCTGTCCGGAGAAGGTTCCTGGGAACCGGTGGCCCGGTACGTACCCGATAGCGCCGGCCGCCCGGCCGAGGTGGACACCCACCGGAGGCTGCAAGACGTGGCCCTGGCCCGGTCACGCCGGCGTGAACCCACCGAAGATTGACGTCGGTTGACCCTCCGCCCACCGGTCCTGCGCATCGTCCAAGCTCAGGGCACGAGCGACGACGAGCCCAGCAGGACCATGGTCCAGGATCCAGCCGCGCTGACGGTCGGCAGCCTGGGGCCGGTCGAGGTGTTCGCCGCCGGCGGCGTGGTCTGGCGCCCCCGGCCCGGTAACGCCCAAAAGGTCAACGACGCCCGGGCCGGCGGCGGCGGCAAGGTGGAGGTCCTTCTGGTCCACCGCCCCCGTTACGACGACTGGTCGATCCCGAAGGGCAAGCGCGACCCCGGCGAGACCGACGAGGACTGTGCCCGCCGTGAGGTACTCGAAGAAACCGGCCTGTACTGCGAGCTCGGCGAAGAGGTCGCCCAGAGCGAGTACATCGACCGCAAGGGCCGGGCCAAGTTGGTGCGTTACTGGGCGATGCGGGCCCCGACCCGTGCTGCGGATTTCCAGGCCAACGACGAGGTGGATGAGTGGCGTTGGCTGTCGCCCCGCAAGGCGTCCAAGTTGGCCAGCCACGCTGCCGACGCCCTTATCGTCCAGGCGTTCACCAAGACCGGTGAAAGTTGAGACTCGCCGCCCACTGTTGCGCCGCCGTTCACTTCGGGTTCACCTGATCCCTCCTGTGGCGTCACCCGACATCCCTACCTTCGCGGGTGATGCAGACATCCACGAAAGAACCCAACAACGGCCCGGTCATCGACAAGCGTGGGCTGGCATGGCTGGCCGCCGTGCTCGCCATCTTCGCCATGCTGGCTGCCTCTTGCAGTAGCAGCAGCTCCGGCAAGACCGACACCGGTGGCAACAGCGCCACCACCGCAGCCGCCGGTTCGTCCAGCGCAAATTCCGGCTCCGGTGGCGGCGCCACGGCGGCGACGACCCCCGACTCGCTCCTGAAGAAGGCCACCGCCAGCCTCAACGGCGGTGGTTCCTCGTTCCAGGACACCTTCGAGCAGGCCGCTATCAAGTCCTTCGGTGATGCCTCCAAGAAGGCGGGCGGCACCGGCTCGATCCTTTACACCAAGAGCGGTTCCAGTGACGGCAAGAAGCAGCTGGCCGCCAAGACCCTCGACTTCGCCGGCACGGACTCTTTGCTCAAGCCCGAAGAAAAGGCCACCTACGGTGCCCGCGAGATCCTGTACTTCCCGCTCGTGTCCTCCCCGATCACGCTGTCCTACAAGCTGTCCGGGGTCACGGATCTCAAGTTGAGCCCTGACACCATCGCCAAGATCGTGATGGGCCAGATCAAGACCTGGGATGACCCGGCCATCAAGGCTGACAACCCGAGCGCCAAGCTGGCGCCCACCGCCATCACGTGGGTGCACCGCTCCGACGGTTCCGGCACCACCAGCAACTTCAGCAAGTACCTGAAGGCAGCGGCGCCCAGCATCTTCACCCTCGATTCTGGCGACACGGTGCAGTGGCCAGTGGGCCAAGGCGCCCAGAACAACACCGGCGTGGCCACGGTGATCACCCAGACCGAAGGCGCCATCGGCTACGTCGATCTGCCCGATGCAGCCAAGGCGAACCTAGACGTGGCCCAGATCAAGAACGCTGCCGGGAAGTTCACCAAGCCCACCCCGGCCGGCGCCGGCGAGGCCGTTGCCTCTGCTGACGTCGCCCCCGACCTGACCTACAACCCGCTGAACGCCAAGGGTGCGACGGCCTACCCGATCACCTCGCCGACTTGGATCCTGGTCGACGCCAAGCAGAGCGATCAGGCCAAGGCCGACACGGTCAAGGCTTACCTGACCTACATCTTCAACGAAGGCCAGGCCGACGAGTCGACCACCTCGCTGTTCTACGCCAAGCTCCCTGACTCGCTGCGCAAGAAGGCTCTGGCCCAGGTCGACAAGATCACGGTGGGCTGACAGCGGTGACTGCTACTACGGCTGGCCCGACTTCACGGTCGGGCCAGCCGTCGCTCACCACTTCGCAAGGCGAACTAGCCGACAAATCCTTCAAGGGCCTGGCCGTGCTCGCCGGCGTCTCGGTGCTGGTGATCCTGGCGCTGATCACCGTCACCACCACTCAGAAGGCCTGGCCGGTCTTCTCCAAGTACGGCACCAGCTACTTCTTCAGCACCGATTGGAACCCCACTGCGAAGAAGTTCGGGATCCTGGCCTTTGCCTACGGCACCCTGCTCATCTCCGCCATCGGCCTGGTGCTGGCGGTGCCGACCAGCATCGGCATCGCCCTGTTCGCCACCGAGCTAGCGCCGAGGCGGTTGCGTTCCGCCATCACCACCGTCATGGACCTGCTGGCGGCGGTGCCGTCGGTGGTGTTCGGTCTGGTGGGCTTCCTCGCCCTCAAACCGACCTTGCAGAGCTGGTACCGCGCCATCGGTGACAAGGCCGACGGCATCCCCGTCCTGCAGAGCATCTTCGGCAAAGGCTCGAGCGGTACCAGCTTCCTGACCGCCGGCATCGTGCTGGCCATCATGGTCACGCCGATCATCACCTCACTTACCCGCGAGGTGTTCGCCACCGTCCCCCGCAACGACAAGGAGGGCGCCCTCGCCCTGGGGGCTACCCGCTGGGAGATGATCACCGGCGTGGTGTTGCCCCACTCCAGCGGCGGGCTCACCGGCGCGGTGATGCTGGGCCTCGGTCGGGCCATGGGCGAGACCATCGCCATCACGCTGCTCATCGGTGGGGTCGCCCATCCCGCCATCACCGCCAACGTGCTAGGAGCCGGCGACGCCATGCCCTCGGCCATCGCCCGGTACCTCAACGAGTCCAGCGGCGACTTCACCGCCGCCCTGATCGGGATGGGCGTGGTGTTGTTCGCCATGACCACCGCGGTGAACGTCTTCGCCCGCAAGGCGGTCGTGGTGCTCGACCGCCGCTTGAAGGGGGCCACGTGACCGACACGATCGAGCCGGCCGAGGTGGTCGACGCCCTGCCGCCGCCGGCGCCCGACATACGAGTGCCGACCCTGACAAAGGCGCGGCGCCGCCGGAACGCCATGGCCAGCGGCGGCATGATCGTTGCCTTTCTGGTGGCGGCCATCCCCTTGCTGTTCGTGGCCTTCACGGTCGTGAACAAGGGCGCCAACATCGTCGGGCCCGGCTTCCTGACCCGGGACATCCCCAGCGCGGCGTCAGGAAGCGAGTTGCGCAACGACTGCACCGCCCAGAACAAGTACGGCGGCAATGCCAAGGGTTGCGAGGCCCGCGCCAAGGCCAGCACCGCCGCCAAGCCGGGGATGGGCCCGGCCATCGTGGGGACACTCATAACCACAGTGGTGTCGGCTCTGCTGGCCATACCCCTTGGGTTGCTGGCGGCCATCTACCTGCACGAGTACGGCAAGAGCACTCGGTTGGCCCGATCGATCCGGTTCCTGGCCGACGTGATGACCGGCGTGCCCTCGGTGGTCATGGGCATCTTCATCTACGCCTTGTGGGTGGTCACTTTCGGACAGGGCAAGTCGGCGCTGGCCGCCAGCTTGGCGCTGGCCGCGCTAATGCTGCCCATCGTCGTGCGCTCCAGCGAGGAGATGCTCCGGCTAGTGCCCGATGCCTTGCGCGAGGGCAGCGCGGCCCTGGGAGCCCGGACCTGGAAGACGACGCTGCGGGTGGTGCTGCCGTCGGCGCTGCCGGGCCTGGTCAGCGGGTCGATGTTGGCCGTGGCCAGAGCGGCAGGGGAGACCGCCCCGGTTCTGTTCACCATTGGAGCCGCCGACACGGTCGCCCAGTCGCAGACCCTGACTGGCCAGAGCACCACGCTCAGCTTCCAGATCTACAGCCTCATCACCAACGGTGGGAAGCTCTCGCCGGAGATGGCGTGGGGTGCCGCCCTCACCTTGATCGTCATGGTCATGGTCCTCACCCTCGGGGCCCGTGCGCTCAGCAGCCGGCTGTCGGTGGCGGTGGCATGACCACGCCAAACTCGAACCTGCTCGCAGACAAGGATGTACCCGTGCCCCCTGAGATGACCTCCACTCCCACCGGTTCGCCGAGCGGCGGCGTGGTCGAAGACGAGCTGCCGGACATCGACGTCCGTCCGGGCCAGCCTGCCGCCCAAGTAGCGAAGGCCCCTCGCTCCAGCACCGGCGCCACCCGCGAGACGGTGTTCTCTGCGGAAGACCTCTCGGTGCTGTACAGCGGCTTCCGGGCGGTGCGAGGCGTCACCATGGACATAGCCCGCAACGAGATCAGCGCCTTCATCGGGCCTTCCGGTTGCGGCAAGACCACCGTTCTTCGCTGCTTCAACCGCATGAACGACCTGATCGAAGGCGCCGTCGTGGAAGGCAGCCTGAGCTTCCACGGTGTCGACCTGTACGACTCGGGCGTCAACCCGGTCGAGGTGCGACGCCGCATCGGCATGGTGTTCCAGAAGCCCAACCCGTTCCCCAAGTCGATCTACGACAACGTCGCCTACGGGCCCAAGCTCAGCGGGACGAAAAAGAGGGCGGAGCTCGACGAGCTAGTCGAGAAGAGCCTGCGGGGAGCCGCGCTGTGGGACGAGGTGAAGGACCGGCTCAAGAAGTCGGCCTTGGGGTTGTCTGGCGGCCAGCAGCAGCGGCTGTGCATCGCTCGGGCCATCGCCGTAGGACCGGAGGTGATCCTGATGGACGAGCCTTGCTCGGCCTTGGACCCGATCGCCACGCTGCGGATTGAGCAGCTGATGCAGGAGCTGAAGCAGGAGTACACGATCCTGATCGTCACCCACAACATGCAGCAGGCCGCCCGGGTGTCGGACCGCACCGCCTTCTTCTCGGTCGACGTCGACGACCAGACCGGCGACCGTACCGGTGAGCTGATCGAGTACGACCTGACCGAGACGATCTTCTCCCAGCCGGCCGAGAAACGAACCGAGGATTACATCACCGGCCGGTACGGCTGAACGCGTCATGGCCCTGCACCACCGCGACGACACCGGCCCTGAGCAGCCTGGTCCACTACGGCGCGAGTACACCGCCGAGCTCGACCAGCTGAGGCTCCAGGTCGAGTTGCTGGCGGTCCGCGTCGATCAGAACCTGGAGCGGATGCGCCAGGTCCTGGTCCGGGGCGACGGCCCGGTGGCGGTCGAGGCGTTGGCGGCCGACGACGACATCGATGCCATGTCGGTGTCGCTCACCGCCCGCTGTTACGACGTGCTGGCCCGTGAGCAGCCGGTGGCTTCGGACCTGCGCTTCGTGGTCTCCGTGCTGCGCGTGCTTGCCGAGTTCGAACGAATAGGCGACCTCGCGCTGCGGGTCGTGAAGCTGGTCGATGACCACGATCTGCTCGCCGCCAACCCGGTGACCTTCGACCTGCTGATGAGAATGGCCGACGATGCTCTCGATCGGTACCGCACCGCCATGCGGGCGTGGGCCGGCCAGGATCTGGTCGCGGCCAGCGCGGTCACTTCTCCATCGCCGAGCGCCGGCGACCGCTACCGGCGCTTGACCGAGGAGCTGGTCGCCCTCGACGGGCCGGGGGCGGTGCGCCTCGCGATCCCTACGCTGGTGGCCGCCCGGAGCCTCGACCGCATCTCCGACCACGCCGGCATCATCGGTACCCGCCTGCTGTACCTGCTCACCGGGGACGCCGACCACTTGGCCGACGAGGTGCGGTGAGGCGGCCGTACCGGCTCGGGCGCACACCTGCAAAGGGAAGCATCGATGCCTGAGATACGACTCGAGTTCCACACCGAGCTGGCAGCCATCCGCGCCGACATCGCCCGGCTGGGAGCCATGGTCTGCGAGACCATCCCGCAAGGGACCGAGGCTCTGCTGACCAACGACCTGGGTGAAGCCAAGATCGTCATCGAGGGCGACGACCCGATCGACGCCCTCACCCTGGCCATCGAGGAGCGTTGCTACCGGCTCCTCGCCCTGCAGCAGCCCATGGCCAGCGACCTGCGGGCGATCGTCACCGCCATCCGCCTCACCTCGGAGATCGAACGCAGCGGCGATCTCATGGTGAACGTGGCCAAAGCGGCGAGACGCCTGTACCGAACCGACTTCGACCCCCGCCTCCGGGGGCTGATAGCCCGCATGGCCGCCGAGGCCGGCCGGCTGTTCCAGATCGCCCTCGACGCCTACGTCGACGGTGACGCCGACATGGGGGCCGCCCTCGACGACATGGACGACGCCCTGGACACGCTGCACCAGCAGTTCATCAAAGCCATCTTCGAATCCCACGAGACCAAGAACCTCGACCTGGAAGCGGGGGTGCAGCTCGCGCTGGTAGGTCGCTACTACGAACGCATCGGCGACCACGCCGTCAACATCGGCGAGCGGGTGCAGTACATGGTCACCGGGTGGCTCCCCGAACACACCGGCGCGGCTCGTGACGCGGCGCGCCACACCGCCGAAGCCGAAGTCCAAGCGGGGACGATCCCGACGGGGACCACCCCCGGCTCGGACAACGGCTCGGTCCCGGGCGGGTGACGGCGTGACCGTGCTGGTCACCAACGACGACGGCATCGACTCGCCCGGACTGCACGAGCTGGCCAGAGCGGTGATCCGCGCCGGGCATGAGGTGGTCGTGGCCGCGCCCGAGCAGAACATGAGCGGCGCCGGCGCATCGGTCGGCTACTTCGGACAGGGCACCCGGGTCGGCTGCCGGCCGGTTCGGCTGCCCGACATCGACGCGCCCGCCTTCGCGGTCGACGGGCCACCCGGTCTCATCGTCTTGTTGGCCCGCTTGGGCGGCCTTGGGGGCACCGTCGACTCGGTGGCGTCGGGGATCAACCCCGGTTGGAACACCGGTCGATCGGTTCTGCACTCGGGCACGATCGGCGCGGCGCTGACCGCAGCCAACGGCGGCTGGTCAGGGGTGGCGGTCAGCATTGCCGATGCGCCGCAGCACTGGCGCACGGCCGCCGACCTGGCAGCAGCGGCGCTCGACTGGGTGCTGGCGGAGCCGGCCGGGACCGTGCTCAACCTCAACGTCCCCGACGTGGCGCCGGGCGACCTGCGGGGGGTGCGGTGGGCCACCCTGGCCAACCCGCCGGCAGTTCGGGCCGATATCTCCGCCGCCGGCGACGGCTATGTGGAGCTCGACCTGCTGCTCAACGAGCAACCGGTGCAGGAAGGTTCAGACACTGGCCTGGTCCGGCAGGGCTATGTCGCCGTGACCCTTCTGAACGGCGTCTCCGAGGCGGCGGTCCGACCGGTGGCAGAGCACCTCGAAGAGCATCCGGCGGCTGGGATAAGGCCGTCATGACCCGGTTGTTCGCCGTCGAGATGGTGAGCCTGGCCTGGTTCGTGGTGGTGGTCGCCTTGGCCATCCTGGTGTCGTCACTGGTCACCCGTTGGCTCAGCCGGCGCCAACTCCGCGAGGAAGGTGATCGCCTCGGCCAACTCTTGGAGCGGATGCTGGCCGAGAAGCTGACCGCAGAGCGTCGTCTGGCCCGCTTCGTGCAGGCGTTCGACACCGTTCCCCAGGGCGTGGCCATCTACGACGATGGCGGCGGGATGGTGCACAGCAACCAGGTGGCGACCCGGTTCCTGTCCGGTCGCCACGGCGACTTGCTGGTAGGTCGGGCCATCGACGAGCTGGTCGTGGCCGCGTTGTCGGGCGGAGCCACCACCCGCACGGTCGACCTGTTCGGTCCGCCCCGCCGGACGTTCGAGGTCAGTGCCACACCGCTCGGCGGTGCTCAGCTCTCCGGCGCGCTGGTGGTCGTCGACGACGTATCCGAGCGGACCCGCCTGGACGCGGTCCGCCGCGACTTCGTGGCCAACATCAGCCACGAGCTCAAGACCCCCGTCGGCGCGCTCGGCCTGCTGGCGGAGACCCTGCTCGACGAAGAGGACCCGGTCGTGCAGCACCGCCTCGGCACCCGGATGTTGGCGGAGGCTGAACGGGTGGGGCGAACGATCAACGATCTGCTGGAGTTGAGCCGCATCGAAGCCGGCGAGTTGCCGGCTCGAGATCCGGTTCCGGTGCACGTGGTCCTGGCCGAGGCGGTCGATCGGGTGTTGCCCGCCGCCGACCTGGCGGGGGTGTCGGTCGAGCTCCGAGAACCGGACCACACCCTGGTGGTCTCCGGCGATCGCCGCCAGCTCACCTCCGCCGTCTACAACCTGCTCGAGAACGGCGTGAAGTACTCGGACAAGGGTTCTTCGGTGCTGGTCTCCGCAGACACCGACGGTGCAGCGGCGACCATCTCGGTGCGCGACGAGGGCTTCGGCATCGCCGAGCGCGACCTGGAGCGGATCTTCGAACGGTTCTACCGGGTCGATCGGGCCAGGAGCCGGGAGACGGGTGGCACCGGCCTGGGCCTGGCCATCGTGCGCCACGTCGCCACCAACCATGCTGGTGAGGTGACTGTCCGGTCCCACGAGGGTGAGGGGTCGACCTTCGCCTTCCGCCTGCCGCTGCTGGACCAGGGCCCGACCGGGAAGGAGTCGACATGACCGAGCCACGCCTCACCGTCCTGGTGGTGGAGGACGAGGATTCCTTCGTGGAAGCGTTGCGGGTCGGCCTGCAACGGGAGGGCTTTCGCGTCCAGGTGGCGACCGACGGGGCTCAGGCGCTCGACCTGTTCGCCGCGGTCGAGCCGGACCTGGTCATCCTCGATGTGATGCTCCCCAAGGTGTCTGGCATCGATGTGTGCCGGGAGCTGAGAGGCCGCTCGGACGTGCCGATCATCATGGTCACGGCGCGGGGTTCGGAGATCGACGTAGTTGTCGGTTTGGAGGTCGGCGCCGACGACTACGTCACCAAGCCGTACCGGATGCGCGAGCTGGTGGCCAGGATGCGAGCGGTGTTGCGCCGCAAGTCCGTCGAGATGGGCGGCAGCGTGGGCGACGGGGGTGACCCGCTGGTGGTGGGGGAGGTCACCCTCGACCCCGACCGGTACGAGGTGGTCGTACGCGGCGAGCCGGTCAGCTTGCCGCTCAAGGAGTTCGAGCTGTTGCACTTGCTGCTCACCAACGTCGGACGGGTGGTGACACGCGAGACGCTGATCGACCGGATCTGGGGACATGACTACGTCGGGGACACCAAGACGCTGGACGTGCACATCAAGCGGCTGCGGTCCAAGGTCGAGCTCGATCCCGGCCACCCGGCTCATATCGTCACCATCCGGGGTCTCGGCTACAAGTACGAACAGGCCAAGTAAGGAGCCGGGCGCCGAGCGGCAACCTGCGGCTTCCTACGATGGCCGGGTGACGACAGAGCCGCGCGGCTGGCGCCCGTTGAGCCTCCCCGGAAAGGAGAAGATCGAGGAGTTCACGATCTCGCCGTTCACCCGTCTGGCCCGCGTCCACTCCACCTCCACCGCCGCTGATGCTCTGGTGGCGGTCGCGCTGGCCGGGTCGCTGTTCTTCTCGATCCCCACCGGCCAGGCTCGCGGCAAGGTCACGCTCTACCTGCTCTTGACCATGGCCCCCTTCGCGCTGGTCGCGCCCCTCGTGGGACCGGCCATCGACCGGGCCAAAGGCGGCCGGCGGCTGATGATCATCGGCTCCGCCCTCCTCCGTCTGGTGCTGTGCCTGATGATGATGCGACACCTCAAGTCGATCCTGCTGTTCCCGGAGGCGTTCGCTGTCCTGGTGCTGCAGAAGGGGTACCAGGTCGCCCGGGCTGCCTATGTGCCGACCACGGTCAACACCGCCACCGAGCTGGTCGAGGCCAACTCCAAGCTCGCCCTCCTGAGCGGCCTCATGGGCTTCTTGGCTGCGGGTCCGGGCGTCGTGGCTTCAAAGCTGGCGGGGGGCGGGCAGGGGGCCATGGCGTTGGCGGCGGTGATGTTTGGCGTGACGGCGGTGCTGGGCTTCCGCCTGCCCAAGAACCGGGTTGCCAGCCAGCCGGCCGACGAGGCCGAGAAAGATGAGCTGCGCGGCGCAGGAGTGGTGCTGGCGGCGTCCGGCATGGCCTTGTTGCGGGGGATCGTCGGGTTCCTGACGCTGCTGCTGGCCTTTGACTTCCGGGGAGCAGGGCACCCCAAGTGGCAGTTCGGGGTGGTTGCGGCGGTCAGCGTGTTCGGCGCCCTCGCCGGCTCGGCGGCCGCTCCCAAGTTGCGGGCGATGAGCAGCGAGGAAGCTTTGCTCTCGGGAATGTTGATCTTGACCCTGCTAGGCGCCGTCGGCGCCGCGCTACTGGGAGGGTGGCAAGGCGCATCGCTCTTGGGTGGCGTGGTGGCGATCTCGGCTACCGCCGGCCGGGCGGCCTTCGACTCGATCGTCCAACGTGACGCGCCCGACGCCAACCGGGGCCGCTCCTTCGCCCGATTCGAAACCCGGTTCCAGATGTCGTGGGTGGTAGGCGCTTTTCTGCCGGTCGTGGTGACGATCCCTGTCTTCTGGGGCTTCGTCATCGTCGGGGTGGTCAGCGCCTTCGCCTCCTTCTCATACCTCATCGGCTCCACCGCGGCCCGGCACCGCCACGAGGAGAAAGCTTCCGGCGCCGCCGCCCGGGCCGTCCAATTTGACGCCCGCATGAGCGAAGTGTCTGCCGAGGTCACCGGCAAGGTCTCCGGCGCCGCCAACTCAGTCCGCCGACGGTTGAAACGCTGAACGTTTCCCCGGCCCTGTAGCCCCGGGAGTCCAGCCAGCCAGTTCGGGAGGGGGAGTCTGAGCGCAGCGCAGCCGCTCCTTCAACTCGCTGGCGAACCTCCGGTCCGCCAGCGAAACGCTATGTCGGGAGGTCGATTCTTGCCAGCCAGAGGCCGGGGGCGTCGAGCTCGGCGGGGGTGGGCAGCTCGGTGGCAGAGTGCCAGAGGCGGTCGAGGGCGTCGGTTCCGGCCCGCTCGACCACGCCGTCGATGAACGCCGCGCCGCGGTCGTACCGGTCCTGGGTCAGCTCGAGGCCGAACAACCGCTCGACGAACCGGTCGGATGCCGACGCCTCAACCCGCCGCCGCCGCATGGCCTCGGTGACCATGCCGTAGGAACCCACCAAGCCGGTGCCGATCCTGTCCATGACGTTGTCGACGTAGCCGGTGACGACGAGGACCAGCGCCTCCAGCTGAGGTTGCAGCTCGCTCTGGGCCGGCGACCGGACGGCGCCCAGGAGCAACTCCGGATCCGAGAGCATCTGCTGGAAGCTGGCCATGGGGTCACCGCTGGTCGGGTCCACCTCACCCAGCCGGCGCTCCAGGGAGTGGGGGTCGGTCTCGAAGCCGGCAGCCCAGCGGCCGAGCAGGTCATCGAGCCGCTCACGGACGTGGGGGAGGCCAAACACGGCGTGGTGGGTGAGCTCGTGCAGGCAGACCCACAGCCGCAGATCGTCGCCGTCGAGCGACCACTCCTGGCCGAAGTCGTCGAGGTTCTCGACCAGCACCGGTAGCGATTCGCGGCGGGGGCGGGGGATGGGCAGGTCGTACTGGCCCAAGCTGCGCACGGCCAGGTTGCCCACCAGCGAACCGGCGGTCATGCCCAGCATCAGCGGGCTCAGGAATTGCATGAGGCCGCTGAGCCAGGCGTCGCCGGGCGCTTCGTCATCCTGTTCTGACTCGACCACGGACGAGCCGGCGGGATGGGCGCCCGGACCGTTCGGGGCGCCGTCCGTGTCCGTTCCCAGTGCTGCGGCCAGGTTCTCGAACAGGGGACGGAGGTCGTCCAAGGTCTGCTGCGCCCACTGGGTACGGGTGACGGGGTTGACCTGCACGCTGCGGCCGCCGACCGAGGTGTCGAGCCCGGTGGTGGCGGTGACGTGCAGGTCGGCCACCCGAGCCAGTTGCTCGAACTTGATCCGCTCCAGAGGGTCGACGTTTACCTCCGCCTTGCCGCCGGACGCAGTGGCCATGGCCAGCTGGCGGGCCGCGTCCCACGCCAACGGTCCCTGTTGCTGCAGCATTCGGGCCAGATCCCCGAACAGCGGCATCCCGGCGAAGGGGTCGTTGCTGTCGCCGGAGAAGGGGCTGTCACTCATCGGCCGAACTCACACGGGCATCGTACGCGTAGGGGCACGGCACCGTTCCCGGCCGGTCGGTCACCGACACCGGAGGCGACCAGACAAGCAGGTTCCCGTTCGTCAGGCGAAGCCTGGCGAAGGAAGGCCGCGACGCGACCAGGGCAACCGATTCGCGCAAGTCCTACGAGGTTGGCGGCCCCCATGTCGGGCAGGCATGCTCGCACCATGCGCACTGTGGTGGTGACGGGAGCGAGTGGCGCCCTTGGGCGGCGCGTGGTCGCCCTGTTCGCCGATGATCCCCAAGTGGACAAGGTCGTCTCCGTCGACGTGTCCGACGACGGTGCACCACGGCAGCCCGGGGTCGACCCGGTCCGGGTGGACCTGACACGCGACGACCTCAAGCCGGTCCTGCACGAAGCCGAAGCGGTCATCCACTTGGCCTCTGTGTTCGGTCCCGCCCTAGACGATGACCCGCAGGTCGACCAGGGCGTCGAGGTGACCATGGCCCGCCGGGTGCTCGACGCCGCCGCCGACGTGGCCATCCCCACTGTCGTGGTGCTTTCCAGTGCCATCGTCTACGGCGCGTGGCCCAACAACCCGATCCCGCTCACCGAGGATGCGCCGCTGCGCCCGAATCCGGACTGCTCCTACGCGGTGCAGCGCGCCGAGATCGAACGGGTTGCCGGCGAGTGGCGCCTCAGCCAGCCTGGCTCCCGACTGGTGCTGCTCAGGCCGGCGCCCATGGTGGCCGACGGTGAACCCGGTTGGTTGGCTCGGGCGCTGGTCGCGGCGCCGGCACCGGTCGGTCCTGATGAACCCCCCGCCCAGTTCGTTCATGTCGATGACGTGGCCGCCGCCGTTCAAGTCGCTCTCCGCAGCGACTTGAGTGGCCCGGTCAACGTGGCGCCGGATGGGTGGCTCACCGGCGACGAGGCCAAAGCATTGGCGGCGGGTATGCCCAAGCTGCGTTCGTCGGCCCGCCTGGCCAGCCGGTTGGCCACTTTCCGCTGGCGGTTCCGGCTGGCCCCGACCCCTCCGGGGATCGTGCCGTACCGCTGGCAGCCCTGGGTGGTCGCCAACGACAAGCTGCGGGCCGCCGGTTGGGAGCCCACCCGCGCCAACGACGACGCCTTTGTCAGTGGCCACCACGCCGGTCCCCTCGCCACCCTCAGTCCGCGACGACGCCAGGAGCTGTCCCTCGGCGTGGCCGGCGGAGTGCTGGCCGCCGGAGCGGCGGCGGGAGCCGTGCTGTTCCGGCGCCAACGCCGGCGGTCCTGAAGCCGCCCGCTCGAACCTCTCGTCAGCCGGGGGCTGCGTCGCGGAAGGTGAGCGTCACCGACCGCGTCTGGCCGTCACGGCGGAAGGTCACGGCTACTCGGTCGCCCGGTCGGTGGCGGCGCAGCACCGAGATCACGTCCGCCATGGAGGCCACCGGCGTGTCCCCGATGGCGGTGATCTGGTCTCCGGGTTGAAGTCCTGCGCCTTGGGCCGGGCTACCGACCGACACCGATGAGATGACGGCACCGCGTTGGGCTGGCTGTCCAGGCTGGTTGACCGCACTCCCGTCTTCGGAGATGTCGACGCCCAGCCAGGCGTGGTGGGCCCGGCCGTCAGCGGCGATGTCCTCGACCACCCGTTCGGCCACATCGATCGGCACCGCCCAGCCCGACAACGACGCCGGGTCGGCCGCGTCATCTGTGGGGTGGAGGCAGATGCCGGTGACGGCACCGTCTGGGCCGAGCACCGCGCCGCCGTCGGACCCGGAGGATGGCGGTTGGTCGGTCTGGATCAGATCCCCGAGCTTCCCGCGAGCGGTGGTGACGGGTTGGTCGAGGCCGCGGACGATGCCGGCGCTGACCAGCCCCGTCCCGCCGTCGGCCGAACCGGCCAAGGTCACCGATGGGCTGCCCACCACTGGCCGGCGGATGGCGACCTTGGGTGTCGTCAGCGTGTGCCCGTGCACCCCGAGCACCGCCAGCCCGGTGACGGCGTCGGCGCCGACCACGTCACCCATCGACGTGGAACCGTCGCTGAAGACCACCGTCACCCGGGTAGCACCACCGACCAGTGAACGACTGGTCACCAGGTGCCCTGAGGGACCGAGGACGACCGCCGATCCGGTCCGCGCCCCGCCGTCGGTCTCCACCCGGACGCCCGCCACTGACGGCGCCACGGCCGCGACCAACGGGGCCACGCCGGCGTCCTTGCTGGCGCTGACCGGTGTCTGGTTGCCGAGCAGCGCGACGGTTGTCGCCGGCTGCCGTTCGACCACCTCCTTGCGCATCACCCCGGACATCGCCACCACGCCCAGGGTCAAGGTGGCGCCGGCCAGCCCGGCCACCAGCAGGCCCCAGCGACGTCCTCCACCCGCCATCGTCGGGGCGCCACCGGCGAGACCTGTGGAGGCGCGGGCTTGGGGCTTGCCCATTTCGGAAGGGTGGCGCCAAAGGCGGTCATCCGGCGGCAACGGAGCGCCGGCCGGAGCGTCGTCGTCGCGCTCCTCCTCAGCCGGCATCGGCGGAAACGATACCTAGCTCACGCCCCGCGAGGGCCGCGGCCCACCCGTCCGGCCGGCGTTCGGAGGTTCCGCCGTTGGGCACGCCCTCTAGGCTGTCGCGGTGCGATCTGTGTCGGCGTCTGGGGCTTTGGTCGGCGGTCGTGACGCCCCGGTCCCGCCACCCCCCGGGGACAACTGGGTGGCTTTGTCAGCTCCCCCCTTGCCGGTGGCCGAAGCCAGTGCCTGGGCCGTCTTGCCGCGGTGCGGAGCGGTGGTGACCTTCACCGGGACGGCCCGCGACCACTCCGAAGGCCGCACCGGCGTTAGCGAGCTGGAATACGAGGCATACGAGCCGTACGCCACCGATCGCCTGCACCGCGTCGCCGGTCAGGTCCGCAGCCGCTGGCCAGAAGTCGGCCGCGTCGCGCTGGTCCACGCCGCAGGCCTTGTAGCTGTGACCGAGGCGGCCGTCGTGGTGGCGATCTCCTCCGCGCACCGCGATGTGGCCTTCGCCGCCGCCCGCTTCGCCATCGACGAGATCAAGGCCACGGTGCCCTTGTGGAAGCAGGAGCGCTGGCCTGGCGGGTCAGCGTGGACCGAACCATGCGGCGCCGCCCCCGGCGGCTCCCGGTGACCACCCTCTACTTCCTGCTGATCCCCGTCGTCGGGATCACGGTCGGGTGTCTGGTGATCTGGGTCAAGGGTCGCAAGCCGAACACCCTCGAGTCCGGCATCGACTCCTTCCAGCGAGAGATGCACGCACTGTCACCCGAGGAGGAACGCGCCGAACGGCGGTCGCGCCGCCGTGGTCCTGTTGGGGGGCGATGACCCTGGCCCGCGACCTGGCCATCGACCTGGGAACGGCCAACACCCTGGTGTACGCCAAGGGTCGCGGCATCGTCCTGAACGAGCCGTCGGTCATCGCCCTCAACGAGAAGACCGGCGACGTGCTGGCCATGGGCAAGGAGGCCTGGCAGATGATCGGGCGGACGCCCGGTTACATCGTGGCCGTGCGCCCCTTGCGCCAAGGTGCCATCACTGACTTCGACGTCACCCAGCGCATGATCCGCCTGCTGCTGCAGCGGGCGGGGGTCTCAAAGTTCAACCGCCCGCGGGTGGTGATCTGTGTCCCGTCGGCCATAACCGAGGTTGAGCGGCGGGCTGTTACCGAAGCGGCCCGGCGGGCTGGAGCGGCGGAGGCCCAACTGATCGAACAGCCCATGGCGGCCGCCATCGGTGCTGGGCTGCCGGTGCACGAACCGGTTGCCAACATGGTCGTGGATGTCGGTGGCGGCACCACCGAGACGGCGCTGATCTCCCTGGGCGGGGTAGTGGCGTTGCAGGCGGTGCGGGTCGGTTCCTTCGACATCGACGCCTCCATCCAGACCTTCATCCGCCGCGAGTACGGCATCGCGGTGGGTGAGCGCACCGCCGAGGAGATCAAGGTGGCCATCGGTTCTGCCTGGCCTGTGCAGGAGGGCGTCAAGGCCGAGGTCCGGGGTCGAGACCTCATGTCGGGTCTGCCCAAGACGGTGATCCTGACCCCCAGCGAGGTTCGTGACGCCATCAAGGAGCCGGTCAACGCCATGATCGACTCGGTCATCGACTGCCTCGGCCAGGCTCCTCCCGAGTTGGCGCACGACCTGATCCTGCGGGGCCTGTACCTGGTCGGCGGCGGCGGCATGCTGCACGGCCTGGCCAACCGCCTGGCCGAGGAGACCGACATCTCGGTCAGCCTGGTCGACGCTCCGCTCGAAGCCGTGGTGCTCGGCGCTGGTCGCTGCATCGAGGCCTACGACGACCTCAAGGTCATGTTCATGGGCGCCCGGTTGTAACCACCGAGTTCAGAACTTCGTCACCCTCCCTTGTTGGTTAGGGTGACGCCCGCCACAGTCGAAGAAGCACTGCGACGATCGAGGAGACACCGGTTTGGCCCTGCTCACGGTGACCGATGTTGGCGTCCGGTTCGGTGGGGTCGTCGCGCTCGACAGCCTCAGCTTCGAGATCCAGCCCGGCGCCATCTGCGCCCTGATCGGGCCCAACGGAGCCGGCAAGACCACCTTCTTCAACGTGGTGAGCCGCCTCTACGAAGCGTCCGAGGGCCACATCGACTTCGACGGGACCAACCTGCTCACCGTCCCGGTCCACAAGATCGTCAACCTGGGCATCGCCCGGACCTTCCAGAACGTGGCGTTGTTCCCGGCTTTGTCGGTGCTCGACAACGTGATGGTCGGTGCCCATGATCGGGGCAAGGTGGGGTTCGGTCGGGCAATGCTTCGAATCGGTGTCGCCAAGGAGGAGCGGCAGTTGCGCCAACGCTGTGCCGACATCCTCGACCGCCTGTCGCTCGGTCACCTCGCCAACCGCCCCGCGGCCGGCTTGCCGTTCGGCACCCTGAAGCGCATCGAGTTCGCCCGGGCGCTCGCCTCCCAGCCGCGCCTTCTGCTGCTCGACGAGCCCGCCAACGGTTTGACCCACGGCGAGGTCGACGAGCTGGGCGAGACCATCCGCGACATCCGCGACGGCTTTGACCTGGCCGTACTGCTGGTGGAGCACCACATGAACATGGTGATGGCCATCTCGGATCACATCGTGGTGCTCGATTTCGGCCGCCAGATCGCCGCGGGCACCCCGGCCGAGGTCCAGCAGAACCCCAAGGTCATCGAGGCCTACCTGGGGACTCCGGCATGAAGGGTTTCCCCCGGTGAGCCTTCTGGAGTTGCAAGGTTTGACTGCCGCCTACGGGCAGGTGCAGGTTCTGCACGGCCTCGATCTGCGGGTGGACGAGGGCGAGGTGGTGGTCGTCCTGGGCGCCAACGGAGCCGGCAAGACGTCCACCCTTCGGGCCATCAGCGGGGTGTTGGCGGCCAAGGGTGGCATCTACTTCGACGGGCAGTCCGTGCTGGGGAAGCGGCCCGAGGCCATCGCCAAGGCTGGCATCGCTCACGTGCCTCAGGGCCGGGGCACCTTCAGCGAGCTCACCGTCGATGAGAACCTGCGCCTAGGAGCCATGATCCGCAGGGACGGCGAGGTAAGCGCGGACATCGAACGCTGGTACGAGCTGTTCCCGCGCCTCGGGGACCGGCGGACTCAAGGCGCCGGCAGCATGAGCGGCGGCGAGCAGCAGATGTTGGCCATCGCCCGAGCGATGATGAGCCGGCCCCGGCTGCTGCTGCTAGATGAGCCGTCGCTCGGCCTGGCGCCTCTGGTCACCCGCGAGCTGTTCGACCGGCTCGGCCAGCTCAACCGCCAGGAGGGGCTCACCATCTTGGTCGTCGAGCAGAACGCCAACTTGGCTCTGGCCATCGGAAACCGGGGTTACGTGTTGGAGACCGGCCGCATCGTCACCGAGGGCGCCGCCGCTGACCTCGCCCAGAACGACGATGTCCGCAAGGCGTATCTGGGGTTCTGATGCAGCTCTTCTTGTCGCAGGTCCTCAACGGTGTCGGCAACGGCGTGATCTACGCCTCGGTGGCTTTGGCCCTGGTGCTGATCTTCCGTACCACCGGGCTACTCAACTTCGCGCAGGGCGAAATGGCGCTGTTCGCCACCTTCACCACCTGGAGGCTCGCCGAGGCGGGCTTGCCCATCGGCGCCGCCATCGCAGTGTCAATGGCTGCCTCCTTCGTGGCCGGCGTGGTGATCGAACGGGTGCTGATCCGTCCCGTGGAGTCCAGCAAGAACCCGCTGAACGTGGTGATCGTGACGCTCGGGATGTTCCTGGCTCTGAACTCGCTGGCCCAGCTCGTGTTCGGTACCGATCCCCAGCAGATGCCATCGCTGTTCCCTAAGGGCCGCTTCACCGGCGGAGGTCTGAACGTGAACAAGGGCACCGTCGGCTTGGCCGTGGTGCTGGTGCTCGAGTGCGTCGTGCTGTACCTGCTGCTGCAGCGCACCAAGATCGGCTTGGCCCTGCGGGCGGTGGCCAGCAACCAGGACTCCAGCCGGCTGGTAGGCATCCGTGTCGGCACCATGCTCATGGTCGGGTGGGGCATGTCGGCGGCCCTGGGTGCGCTAGCCGGTTCGCTGGTGGCGGCCAACAAGACCGGGTTCGATGCCAGTCTCATGCAGGGTGTGCTCGTGTACGCCTTTGCCGCGGCCGCGGTGGGCGGCTTCGACAGCATCTTCGGAGCGGTCGTCGGCGGCCTGGTGGTGGGTGTGGCCGAAGCCCTGACCGTTCAGTACGTCGACGCCCTCGCCGGCATCACGATCCTGGTGCCGTTCGCGCTGATCGCTCTGGTGCTGCTGGTGCGGCCCAACGGCCTCTTTGGGCGCCAGACGGTGGAGAGGGTCTGATGGCGGCTGCGGCGCGCCAGCGCCCGTCCGTGCTGCGGATCGTGATCGGCACCTTGATCGCCGCCGGTGCGATCGTCCTACCGCTCGTCAACAACCCGAGCTCCAACGCCGTGTTCTCCGAGGCGCTGTACCTGGCCGTGGCGGCGGCGGGCTTGAATCTGCTGACCGGGTACAACGGGCAGATCTCGATCGGCCACGGCGCCTTCTTCGGCCTTGGCGCCTTCACCAGCGCCATCCTGGTGGTCGACTACGGCTGGACCATGGAGGCAACCATTCCGGTCGCGGCGGTTCTGGCCGCGGCCGTCGGCATCCTGGTGGGCTTCCCGGCGTTGCGGCTGCGGGGTCTGTACCTGGCTCTGATCACCCTGGGTCTGGCCGTCCTGTTCCAGCCACTGGCCGGCAAGTACATCCACGGGGTGGGCAACGTGGCGCTGTACCGGGTGGCCCGCAACATGCGCAGCTCCACCATCGGCGGCCTCGACGACGACCAGTACCAGTACTACGTGTGTCTGGCGGTGGCGGCGCTGGCGATGCTGGTGGTCCGAAACCTCGTACGCAGCCGCGTCGGGAGAGCCATGATCGCCACCCGTGACCGCGAGCTGGCGGCCGCCACCTCCGGTGTCAACCTTTCGTGGGTCAAGGTCGGCACCTTTGCAGTGAGCGCCGCCTACGCCGGGGTCGCCGGCTCGCTGTCGGTGCTGGTGAGTGGCATCGCCGACGGCACCAACCCCCTGGTTTACTTTCAGACCTCGATCGAGTTCCTGGTGGCAGTGGTGATCGGCGGTTCGGCCACCATCACCGGGCCCTTCGTGGGAGCAATAATGCTCACCGCCATCAAGCGCAACACCCAGTCGCTAATCGAGGGCAAGGAGATCCTGGCCCCGGCCGTCCTGGGAGCGTGCCTGATCGCCATCGTCTATGTGTTACCCGAGGGGATCGTGGGCGGCCTCCGCAAGGTCGCCGCCCGCTTCTCCCGACCCACCGCTCAACCGCCGGCGCCACCGAGTGTGGTAGCGCCGGACCCCGTGCCCAACCCCACCCAATGACCCCCATTGCCCCTCCCGGAGGAAGACCCATGCAACGACGACGCACCAAAATACTGGCTGGCCTGCTGGCCTTCGTGCTGCTCGCCGGCGCCAGCGCCTGCAGCCGCAGCAGCAAATCGAGCAGCGGAGGCGGTGGCAGCGGCGACAGCGGATCCGGGGCTGGCGCCGTCGACGCCTCGAAATGCCCGCCCAACTCCCAGACCGCCGGCATCCAAGGCGACACCATCAACCTGGTGTCCAGCTTCCCGCAGTCCGGGCTGACCGCCGCCTTCTCGGAGATCTCCAAGGGCTACAAGGCGTACTTCGAATACGTCAATGCTCAGGGTGGGGTCGCGGTGGCCGGAAAGAAGTACAAGATCAAGATCACTGACAAGGACGACCAATACAACGCGGCCAACACCGCCAAGAACATCGATGAGGAGGTCGGCACCGATGGCACCAAGGCTTTTGCCGTCTTCAACGTGGTCGGTACCTCGAATAACCTGGCCATACGGGACTCTTTGAACGACAACTGCGTCCCGGACCTGTTCGCGGCCACGGGCTCGCCGGCATGGGGCAACCCCAAATACCCGTGGCTCATCGGTTCGACGCTGGCCTCCTACAGCATCGAGGCCAAGGTCTTCGCCGACTACCTGAAGAAGGAAAAGCCCAACGCCACCGTGGCCATGCTGGCCCAGGACGATGACTTCGGGAAGGCCTACGAAGAGGGCTTCAAGAAGGCCATTCAGGGCAGCAAGATAAAGGTGTTGCAGACCAAGACCTACCCGGTCGGTGCCTCAGATGTCGGTACGGAGGTCACCAGCTTGGCGTCCACCAAGGCTGACGTGTTCTTCGACGGAGCGACCCTTTTGGCCTGCCCCGACGCCCTGACGAAGGCCAAGGCTGCTGGCTGGACCCCGCTCACCTTTGTCTCTGGTACCTGCATCTCCAAGACGCTCATGGGCATCGCCGGTCAGAACGCCGACAAGGCATTCTCGGTCACCAACATCAAGGATCCACAAAACCCGCAGTTCAAGGATAATGCTGACATGAAGCTTTACCGCGAGCAGGTGGGCAAGTACGAGCCGGATGCCGACGTGGCGAACGGGATCGTCGCTTATGGCTGGACCCAAGGGGCCATCTTTGTGGAGGCTTTGAAGACCGCGAAGAAGATGGATCGTCAGAGCGTTATGACAGCGGTCCGATCGATGGACAAGATCAAGGGCGGCCTGCTACTCGATGGCGTCACCATCTCCACATCGGGTAACCAAGACCCGTATATGGGTGAGTCCGTTCAGCTCATCCAGTACAATGCCAACAACAAGTACTTCGACAACGTCGGTGGACTTGTGAACGAGGAGGGCAAGACCAAGTCCTTCACGCCGCCGGACCTGATCAACGGCTGACCCGCTTCCCGGGGCTTGGCGAAGGGATTCGCCGGCCCCGGGGAAGGCGGTCACGTTATGAGGCGTTGGGCGAGGGTATCGAAGTCGACTACGACGTCCAGCTCTTCAACATCTCTCAACCAGCCAAGGTTGCGGAGGTGCAGGTCGCTAGTGGGGTCGAAGCGGTTGAGTACGACGGTGGCCTGCCAGTGCGAGAGCGGGGCCAGAGCCAGAAGGCAGGCGTTGATCGTGCCCAGGCCGGCGTCGGCGATCAGCACGATGTGATCGGGGTCGAGCAGCGCCGCCATGGTCACGGCGTCACCGTCGGCGGCCATGGGGGACCGGGGCCCGCCGACCGTCTCGATCCACCCGAGATCCGGCTGTGGTTCCGGCCAGGCCAGCTCGTCGATCAACTCCGCCACGGTGAACGGTTCGAGTCCCAGATCGTCGGCGGCCATCGGGGGCGCCACCGCCACCGGTAGCCACCGGTGGGCGGGGCAAACGACGTAGGGGTCTTCACCGGTGGCCGCGGCCAGGACGTCGGCGTCGGTCGGCTCGGCGTCGGCCGGTTCGAAGGACTGGACCGGCTTGCGGGCCGCTACTTGCGCGCCGGGATCGGCTCGTCGAACTCCGGCCAGCAGGGCGGCACCGACCCGTGTCTTGCCGACGCCCGGGGCTGTCCCCACCTCCAACACCAGCCGCCGGGGCCGGGTCACGGCGCCGCTCTGCGCAGGGCACGGCCGCCGAATGGGGCCAAGGCCGCCGAGAGGCACGCGAGCTGTGACCCGGTGTGGCCGGCGGCCCGGGGCACCGGCATCCGGGCGTTACCCCCGGGCACCGTTGCGACCACGACCGGCGAGCTGTCGGAATAGGCGGCCATCTGGGTGAACCCGTTCCACACCACCGCCGCATCGCGCCGGACCCAGTCCTCGTAGGTGGTGGACGGCTCCCCAGCCGTTTCGGGCATCGGATGAGCAACCTAGAGGGGGATGGCCCGCCGTTCACAGCACTGGCGGCGGCCCATCATGGCTCGGCGAGGTCCTCGGCCGCCTGGCGAACCTGCCAGTCACGGTCCTCGAGGGCGGCGGCCAGAGCGGCGTCGACCCGGGGGCCCTGGAACGGAGCTAGGGCCAGGACGGCTCGCCGGCGGACCGTTGCCTTGTCGGCGGTGGCCCGGAGGATGGCGTCGAGCCCGGCCGCGTCGCCCAGTGAACCCAGCGCCGCCACCGCTGCTTCCCGGACCAGCGCGTCGTCGTGTTGGGTCACCAACTCGGCGAGGCGGGCGACGATGGCCGGTGTGGCCGGACGTTCCCCGCAAGCCCAGGCCGCCACTTCGACCACCGCCGCATCGGGGTCGTCGAGCAGGCTCACCACCGGCACGTCGAGTTCGGGGTTAGCGGCAGCCTCGGCGGCCGCCCGCCGCCGGACCTCGGGCCGGGTGTCGGCCAGCGCGGCCACCAGCTCGGTGGCTCCGAGCTGGCCCAGCCGGGCCAACGCACCGAGGGCGGTGGCGACCACGCCGGGGTCGTCATGACCCAGCAGCTGGCGGGCGGTCGCTTCGTCGCCACGGTGGCCCGCCAACGCTGCCGCTCGGCGGGCCGCGACCCTTGCCTCCACCGACCGCTGTTCATCCACGCCCTGGGTCTAGTGCACCCCACCCCAGTCTCATCGAGGCGCCCACCGGCGCGCCGATGGCGACCGGCGGTCGTGGCAGGCTGCCGGTATATCCGACCAGTCCCGACCCGAAGGATCGGCCAGCGATCCTCCGCCCTCGCCGGCCGGCGTGGCCAGTCCGGCCGCCGACGCTGCGGTCGCTCAGCGCCCCACGGTCCCCCGCTGGCCGCGGGTTTGGTGGTTCCTCGGGCCGCTGACGGTCGTCATCGTGCTGGGCCTGATCGGCGGCGCGTTCGTGCCGCTGCCATACGTGGCCTACGCCCCCGGGTCGGCCCAGTCGATCGAGCCCCTGGTGCAGGTCCCCAAGGGGAAGGGCTTCGACAGCCCGGGCAACCTGCTGTTCCTGACCGTCTCGGTGCGCACCAAGGAGCCGGCCCTGCAGGCCCTGGTGGACTGGCTGGACCCCAACGTCGACCTGGTGCCCTACGACGATGTCTACCCGAAGCAGGGCGACCGCAAGAAGGACGTCAAGGAGAACCAGGTCGCCATGACCGACTCCAAGGTGACCGCCGAGCAGGTTGCCTTCGAGAAGCTCGGGCTGCCGGTGCGAGTCACCGGGACCGGCGTCGTCGTCACCCGCGTGGCCGGTGACCTGCCCGTGCACGGCAAGCTCAAGACGGGAGACGTCATCACCGAGGTCGACGGCCAACCATCGGGCACCCCCGACGAGTTGACCCGACTCGTGCGGTTGCACCAGCCCGGTGACGAGGTGAAGCTCACCGTCGAGGCGGGGGGCAACGGAGCGGTCGCGCCGGTGACGGTGAAGTTGTCGAAGAGCGCGCAGACCGGCAAGCCCATCATCGGGGTGAACGTCGCCGGTCGCGGGCTGAAGTACGACTTCCCGTTCAAGGTCAACATCGACTCGGGCAACGTGATCGGGCCGTCCGGGGGATTGGTCTTCACCCTGGCGGTGATCGACAAGCTCACCCCCGGTTCGCTCACCGGAGGCCACAAGGTCGCCGTCACCGGTGAGATCACCGCCGACGGGTCGGTGCAGCCCATCGGCGGCGTCACCCAGAAGCTGGTGGCCGCCGAAGGAGCCGGGGCCGACGCCATGATCGTGCCGGCCAGCGACTTCACCGAGGCCAAGGCCCACCACTCGAAGTCGGTGACCGTCTACAAGGCGGACACCGTCGAAGCGGCGCTGGCCATCCTGAAGAAGCTCGGTGGGGACACCTCTCGCGCCGAGCACGCCCTGCCCAGGCCGTGACCATCTGGCCGGTGCCCAAGGAGCCGAGCCGTAGGTGAGGCGACCAGACAAGCACGTGCCCGTTCGACAGGCGCAGCTTGGCGAGTTTCACCGTCCGTCGCTCAACGGGCGAACGAGCCGTCCGGCGCTCAACGGGCGACCTATCCGCGCCGGTCCCAAGGAGCCGAGCCGTAGGTGAGGCGACCAGACAAGCACGTGCCCGTTCGACAGGCGCAGCTTGGCGAGTTTCACCGTCCGGCGCTCAACGGGCGACCTATCTGCGCAGGTCCTGGGGCAGACTTGAAGCTGCCGCCGGCCACCGGTCGGTAGGCGGCTCCCGCCATGACCACCAACGACGCACTCCTGCGGTTCACCGCCGAACTGGCTGTCTTCCTGGTCGCGGTCGTGGGCGTGGCTTTCGCCCTGCGCCCCCGGGTGCTGCCGACGTCGACGACCGCCCGCTCACTACTGGGAGCCGGGTTCCTGGCCGCCGCCGCCGCCGCCTTGCTGCACGGTTCGCTTCTGGTCGCCGATGCCGACCAGCCGGCTCTGCTGGTCTTGCGGATCGGTGGTCTCGTGCTTCTGGCGGCCGGAGCCCCCCGGCCCGGCAAGGCGCAGGCGCCGGCCGGCGAGGCCGGTCCCGACCCGCGGACCACGGCTGTCCTTTGGGGTGGCCTGGTGCTGCTGGTCGCCGCGGAGGTGCTGGGCCGCGTGGAGACCGGTCCGGCGGTGGACCTGCTGCGGCTGGGCGGTGCGCTCCTCCTCGGCGGCGCTCTCTTCACGGCCAGCCGCCGTTCGATCGGCGCTCGGATCGGGGCCGACTCGGCGGTCCTCCTGCTGCTGGTGCTGCTGGCGGTATCGGTGGCGCTGTCGGTGGTCGTCTCCCGCAACGTCGAGGACGAGGCCCTTCGCCGCTACGGCAGCCGCGGCTCCACTGAGGCGGCGGCGGCGGTCAGCAAGGCCGAGGATGCCCTCGGCGTGGCGCGGCTGATCTCCGGTGAGCTCAGCGGCGGCTACCCCAACGAGCTGTCGGTCCTGGACCAGCCGGGAGCAACTTCGGCGACCAAGCAGGCGGCGCGCGACCGGTTGACCGCCGGCCTGGCCACCCTGCTCGGGCCGAGTTTCCTCGGCGTCCGAGATCCGGTGGTGCTGGTCGACGCCGTCGGCGTTCCCCAAGCGGTGTCTCCGGCGTCCCTCGACAACATCACCCGGCTGAGCCTGGCCGGCGGACCGGTCGCCGAAGAGGCTCGCCGCGCCAAGGGACAACGCCAAGCGGTGACCGTGGTGGGCGGGCGGGCTTACGCGGTGGCCGCCGCGCCTCTGGTGGTAGAGCCGGCCGACGCCCCACAGGTGTTCGTCGGCATGGTGGTGGTGGCGACGCCGCTGGATTCCACCTACTTGCGCAGCATCGACACCGGTGCTGAACCGCTATCGCTGGCTCTGGTGACCGCCGACCGGGTCCTGGCGTCCTCGGGTCGCCAGCCCGCTCGGTCGCACCTGCTGCGGGCTGGCCGAGAGGTCGTGGAGGGCGGCGGCCGCCCGTCGGGAGTGGCCGGGAGCCGGTTCATCGTGGCCCGACCGGTTGCGGCCCAGGGGGCGGCTCCAGACCTGGCGGTGGTCGTCTCGGTGCCGACGTCGGCCATCGAGAGCACGCGTGATGCGCTGTTCCGGGCGCTGTTCCTGATCGCCCTGGGAGCCGCCACCGTGGCAGTGGTGCTGGCGGTGACGGCCGGCGAGCGGATCGGTCGCGGGGTGCGGCGTCTGACATTGGCCGCCCAGCGCATCCGGGCCGGTGACCTGACCGCCACCGCCGACGTCCACACCGATGACGAGCTCGGCACGCTCGCCACCACCTTCGACACCATGACCGGATCCCTGCGTCAAGCCGAGGACATGAAGACGTCGTTCCTGTCCAACATCAGTCATGAGCTACGCACCCCATTGACGCCTATCAAGGGTTACACGGCGGCGTTGCGGCGACGACCGCCCACCCCCGAACAGGCTGAGCTGTTCGCCGACGAGATCACCGCCGGGGTCGACCAGCTGGAGCGCGTCATCGGCCAGCTCGTCAACTTCGCCACCATGGCCGCCGGTCGCCTCGACCTGCGGGTGGAACAGGTTTCCAGCGAGCAGTTGCTGGCCGGTGTCTCCGACCGGTGGGCCAAGCGGGTGAACGGTGACCACCAGTTGGTGGTCGAGCCCGGTTCGGATCCGGCGTTGATGGAGGTCGATCGCGGCTACCTGGACCAGGCATTGGACGAGTTGGTCGACAACGCCATCAAGTACTCCCCCGACGGCGGCCCGGTGGTGGTGTCCGCCGACGTTCCGCGGGGCGCCGGCGACGAGGTGTGGCTGACCGTCACCGACGAGGGGGTGGGCATGGACCCCGACATGGTGGAGCAGCTGAGCGGTGAGTTCGCCCAAGCTGATGCCTCCGCCACCCGGCGCTTCGGGGGTCTCGGGCTGGGTCTGACATTGGTGGAGCGCATCGCCAGGGCCCACGGCGGCGAGGTCCGGTGTCGATCAGGAGAGCCATGCGGGACGGCCGTCTCTATCCTTGTCCCCGTGTGTGGCATAGGTCACGAGTAGGGAAGGGTGAGCTCATGACGCCGACCCGCGCCCTGCCGGCGGCCGCGCTGGTCGTGGCGGTCCTGGCTGCGCTTGCGGTCCTCGCCTCAGCGAGGGACGGCGGTCCGGGTCCCGGGGAGGCGCAGGTCGCGGTCCACGGCGTCGCTCGCGTCACCCGTGCCGCGGGCCAGAACCAGGTGGTGCGGGATGCGGTCTTCCTCCACCGCGGTGACGCCTTGACCGTGGTGGGGGGCTCCGCTGACTTCACCCTCGCCGACGCCGTTCGTTACCAGGCCGTCCATCGCCGCGGCTCCCGGGACCCGCAGGTGGTCATGGGCACCACCCCCGAGTTGGCCGCCGGCGAACTCTTGGTGACCACGTCGGGCGAGACCGAGTGGGCGGCCAACGTGATGTCCGGGGGCACCGAGGTGACCCTGGCGCGGTCGGCCCAGGGAAGTTCGATGCGGGTGGCCAGGACATACGCCATCACCGTAAGCGTGTACCGGGGCTCGGCCCATGTGGACTCGGCGGGAGCCGTGGCCGACGTGCCCGCTCTCCGCCTGGTCGAGGTCCCGGCCCTCGGCACGGTCACCCGGCAGAGGCGACCGCTCGACGTCGACCCGAACGACCGCTGGGACCGCCGCTTCCTCGGGCCGGCCATCGCCATCGACAAGCAGCTCGTACCCGTGCTGTTGGGTTGGACCCGCGCCGGTGGCGGCGGCTGGAGCGCGGCACAGCTGCGGGCCGCGCTTCCGGGCCAGCCGGCCGAGCTTCCGGGGCTGAGCCCATCACGCAACGCCGGCGACACCATGGTCGGGGCGGCGGTCTCCGGGCTGGGGACACACGGCTCCTACGCCGAGCGATGGAAGAAGGTGTTCGCCTTCCACGACGCCGGCGCCACCTGGGGACTGGTGGCCATGGATCAGGGGGTGTCGGCGGCCGACCTGCTGGGGGCGGTCAGCGCGCCGATCGACGGCACGCCCTTCCCCTACCCCGACACCGCGGTGGCCTTTCGGGCCCCCGCCGGCACCGGCGTCATGACCGCGCCGGCGGCGTTGGCATCGGCTGTGCCTGCGGGCATCCCCGTCGGCGGAAACCTTGCGCCTGCCGGTATCACCGCCCCCGGCGGCGCAACCACTGGCGCGGCACCGACCGCGGGATCGGACGTGCCGCAGCGGCTGGGCACGCAAGGTGGTGCCGGCGGGGCGTCCACCGGCACCGGGGATGGCTCTGTCCCCCTCAACGGAGGAACCGGTGGCGGGACCGTGAGCGGTGGCGGCGGTGGAGGGTCCGTGAGCGGTGGCGGCGGTGGCGGGTCCGTGAGCGGTGGCGGCGGTGGAGGGTCGGTGAGCGGTGGCGGCGTTAGCGGTGGCGGCGCCCGCGGGTCGGTGAGCGGTGGCGGCGGCCTGAACCTCCCCCCGGTGACAGTGCCCTCGACGACCGCGCCGTCGGTGACCGTGCCGTCGGTGACCGTGCCGTCGGTGACCGTGCCGTCGGTGACCGTGCCGTCGGTGACCGTGCCGTCGGTGACCGTGCCGTCGGTGACCGTGCCGTCGGTGACCGTGCCGTCGGTGAACTTGCCCCCCGTTTCCTTGCCGCCCGTGACGTTGCCGCCCGTGACGTTGCCGCCCCTGACCTTGCCGCCGCTGACCCGGCCGACGGTCATCCTGCCGCCGCTGACCCTGCCGACCGGGTCACCGTTGACCTCGTCGACGTTGAGGGCACCGACAGGGAACCTGCCGGCGGTCACGGTGCCGTCCGTGACCTCGTCGCCGGTCACGTTGCCGTCCGTGACCTCGTCGCCGGTCACGTTGCCGCCCACAACCGTGCCGCGGTGACGCACCGTCGGTCACCGCCGGCCAAGGTCCACCTCCGGGCCGGGCCGCGCTCGTAGCATCGGGTCGATGCCGCCCGACCCCACCACTGAACGCCCGGTCGACGCTGACAGCATCGCCACCAAGACCTTCGACACCGCTTTCCGGGGGTTCGATCAGACCGAGGTGCGCGAGTACCTGACCGCCATCTCCGCCACCCTGCGGCAGCTCAGCACCGAACAGGACGCATTGCTCCTGCGCCTGTCGGTGGCCGAGCAACGCGCGGTACCCACCGCCGAGCTCGATCCCAGCCAGCTCACCCAGATGTTGGGGGAAGAGACGGCCAGGGTGCTGGAGACGGCGCTCACCTCTGCGGAACAGATCCGGGGCAAGGCCGACGAGCACGCCAGCACGGTCCTGACCGCCGCCAACCGGGAGGCGGCCGCCACCCGCACCGCCGCCGATGAGTACGCCGCCACCGTCACCGAACAGTCGGATGCCGCCTCCCGGACGGTCAGGGAAGAGGCCGAGACCTACGCCACCGAGCTGCGGTCTAGCGCCGAGTCCGAATCGGAGTCGGCCCGCAAGGCCGCCGATGAATACGCCGCCGACGTCCGTCAGCGGGCCGACAACGAGGCGGAGGCGACGAGATCGGCGGCGGACCAGTACGCCCAGGAGACCCGCCAGCAGGCCGACGAGGAACACCACCGCAAGCGGGATGACGCCGACACCTACGCCAAGGAGGTCAAGGAACGGGCCGACGCCGAGGCGGCGACCACCCGTTCCGAGGCGGACACCTACGCGGTCGGGGTTCGCCAGCGCGCCGATGCCGAAGGCCGCCAGGCCGATGAGCAGTCCGCCGCCGATGCCGCCGCCACCCGCGCCGCTGCTGAGGCGGACGCGCAGCAGATGCGTGAAGAAGCCAGCCAGGTGCTCGGCGAGCGGACGCAGCAAGCCGAGGCCGCCGCCGCCGAGATCCGGGCCGAGGCCGACGCCATCCGGGTCAAGGCTGCAGACGACGCTGACGCCGAACTGGACCGCGCCCGTACTCGGGGAGAGAAGCTGCTGGCCGAGGCCCGAGCCCAGCGGGACGAGGTCAACCAGGAGATCGCCCGTCGGCGCCGCGCCTCACGAGCCCAGCTCGAGCAGGTGAGCGCCGCCCGCGAGCGGTTGCTCGCCGCTTACACCACCGTGCGCCAGCTCGCCGATGAGGCCACCTCCGAACTCGACCGGGCCCGACCCGAAGCCCGCGCCGCGGCCGAGGCAGTGGCCCGCCGGGCAGCCATCGAGGAGGACGAGCTCCAGGTGGCCAAGACCGAGGTCACCTCCGGCCCCGACGATTCCGAAGCCGACGCCCAGGCCGGCGCCGACACTGCATCCGTTGAAGCGGAGGAACGGGATGTCGCCGGCTCTGAGCCCGGCGGGACTCCGGTAGAGCCCGGTTTGATCGAGTCCGACCCAACCACCGATGCAGATCCTGCCAGCGCCGCCGCCGCCGTGGCCGGCGTCGAACAGCCGCCGGCCAATGGGTCCGGCTCGGTGCCCTCCGGCGAAGGCGCCGCCGCCGACCCACCGAGCCCCGGGGAGAACGAGCCCGACGCCGGGCTCATCGCCGCCTCGATCGTCAGCGAGCAGGCCGCCCCGGCAGACGCCGACGCCAAGCCGGCCAAGAAGCATCGCCTGTTCGGTCGCCACAAGCAGACCGAGCCGGAGCCGCGTCAGGACCACCCCGTCGCCGAGCCGGCCGACGTCGAGGCCCTGTTCGCCCGCATCCGCGCCGGTAGAGACGAAGGTGACGAGACAGGTACGGGCACCGGAGCGGCGGTCCCCGAACCCCAGGGTCGCACCGACGAAGCCGAGGACCTGACCGATCCGCCGAGCGATGGCATCGCCTCCGAAGAGGAAGCCGCCGAGGCGCGCATCCGGGGCCCGTTCGGTCTCATCGACTCGGGCCCCCCCGCGCCGCCCGAGGGTGCGGCTACGGACACAGAGGCCGCCACGCCGGACGAAGCAGAGGCCGAGCCTATGGAGGCAGGGTCAGGCGGGGTGACGGCCCCCCACAGCGTTGCCGCCGAGGTCGGCGACTCGGGAGCCGAGACGTCGCAGGACGTGGTGGCGGTCGGCGTCGTGGAGGGGTCGCGGGCCGCCACGCTGTTCGAGCGCCGGGCCGGTATCACCGACCCGATCGAGCGCAAGCTGGACCGCAAGCTCAAGCGGGCGCTGTCCGACGAACAGAACACCGTGCTGGACGCCGCTCGACGGGCCCGGGACGCGTCGTTCGCCGACCTGATACCCGAGTTGGACCGGCACAAGCTGATGTACTCCGAGCCCGCCCGTCAGGACCTGGCCGCCGCCGCGGACGCCGGCCAGCGCTATCAAGACGAGTTGGCTGCCGAGTCAGGCACGCCGATCCCGGCGGGCCAGCGTCCGGCGCCGGACCTGGCCCAACTCGCCGAAGACCTCGCCGCTGAGCTGGTCCTCCCGTTGCGGGAACGGATTGAGAGCTGCTTCGTCGAGGCAGACGGCGACGAGTTCGAGCTTACGGATCGTGTACGAGCGTGCTACCGCGAGTGGAAGGCCCAGCGGCTGCCCGACGCAGCACGCGACTACGTGCTCACCGCCTTTGCCAAGGGCGCCTACGCGGCAGCCCCCAAGGGCACGCCGCTCCTGTGGGTCGCCGAAACCGGCGATCCAGCCGCCTGCCCGGACTGCGAAGACAACTCCCTGGCCGGCGCGCAGGCCAAGGGTGAACCTTTCCCCACAGGGCACCGTCACCCACCCGCTCACCCCGGCTGCCGTTGTCTACTGGGGCCACCGACCGCCGTCTCCTAGCCCCACTGGCTGACCATCTGGGAGCGAGGGTGCTCCGGTAGGGTCAACGCCGATGCGGCCCCAGGAGGATCTCCCCCGTCGACCGCGCCGGAGACGGGATCGGGCGGGGCGTCCAGGCCGGGGACGGGTCATCCTGATCGTCGCCGCCGTCCTGCTGTTCGTGCTCATCACCTCGCTGCGCACCCTGGCCGGCTTCTACACCGACTACCTCTGGTTCGACTCGGTTCACTTGGCGGGGGTCTGGCGCACCCTGCTCGGCGCCAAGAGCGCATTGACCGCCATCTTCCTCGTCGCCTTTTTCGCCATGGCGTGGGTGAACCTGTTCATCGCCGACCGCCTGGCGCCGCAGTTCCCGCCTTCGGGCCCCCAAGAGGAGATCGTGCAGCGGTACCGGATGTTGGTGGGCCGCCACACCGGTGTCGTTCGGGCGGGGGTGGCGTTTCTGTTCGCCCTCATCGCCTCGGCGGGCGTGTCGTCGAAGTGGACCGACTGGCTGCTCTTCACCCACCGGGTCGACTTCGGTCAGAAGGACGCCACCTTCCACACCGACTTCGGCTTCTACGTCTTCCAGCTCCCGTTCCTGAGCTTCGTCATCGGCTGGCTGTTCACCGCGGTCCTCATCATCGTGCTCCTGTCCATCGCCGCCCACTACCTGAACGGGGGGATCCGCTCCCAGGGCGCTATCCAACGGGTGACGCCCCAGGTGAAGGCCCACCTGTCGGTGCTGCTCGGCGTGCTGGCCCTGGTCAAGGCGGCCCAGTACTGGCTCAGCCGATACGAGCTGACCTTCTCCACCCGGGGCACGGTCGATGGCGCCACTTACACCAACTCCAACGTCCAGCTCAAGGTCCTCTACCTGCTGGTCATCATCTCCTTCTTCGCCTTTGGCCTGTTCATCGTGAACATCTGGAGGAGGGGCTGGGTGCTGCCGGTGCTGGCGGTCGGGCTCTGGGCCTTCGTGGCCATCCTGGCCGGCGAACTGGTGCCCACCTTCGTGCAGCGCTTCCGGGTGCAGCCATCGGAGTCAGCCAAGGAGGCGCCCTACATAAAGAACAACATCGCCGCTACCCGTTTCGGGCTGAACCTGGGGAGCGTGGGTACCAAACCGTTCGCGGCCACCGCCGCGGTCGGCACGTCGAACCTGCAGGACAACGCCGGCACCGTGAGCAACATCCGGCTCTGGGATCCCAACGACCAGCTGCTCGGCGCCAATTACCAGCAGACCCAGGCCCTGAAGGCGTTCTACGCCATCCACGACGTCGACATCGACCGCTACAAGCTCAACGGGGCCACCGGTGGGCAGACCCAGGTGATGATCGCCGGTCGCGATCTGAACTCCCAAGGAGCGCCGGGATCATGGGAGTCGCAGCACCTGCTCTACACCCACGGTTACGGCGTGGTGATGTCGCCCGCCAACGCCACCACCACTGAGGGCGGCCCCAAGCTGGTGGTGAGCGGCATCCCTATCACCACCGCCCAGGGCGCCCCGAAGGTCACCCAACCCCGCATCTACATCGGTGAGCAGCAGACCGATTACGCGGTGGTCAACAGCAACCAGCCCGAGATCGACTACGTGGACAACAAGGGCACCAAGCGCCGCAACTACGACGGCAAGGACGGCGTGAAGCTCGGTGGCGGCGTCGGCGGGTTCATGCGGCGATCAGCCTTCGCCCTCCGTTTCGGGGACCCCAACCTCCTGATCTCCGGCAACATCACGGCTAAGTCCAAGATCCTGCTCGAGCGCAACGTACGGCAGCGCCTGCAAGACGTCGCTCCGTTCCTCTCCTTCGACCATGACCCGTACCTGGTGGTCGACTCCCAAGGCCGCATGAAGTGGATCCTTGACGCGTACACGACCACCAACCGCCTTCCCAACGCGCAGCGGGCGGTCACCGACGATGTCGACCCCAACAGTGATCTCAAGGACAAGGGCTTCAACTACGCCCGCAACTCGGTGAAGGGCGTGGTCGACGCCTACGACGGCACCATCAAGCTGTACGTCATCGATCACAAGGACCCGCTGATCCGCTCGTACCAGAAGAGCTTTCCGAACCTCTTCACCTCCGGCGCTGACGCTCCGGCTGAGCTCCGCAACCACTTCCGCTATCCCGAGGATCTCTTCACCGTTCAAACCAGCATGTGGGGCCGCTACCACATCGACAAGCCCGATGACTTCTATAGCCAGCAGGATTCTTGGAACGTGGCCGGTGACCCCGGTGTGGTCCGCCCCAACGCCGCCGCCGACACCAGCGGCAACGGCGGCGCCACCACCACAACAGCACCGAACGGCGCCGCCGCTTCGGACCGAAACGCCCGCAAGATCCCGCCGTACTACCAGCTCATGCGTCTGCCCAACGAGGACACCGAGTCCTTCGTCCTGCTGCGGCCGTTCGTCCCCCGCGGCGGCCCGGAGGTGACCAAGACGCTGCGAGCGTTCATGGTCGCCAAGAGCGACCCCGAGCACTACGGGCAGCTGGAAGCCTTTGACGTGCCGAACGACGCCGCCCCGCCCGGCCCCGAGATCGCCGCCAGCAAGTTCAACGCCGACAAGGCCGTGTCGTATGTGCAGACCGTGCAGAACCAGAACGGCTCGCAAGTGTTGCTCGGCAACCTGATCCTGGTCCCCATCGATCAAAGCGTCTTGTACGTCCGGCCGTTGTACGTGCAGACCGAGGGATCCAACAAGGTCCCTCTGCTCAAGAACGTGCTGGTGGGTTACCAGGACGCCAAGGCGGGCTTCCGGGTGGCGCTGGGCAACACGCTGGCCGACGCCCTCACCCAGTTGTTCGGTTCCTCGCCCAACACTCAGGAGGCGACTGCCCCAGGCAACACCAACCCCGGCATCCAGTCGACATCTCCGGGCACCGCCAAGCCCGGAGAGGACAAGTTGCTGGCCGACATCGACACCGCCTTTGCCAATGCTGACACCGCCTTGGGCAAGGGCGATCTAGGTGGTTACCAGAAGGCCGTCAACGACGCCAAGGGCCTGATCGAACAGCTAAAGGCCCTGCGCACCGGGGGAGCAACGGGTACGGCCACCGGCACCACGGCGACCACGCCCGGTCCGAGCACGCCCAGCACCACCGCCCCCTCATCGACTGCCCCGTCGGCCTCGACGCCCACCACCGCCCCGGCGGCCCCCGCGACCGGAGTGTCGACCCGGCGCGCCGGAACCGGCCGCGGGGGCTAACCGGTTGGTGACGGCCCGGCGGCGCTGGTACCGTCAACTTCCCGCCGCGGGGTGGAGCAGTCTGGTAGCTCGTCGGGCTCATAACCCGAAGGTCGTGGGTTCAAATCCCACCCCCGCCACCAAGCATTAACCCTGGTCAGAGGCCGTTTCGCTCCTTGCGAAGCGGCCTCTTTCATGTTCCAGCAGAGGTGCTTGTCATACAAATTTGTCATCACTGCACTTGCCGGAGCTGCTCGGTGAGTCAGCCGGAAGCTGCAACCGCCTAGGCGACTGAGAAGCCGGGACCGCCCGGCGCCAAGTCGGTGCCATCTCTGCCCCTGGCACGATGGTCAAGAAGCGGCTCGCACCTCCCGCTCAGCTTCCTTGAGATTGCCGAAGTCGAGCGAGGCCTTATCCGAGCCGTACCGCTCGACGGTGCGTTTCTCGCCGAAAGCCGAGCCGTAACTGGACCTCCGAGTATGCGTGTACCACTCGTCGCATGGAGGCGGGCGTGTTGCGTACCCGTCAGCGGCGCCGGGCGCGCAGGACAACGTCAGCGACATGCGGGTTGTCCGGGGGAGGGTCGATGCGTGCCTCGACGGCATGTAGCTCGACCGTGAATTCTTCGGCGAGCATCTGGGCGAGGTCGTCAGCATCGACGTAGTCCTTGGGGTCGACGCCCCGCGACTTCATGTGCTCGCGGTGTTCGTCGTCAAGATCGTGGTAGACGGTGAGCAGCAGGCCGCCGGGCTGCACGGCGTCGAGTAACACCCGCACGGCGGCGCCACTCGCTTTTGGCAGCGCCGGATACTGCATCGACACGAGGGCGAACGAGCCGGTCGGAAACGCTATTTGGAGCGCGTCCCCGCAAACCCATTCCACCGCGGCGCCGACCAGTTCTGCTGCCTCCCGCGCTCGGCCTATCGCCACCTCGGAGATGTCGATCGCGGTGACCGTCCAGCCGCTCCGAGCGAGCCAGATCGCGTCGGCGCCCTCGCCGCACCCGACGTCGAGCGCCCGGTCCGGTGTGAGGCTCGCGACGTCGACAAGCAGCCGGCCGTTCGGGCGGCCGCTCCACATCGCACCATCTGGCTCGCTGTACCTAGCGTCCCACTGGTCGGCCTGCGCCGACGCGCCCAACCCCTTCTCGCCGTCTTCGTACTCAGGCATGTTGCGCAGGATATGGCCATCGCAGGCCGACCTTGTGGCCGAGGACCCGGCTGTCGTCGTGGCGTCGGCGGCGGATGTTGACGAGCTCGATCTCATGGTGTCGGCGTCGCAGGCCGGGGAACAGCTTGGTAAGCGGCGCGACACGGGACCGTTCTGCTCCGCGCCGTGCAGTGCGGCCGCGGCTCGGGCGAGATCGGCGTCGTCTCCGGACATCAGGGATCCTTCATCGAGCGGTTGCTCCAGGAGGCAAGATGGTCGACGGTGCCGAGCACGACGGCGGCGAGAGTCTCGAACTGTCCGAGGATGTCGATGGCGTCACCGTCGATCTCGGCGGCGACGAACAGCCCGTCGGCTATCACCGTTGTGAAGGTGCGAGCTGGCGGACGGCGGCCGGCTCCAGATCGGGGAACTGGTGGCCGGAGGAGTCGACCGTGCGACGCAGCGCCTCCTGGCGGGTGTGGAGGAACATCCCGCGGGCATCGCCGAGCTTGCGATCCGGGGACGGTCGGCGAGGCGGTGGTCGACATGGTCGCCGGCATGGACCAACCGGGAACGGGCACCTGCCCTGTGGCAAGAGGGCGGGGCGGTCGGTCGGCAAGGTCGGTGAGAGACACCATGCAGCCCGTCATGCTCTGCGCCACCGTCGACCGGGGAACTGCGGCCAGCCATTGGTTCATTGGTCCGCATTCGTCCGCCTCGACATGGCCGAAACCGATCCAGCGCAGGGTGTCAACTGGTAGCGGTGTACGCAGCTCTTGCCCACCGCTCAAACCACAGGAAGGCCGCCTCATGGATGCCCAGCTCAGGCAGATTGACCCGACCGGGTCGCCCGGCGTGCTCGCCCGCGCTTATGCCGCCTTGGCTGCCACCCGCCTCGCCAAGTTCGTCTCGCGGCACCTCAACTGGAAGCTCGACCCACTGCTGTTGCGGCTGACCGGCGGCCGTTTCGCCACGACCCTCTTCTTTCCGACCGCGTTGCTGGAGACGCGCGGCGCGAGGAGCGGGGTGTCACGCCGCAACGCCGTCATCTACTTCCACGACGGGGACCGGGTGACGATCGTGGCTTCGAACGCCGGGGAATCCCGCCATCCGGCTTGGTTCCACAACCTTCGTGCCCATCCGGAGGTCACCTTCGGTGGGATCCGCATGCAGGCGACGGTGGTGGACGACGACCGGGAACGGGAGCGGCTGTGGGCGCTGGCAGACCGTGTCTTCCCGGCCTTCGCGAGATACCGACGAGATGCGGCCAAGGTCAATCGCACGATCCCGATCGTCCAGCTCTCTCAACGGCTGGACGGGTAAGAACGTTGTAATGTTGCGCCGCTCGTCACACATAAGAGGTCCGGGAAGGACTCAGATGCAGTACACGTCGCCGCCGGTTATCCCGGAGCCCTCCGAAAGCGCTCGCGCCACCGAGACCATGGGTGGGTCGATGCGGGCGCTCCTGTGTTTGGCATCGCTGGGCGCGGCGGTCATCCACTTCGCCTTTGCCCCCGATCACATGAGCCAGAGCACCTCGCACGGCCTCTTCTTCATGGCCATCGCCTGGTTTGGGGTGGCCTGGGCAGTCGGGCTCGTGTTGGGCAAGCCGAGCCGGGCGTGGTTCGTAGCGGGGGTCGCCGTGAACCTCGGGATCATCGCGGTGTGGGTCGTTTCCCGAACGGTCGGGATCAGCGGCCAGGTGGAAGCCGTCGGGTTCCCTGACGCCTTGGCGACGGTCCTCGCGGGAGTGGTGGTTCTCGGTTCCCTGGCCTACATCGCCACCCGCGTCCCTCGGCTGGCGGTGCGCGAGGTCTCCGGTGCCGCCTTCATCGGCGGGTCCCCGCCCTGGGCGGCGGCCACAACCACGGCCACGACGCCGCCGCCACCACGGCGACGGGCACCTCCGCTCACGACGCTGGCTCCCACGATGCCGGCGGCCAGACCCAGGGCGTCAGCGCCACCACCGCCCCGGCCGCCCACGACCACACCGCCAGCGTCGTGGCTCCCAAGCCATATGACCCGACCAAGCCCATAGATCTGAGCGGCACGCCCGGAGTGACGCCCCAGGAGCAGACCCAGGCAGAGAACCTGATCAGGGTGACGCTCGACCGCCTACCCAAGTTGTGGTCTGACCCGGCCGTGGCCATCGCCGCCGGGTTCCGCTCGATCGGTGACGGCGGCACGGGGATCGAGCACTTCGTCAACGAGAAGTTCATGAACGACAACGTGATGCTCGACCCCGACCAGCCCGAGTCACTGGTGTGGGACACGACAGGCGGCGGTCGCAAGCTGGTGGCCGCCATGTACATGGCCAACAAAGGAATGACGCTGGACCAGGTGCCCGACATCGGCGGCCCCCTGACCCAATGGCACGTCCACACCAACCTCTGTTACAACGCCCAGGGTCACGTTGCCGGCATCACCAACGGCAACGGCGATTGCCCCGCCGGTCTGGTCAAGCCCGAAGCCGTCCCCATGATCCACGTGTGGCTCACCCCCAACAAGTGCGGTCCCTTCGCCGCCTTGGAAGGCATCGGCGGCGGCGACATCAAGCCAGGGGAGCAGCGTCTCTGCGACACCGCTCACGGGGGCCACTGACCCATGGACCTCAACCACGGCGACCTCCGCATCAGCGCTCCTGCGTTCGAGTTCGATGCACCCATACCGGAGCGCTTCGGCAACGCCGCCGGTGACACCTCACCCGAGCTGCAGTGGTCCAACGTGCCCGACGGAACGGTCGAGTTGGTCCTGGTCGTCCACGATCCGGACGCCCCCTTGGCCGACGGCTTCACCCACTGGGTCGCAACCGGCATCGATCCTTCGTCGAGCGGCCTCCCCGAAGGTGCCCAGGAGGGCTTCACCGCCGGTGTGAACACCGCCGGCACCGGGGGTTACATGGGCCCCGCGCCCCCACCGGGGCACGGCAACCACCACTACTTCTTCCACCTCTATGCCCTCGACGCTCCCCTCGATGCCTCAGGGCCGCTGACCCGGGACGAGGTCTTGGAACGGACCGAGGGCCACATCATCGAGCAGGCCCGGACCGTCGGCACCTACCGCATCGACGGCCACTCCACCTGATCGACAACGCCGAGCCAGGGATCGGGTGAACCCTCTTGCCCGCCTTTGGCGACCGGTACCATCCGGCCCACACGGGACAGGAGCTAGGGATGCCAAGAGCCGGCGCGGTACTGGCGGTCGTCGCTCTGGTGGCGACCGTCGCCTGTACCTCGGCCCCCACCGCCAAGCGGGAACAGCTCTCGCCGCTCAGCGCCCCCGCCGCCGTACCCTCGCCGGCCCGCGGGGCCTGCGACGACGCTGACCCTTCGGCCTGCCTGCTGCCGTGGCCCAACGACCGCTTCACCCGCCGGGACCACACCACCTCGACCGGGAGGCGGGTGGACCTGCCGGCGGCGGGCATGCCCGCCAACGTCGGCGGCGTGCGGATCAACCCGACGGAGTGGAACCGCAACGACGGCTTCGCCCCCGCCTCCCAACTGATCACCCACATCGACGGGCTGGATGCAGCTGCCTCGAAGCTGCCGCCGATGACCGACATCGGCGCGTCGTTGAAGCCGGCGTCACCCCTCGTGATCGTCGATGGCCGGACAGGCAAGCGGGTGGCGGCGTGGGCGGAAGCCGACGCCAACGCGACCGACCCGGCTCGACAAACCCTGCTTATCAACCCCGCCGCCGCGCTGGACGAAGGCGTGACCTATTACGTGGGGCTGCGGGACCTCAAGCGAAGCGACGGGAGCGCGGTGCCCCGGTCGACGGGCTTCGCCCGCCAACTCGCTCACCCCGACACCATCACCCGGAAGACGCTGCAAGAGTTGGAGGATCACGGAGGGCTGAAGCGCGCAGAACTGGGCCTGGCCTGGTCCTTCACGGTGGGGTCGAGGGACTCGATCACCGGTCGGCTTCGCTACATGTGGAACCAAACCTCACAAGCGGTCGGTGACGGAGCCCCCGCCTTCTCGGTCACCTCCAACCAGTTCTCCGGCTCGGTTCGAACGGTGGAGGGCACCTTCGAGATGCCCAAGTACCTGACCGGGGACGGCGGTCCGGGTCAGGTTCTCGACAACGGGACGCGGCCGGACGGCCGGCCCACCACCCACGGCCGGATGCCCGCCAGGTTCCTGTGCACCGTGCCCGTCAATGCCACCGCCGACAAGCCGGCGGCGACGGTCATCTACGGTCACGGCCTGCTGGGATCGCGCACCGAGGTGCTCGGCATCGGCCGGGTCGGGGCCTCCGCCAACCTGGCCTTCTGCGCCCTCGACTACCTGGGCATGAGCACCGAAGACATCCCCGCCGTCGTAAAGTCCTTCCAGGATCTGTCCGCCTTTCGGGCGCTCCCCGACCGGCTCCAGCAGGGCCACTTGGGCTTCCTTCTGCTGGGCCGGCTGTTGCGCAGCGCCAAGGGCTTCGGTTCCGATCCCGCCTTCCAAGGCGCCGATGGCAGAGCGGTGCTCGACCCCACCCAGGTGTCACTGCTGGGAGCCAGCCAGGGTGGGATCCTGGGTGGCGTGGCGTCGTCCCTGACCCGGGACTGGCGTCAGGTCGTCCTCGCCGTCGGCGGCCTGGGGTACAACCTCCTGTTGCGGCGATCGGTCGACTTCGACCAGTTCGCCCCGCTGCTCAAGACGAATTATCCCGACCAGCTCGAACAGCCGCTCATCCTCGACCTGCTCGAGCAGTTGTGGCAGCGGGGCGAGAACGCTGGCTATGCCGCCCACCTGACGAAGGACACCTTTTCCGGAGTGCCGGCCAAGAACGTGTTGCTGCTCGAGGCGTTCGGCGACCACCAAGTGGCCAACGTGTCCACCGAGAAGTTGGCCCGAACTCTGGGAGTAGCTCGGCGGGGGCCAACTTTGGCGCCAGGGCGGAGTGCCGATGTCGCACCGTTCTGGGGCATCCCGGAGATCGGTTCGCTCCCGGCCCAGGGGTCGGGCCTGGTGGTCTGGGACTTCGGGACTCCCACCCCACCGGTCACCAACCTGCCCAACCGGGGCGGCGCCGACCCGCACGGCAAGTTGAGCAACGTCCCCCAGGCCCTGGCTCTGGTCCTGGCCTTTGTGCGCGATCAGCGCCTCATCGACGTCTGCAACCGCCAGCCGTGCCACTCGGCCGGCTGATTGCTCGGGCCGGGTTGGGGCAGTAGCCGTGGGCCTACGGCGACCGCGACTTTGAGACGCTTCGCCGTAGGTTCAGAACGGTCAGTAGTTCGCCAGCTCCCGAGGTCGGGCCGGACTGGTCACCAGTTCGCGGAACTGCTCATCCATCATCAACACGGCGACGACATGGGCCTTGTTATGAGCGCCGAAACGTTCCAGCAGCCGCCGTACATGGGTCTTGATGGTGTTTATCGAGACGCAGAGCTGGTCGGCCATCTCTCGGTTCGAGCAGCCTCGGGCGGCGAGCACCGCAACTCTGAGCTCCGACTTGGTGAGCAGGTCTAGCGCCGTCACGGTGCCTCCGTGTCCTGGCGAGGGCTGGCCCGGTCCTTGAACTGCCCTGCACCGATGATGGTAGCCGTTAATCGGTCAAAGCGGGCTCCGGCTGGCGGTCCCCGCCACCGCCGTCGCCGCCTTCTTCGGAGCCGGTGGGTACCCGTCGGCGGATCTCGTCTTTGCGAGCTTCTTGGCGGTCGGCTCCCTGCAGGTCGATGCAGACCTTCCGGGCGATCATGAACACCACTCCCGGAAGGAGAAACACCAGCACCCGGAAGGTCCAAGTGATCGGGTCGATGGCCATGCCGAGCTTCTGGGCGATGATGTCCTGGGAACCGGCCAGGAACAGCACGAAGTAGAAGGTCAGCACCGAGGCCCCGATGGGCGTGCGCACCGGTCGGTCGCGGGGGCGGTCCAGCACCTCGTGGTCCTCGTGGTCGCCGGTGACCCGGGCCTCTACGAACGGCCAGGCGTAGAAAAGCAGGAAGGTGAGGCTGGGCAGCACCACACCGGGCCAGAACGCTTCGGAGATGGTGTGGTCCAAGAGGCGGATGCGCCACGCCGGGAACAGCCGTAGGGCCCCTTCGAGCCAGCCCATGTACCAGTCGGGTTGGGCGGCGGTCGAGACCGCGGCAGGCTTGAACGGCCCGTACAGCCAGATGGGGTTGATCTGGGCGACGCCGGCGAGAAAGGCCAGCAGGGCGAAGACGGCGGCGAAGAGACCCAACGATCGCAGCGCGTAGGTGGGCCACAGGTGGGAGCCCTCGATGTTGTCCTCGGTGCGGCCGGGGCCGGGGAACTGGGTGTGCTTCTGGTGCCACAACACAGCCAGGTGAGCGCCGAGCAGACCGAACAGCAGGCCGGGCACCAGCAGGATGTGGATGGTGTACAGGCGCGAGGTGATGTCGGGGGAGGGGAACTCGCCGCCGAACACCAGGAAGGCGAGCCAAGTGCCCACCAGGGGGATGGCCAGGGCGATGGAGTACCCGACCCGCAGCCCGGTGCCCGAGAGCAGGTCATCGGGCAGGGAGTAGCCGGTGAACCCGTTGGCCAGCGCCAAGAGGAACAGGGTCATCCCGATGATCCAGTTGAGCTCGCGTGGGCGGCGGAAGGCGCCGGTGAAGAAGATGCGGCAAAGGTGGGTGACGATGGCAGCCAGGAACAGCAGGGCTGCCCAGTGGTGCATCTGACGTATGACCAGACCGGCCCGCACGTCGAAGCTGAGGCGCAGCGTTGACTCGTAGGCCTGCGACATCTTGACGCCGTGCAATGGACCGTAACTGCCGTGGTACACGGTCTCCTTGGCGCCGTGGTGATCTGGTCCTTCCCGGGAATCGGCTACGCCATCGCCGCCGCGGCCCTGTTCACCGCCTGGGTCGCCGGCAGCGACCGCCGCGAGCTCGCCACCACGGGGAGGGCGACGGTGACCGAGCCGAGCCCGCCCGCCACCAGAAGCCGCAGGCAGAGCCCAGGAAGCTGAGGTGCATCGCCCATGCCCTTCTCGCCCCCCCCGCAAGGTCCTCGGGGCGTAAGACAGATTGAGCGCCCCGAACATGAGCCGCCAGTCACCGGCGACCCGGTTCGCCCCGAGGCGAAGATGCCTCGGCCGAACCATCTGTAGCACCCGGCTGAGCTCGTCGGTGATGTCGTATGCGACATGTCAGCAATGCCGAGTGCCGAGAGCAGCTCGTAGGTCGGCGAAGACACCCGGCAAGCCGAAGCGACGCGCCGTGAAGCAACTGGCGTATGACCAGCAGCGCGCTGACCCCGCCCCGGTCGATCGAACTGATGCCCTGCAAGTCGATGCGCAGACCCGCCTGCCCGTGCGGCATGTGAACCACGGTGTGACGACCGAGGGGCGGGCTACAGACGGGCTCGAGATCAGGGTGGCCGGGGCTGATCTGACCGAGGGCCCACTTCTACCGGTGTGTGTGCTGGACCCACAGGCGGGTAGCGCTCACATCTGGTCTTGTGGAATCGTCCGCAGCGGACATCGACCGTAGGAGAGCGCACATGGCTGTCGCAGTAGTGACCGGGGCATCGGCCGGCATCGGACGAGCCACCGCGGTTGCTCTGGCTCACGAAGGGTGGGACGTTGCCTTGCTGGCGCGTGGGCGCGCCGGGCTCGACGGTGGCGTGGCCGAGATCGAGGCCGCAGGGCGACGGGCTCTGGCCTTGCCCACCGACGTGGCTGATGCCGGGCAGGTCGAGAAGTCGGCGACCCGCGTCGAGGCCGAGCTCGGTCCGATCGATCTGTGGGTGAACGACGCCATGACCACCGTCTTCTCCCCGAGCTGGGAGATCGATCCGGACGACTTCCGGCGAGCCGTCGAGGTCACCTTCCTGGGGCAGGTGTGGGGCACGCAGGCCGCACTGTCGAGGATGCGGGCACGCGACCGGGGCACGATCGTCAACGTCGGGTCGGCCCTGGCCTTCATCGGCATCCCACTGCAGTCCGCCTACTGCGCCTCCAAGTTCGCCTGCCGCGGCTACTTCGAGTCGGTGCGCGCCGAGCTCCTGCACGAGGGGAGCAACGTGCGGATGAGCATGGTCCACATGCCGGCGGTCAACACCCCCCAGTTCGACTGGTGCAAGACCACGCTGGAGAAGCACCCGCAGCCGGTCCCGCCCATCTATCAGCCGGAGGTAGCGGCTCAGCGCATCGTGCAGGTGGTGGCCGACGGCCGGCGCGACAGCGTCCTCGGCTCCTGGAACAAGCTGCTGGTCGCCGCCGGCAAGGTGTTTCCGGGCCTCGGCAACCAGTACGCCGCCATCGGGGCGTGGGACACCCAGCTCACCGACCAGGCTGTCGACCCCGATCGGCCCGTCGATCTCAGGCAGCCGGTCGACGCCGACCGCGACCACGGCGCCCACGGCAGCTTCGACGACAAGGCCGGTGGGTTCCTCGACCCGAGCTTCCTCGAGTCGCTGCCGACCACCGCCAAGACCTTCATGCGGGCCAGCGGCCGCCTCGCCCGGGAGAAGTATCGCCGGTACCGGCGATGAGCGAGAGCAGCCGCCGGTTGGCGACATCGCCGGACCTCCAGGTCCGTGCCGCGTGGGGAACGTACCTGCTGGTCTGGCCGGGCCTCGCCGTCAAGGTGCTCGGTGGCCGGCCGAGCCGCGCCGCCGACTGGGTCATGCGGGTGCTCGGCGCTCGTCACCTGCTCGAGACCGGTCTCGAACTGCGCCACGGGTCCCGGTGGCAGTGGGCCGGTGTGATGGTGGACGCCCTCCACGCGGCCTCGGCGCTGGGCTTCGCCCAGATCGACGATCGATGGCGGCGGGTGGCCCGAGCCGACGCGCTGGTGGCCGCCGGTTTCGCCGCCGTCGGATTCGCCCGACTGATGCAGCCGCCTTTCCGCTCATGGGCGTGCTAGACCCGCGAACCAAGAAGCAGTCTGTCCGGTTTGCCCCCGCTCACCACCGAGAGGGAGCCGTTCGAGCAAGAGGTGGCCGTGGGAGCTCCAAGACCCGGTGCTCGGCGATTCGGTGCGCTCCAACTGATCGCGCTCGGCGTTCCCGGCGTGGCCCTGGTGCTCGTGGCCACCGGCGCCTGGCGGCCTGCCCCGAGCGCCGGATCGGTCCCCGCCCGACCGACCGCCCAGGCCGAGGCGGCCCGTTCCCGCTACCTGTCGGATTGTGCGGTGTGCCACGGCGCCGACGGGAAGGGCACGTCGCGGGGCGTGAGCCTGCTGCGCGTCGGCTCGGCGTCGGTCGACTTCCAGCTCTCCAGCGGCCGCATGCCGCTGGCTCCTCCGGTACGCACCGACTCCTCCGGTCGACCGTTGGTCGCTGACCCCAATCGCAACCTGCCGAACCCGTCGGCGGCGCCCAGCCGCAACCATCCCGCGTACTCGCCGAGCGAGATACGTGGCCTGGTCGACTACGTGGACAGTCTGGGTCCTGGCGGACCGGACATCCCCCAGCTCGAACCCGGTGACCGGGCCCGGGGCGGCGAGCTGTTCCGCCTGCAGTGCGCGGCGTGCCATGCGTGGGCAGGCGTCGGCGGGGCGTTGTCGCACCGCGACGCTCCACCCCTGCAGCCGGCAACCCAGGTCCAGGTGGCCGAGGCGGTGCGATCCGGTCCGGGCCAGATGCCAGCCTTCGGCACCGCGGCGCTGACCGACCGCCAGCTGAACGACGTCGTGAGCTACGTGCACTACCTCGACCACCCCGACGATCGGGGCGGGTCGCCCCTCGAGTACCTGGGGCCGGTCGCCGAGGGAGCGGTGGCGCTGGTCGCCATCGGCCTGGTGATGCTGGGATTGCGGGCCATCGGAGAGCGCGGATGAGCGAGGAGCCCTGCAACTGCCTCGGGGCCGCGGAGCTGACCCCCGCCGAACGCCGAGCCGAGCGGCGAGCATCCGTATCGTTCTTGTTGGCGGCGGCGGCCGCCATCGGGCTGGGCGTCCTCTACTCGCAGGGCGGCCAACCTCAGCTCGAAGGACTCCTGCTCACGGTGGTGTTCGGCTCGCTCGCTTACGGCCTGGTGACCATCGCCAACCGGCTGGTGTCCGGCGGTTCCCACGTCGGTCCTCGCCACGCCCTGGGCAGCGCCGAGAGCGACATCGAGGAGGTCGAGCGCGATATGGCGCGAGGCCGGGTGATCAGCCGGCGCACCGCCCTGCGCCGCAGCCTGGGTGCGGCCGTGGTCGCCATGGGTGGCGCCGCCCTCTTCCCGCTGCGGTCGTTGGGCCCGAATCCCGGCAAGTCGCTCCAGGTGACGCCGTGGAAGAGGGGGCTGCGGTTGGTGACCAGCGATGGCACGGTGGTCCACGCCACCGACGTCCCGCCCGATGGTCTGGTGACGGTCTTTCCGGAGGGCCACGCCGGTTCGGCCGACGGACAGGCGGTGTTGATCCGGGTCAAGTCGGGTCGCCTCAAGCCCCGGCCGGGCCGCGAGGACTGGTCGCCGGACGGGCTGATCGTGTTCTCCAAGCAGTGCACACACGCCGGGTGCCCGGTCGGGCTCTACGAGCCCGAGCTGCACCAGCTCCTGTGCCCCTGCCACCAGTCCACCTTCGACGTGCTCGACGGAGCCAAGCCCACGGGGGGCCCGGCGGCGGTGGCCCTGCCCCAGCTCCCCATACGGATCGCCAGCGACGGGGCGCTGGTGGCCACC